>Ga0123353_10004631_pt1 | contig 17759 bp, 13 predicted proteins | sample TergutLab28metaG_3_FD_92763 | JGI IMG/M metagenome (GOLD analysis project Ga0123353, IMG submission 92763) | Labiotermes labralis P3 segment gut microbial communities from Petit-Saut dam, French Guiana - Lab288 P3 | ecosystem: Host-associated > Arthropoda: Insects > Digestive system > Gut ... | reverse complement strand
CGGAATTTACGGCGTACGTATTACCACCAACTCAGGTATTAATACAACGAAAGTATCTATTACCAGATAAATGCAATAGATACAATTATCAAAGGGGCTGCTCAAAAGGCAGCCTCTTTTTCTTTACCGCTTAGCTAGAGGAAGAGAAAGCGAAGGCTCTTGGCAAAAAAATATTTTTTGCCTTCTGTGTGTTATTTTAAATTTTTATGTTTATTTGTAGTATAAAATTATACAACAATAACTCTCGCTTATTTAAAGTTATAAATAAATAAATAATAGATAGATAGATAGATAGATAGATACATAGATAGATAAAAGTTTAAAAAAATGAAATACTCTCTCGCAATTTTAGCCATTCTTTTGGGAAATATTTCTTGTATATTTGCCCAGTGGGGTGTTATTCCACCCATCCCTACTATTGACAATAAGGGAAATCGAACACAAACTTACCCTCATGTTACCATAGTAAGCAGTAATGTTCAAAATTTAATTAATCAAGTTAGTATTACTAATTTAGAAGACGACATTCGCTATATGCAGAACTTGGGCATAAGAGAAGCCCAATCGTCTGCAGCCTTTCAAACTCAAAATTGGTTATACGATAAATTGGTGTCTTTTGGGATGGATGCTTACATCCATCGTTTCACCTCATCTATGGCTCCGGCAAATGGAGATACGATAGAAGCCGGAAATGTGGTTGCCGTTAAATTAGGGACGGAATTTCCCGATCAGTTCATTATTATATCGTCTCATTATGACCATCAAAGTGGACCCGGTGCGGATGATAATGCCTCCGGTACTGCCGGCGTAGTTGAATGTGCACGTATTATTAGCCAAACAGAAACCAAGCGCTCCATTATTTTTGTTCCGTTCAATGCAGAAGAGAACTGGATGCATGGAAGTGTCCCTTTTGCTAATAAATGTGCAGAAGAAAATATGAATATTTTAGGTGTGTTTAATTTGGATATGCTTGGGTTTTATCCTGCAACCGGATACGGGGAGATTAAAATGTTTACAGGACACTCTGTTATCAATCAGAAACTATTTGAATATCATCAACAAATTGCCAATCTTTATATTCCTGAAGTGCCAACTTTTAAGTTTAGTTTTGGTGATGTTTTCGGTGCTGATCATAGTTCTTTTATTTGGAATGATTATCCTGCATTATATATTGGTGATATTGAATACATAGATATTCATCCATGCTACCACCAACCCTGCGATACTATTGGCGAATTTGGTGGAGTTAATAATCTAAGTTTAGTAGAAGCATTTGTTAAAGCAACTATTGCTTCAGTGGTAGAATTGGCAAACGGTTGGTTGCCTCCGCAAAATTTCAGCGCAGTTTCAAGAGTAAACGAAGTAATGCTTTCTTGGGATGAAATGCCGGAAACTTCTCTATATAAGGTGTATAAAAACAACCTCCTTCTTACAGAAACAACTTCCAATTACTATATGGATAACAATGTAGCTCTTGGTGAAACATATTCATATTTTGTAAAAGGAATTAAGACCGGCAGCCTTGAAGAAAGCAATCCTTCCAATATTGACAGTATTGTTTTCTCTCCTCCTTTAACAATCCCATATACACTTGATCTTGAAAGCAACATGGAAGAGCTAAAGTATTGGTGGGCTAAGAGTTGGAGTGTTTGGTCGCCCACTACTGGACCTAAATTTCTTTACTCTCCAAATACCGAATTTGGCATTATGGAGTTAGATTGGTTCTCTATTCCGGAGAATACACCGGATATAACACTCCGCATTATTGCAAGAGATGCATCATCAACAGGTATTATGCAATCTACTCATGCATTTGTTGAAGTTACATCCGATAGAAAAACCTGGCATAAAATAGCAAAAAACATTGATTTTAACAGAACCCAACCCGATACGCTTATGGTATCACTCAATAGATTTACAGGTTCTTCTTTCTTTCAACTTAGAATAAGACTTGGATGTCACGGCACTCGACATGATGTGGGCAGATTATACCTTTTTTCACTTGATATTGATCATACCCCTGTTTCCATTAAAGAAAATAAATATTCATACTTCAAAGGACTTCAAGTTTATCCCAATCCAAGTACGGGAAAAATTACTGTAAAAACAGAGAGCGAAAACTCATATTCACTTGGAGTTTACGATCTGAATGGGAAAAGAATATTGTTTAAAAATGCTTTTCAAGATGGTGAACTTGATTTATCTGCTTTATCGAAAGGCACCTATTTGATTGAGGTATCAAGGGAGAAACATCAAGTGGCAAAGAAAATTGTGATTCAATAAAACAATTAAGAAAAACACTTTTTTTCACCGGTACTCTACAGTAGCCCTACACTCCGTTTCACAAACTCTCCCAATTTTTCTCCGGTTAATAAATTTTGCGATAGTAATGCCAAATCAATCAACTGCTTAGTTAGTGTGGCTTGCTTTTCGGTATCGGTTTCATGTATCAACTTGTTCGCCAATTCGTGGTTTCCGTTTACCACCAAGTTATAATGGTCGAAAGCAGAATAGAAACTTTTTTGTCCCGATAGTTTTTCCATATCCTGATAACGGCGCATAAATTCGTTTCGGGTGAGCATAATTGGCAGGTCGGTTTCGCTCAATGACTCAATCTTTACCGTAAACTTCTCTTTTTCAACCGTGTTGTCAAAAATTTCTTTCAGCTGCTTTACTTCCTCTTCTGATAGTTTAGAAACCTGTACTTCATCTTTTTCAATTAGTTTATCAATAACGTCAGCATCCACTCGGGTAAAGCGGGTTTTTTCCATTTTTTGTTCCAACATATTGATAAAGTGGGTGTCTAAAAAACCGTCGAAGCACAGTACATCGTAGCCGCGCTCTTTAGCCGCGTTGATGTAAACATGCTGCGTGTCCACATCGGCAGCGTACAAATAGATGAGGTTGCCCTCTTTATCTTTTTGCAGCACTTCCACATGAGTTTTATATTCATCGAAGGTAAAATATTTGTTTTCAATATTTTTCAACAGATAGAATGATTTGGCGCGATCGTAGAACTTTTCATCGGTAACAGCACCGTACTGAATAAACACTTTTATATCGTCCCATTTTTGTTCAAAATCTTCGCGATTGTTTTTAAACATCTCTTCCAATTTATCTGCTACTTTTTTGGTGATGTGCGTTGAGATTTTCTTCACCGCTGCATCCGATTGCAAATAAGAGCGCGATACATTCAGTGGAATATCGGGAGAGTCAATTACGCCATGTAGCAACTGCATAAATTCGGGGATAATCCCTTCCAACTGGTCGGTAATAAACACTTGATTGCAATAGAGTTGCACTTTATTTTTTTGCATTTCCCACTGGTTTTTAACTTTAGGGAAATATAGTACTCCGGTGAGGTTGAACGGATAATCCACATTCAAATGTATTTGGAACAGCGGCTCTTCAAAACTCATTGGATAGAGTTCGCGGTAAAATTTCAGATAATCCTCTTGGGTTAATCCGCTGGGTGCTTGTTTCCACAACGGATTTGTATTGTTGATGATACGGGGACGCTCTAACTCCACTGATTTTTCTTCGCCCTCAGGTTTATCCCAATATTTCTCATTCCCGCAACGGATAGGCACAGGCAAAAACCGGCAATATTTGTTGAGCAGGCTCACAATCTTGTATTCATCTAAAAACTGCTCATCTGCTTCAGAAATATGCAGAATGATTTCGGTGCCGTGTTCAGTTCTATCGTGTGGTTCCATTTTGTATTGCGGTGATCCGTCGCACCGCCAGCGCACTGCGGGCGCCTCTTCAGTATACGATTTTGTGATGATTTCCACCTCTTTAGCTACCATAAACGCCGAATAGAACCCCAGCCCGAAATGCCCGATAATATTGGTGGCATCGGTTCCCTTATATTTTTCAAGAAACTCTTCCGCGCTCGAAAAAGCAATCTGATTAATATATTTCAACACCTCCTCTTCGGTCATCCCAATACCTTTATCGGTTACGCGAAGCGTTTTATCATCTTTATTTACAATAACTTCAATGGTGTTGTCGCCCAATTCAATTTGCGCTACCCCTGATTTTACTAAGTGGTTCAACTTCTGCGTGGCATCTACTGCGTTGGAAATCAACTCCCGAAGAAAAATATCATGATCGGAGTACAAGAATTTTTTAATGATGGGAAAGATGTTTTCGGTTTTTACGTTAATTTTTCCGGATTTCATAATTAATGGTTAATGGTTAATGGTTAATGGTTAATGGTTAATGGTTAAACCATTAAGATTATGCTTTTTGCAAATAATGTGCTGTAATTTACAAAAACCGTGCCAATTTTACCAATAAAGTAATGTTAGAATTAATTTTTCGGAATAATCGGCAACAAAAAATTTTACTGCTCTACATTAAATCGCTTAAAAATTTTGTCGCTGCTAATTACCTCCATTGCTTTAATAAATCCGTCGTCTTTCATTAAAAAGATTTGCCGCGCTTCGCCGTAGCTGAATATATTTCTGGCAATTTCATATTTCAAAGCATCCTTAATAAATTCATTGGCTTTATTCAAGTTGCGTAAACGCATTGATTCATTAAAAGATTCTGTAATATATTCTGTGAGCATTTTTTGAAACAATTCATTGTTATCCAAATCTTCCAAAGAATTATATAATGAATCCAGTTCTTTTGCATTATCTTTAACGAACTGTTGCGCACGTTTTGAAAACTGGAGGTCAACAAGATCTTTAACTCCTTCCTTATGTGCGAAATTCATTAGCTCTTCAAATAATTGGCTGGATATTTCAAAGTTATATTTAAAATCTTCCATTGTGGCATATTGAGATTTTATTTGCTCTCTATTTTTCTCCATGTAATCTAGCGCAAAACCGCTGATGACTCCTTTTCTATACATTTCATTATAAAACGAAGAGTAACGTGAAGTATCTATCGGAATAAAAATATCGGGCATAATTCCGCCGCCGCCATAAACGGTTCTTCCTTTTGCAGTTTGATACTTAAGAGAGTCTGGGAACTTAATACTGTCGGCGGTTAAAAGTTCTCCATGCTCTGTTCGAGCTTTCAAGTCATTTAAGTAGTTATCAAGTCCATCTTCGTACGGGCGTTGAATATATCTTCCGGATGGGGTATAATATTTTGATATAGTTAGCCTTACTTGCGATCCATCGGCAAGGTTGATCGGTTTTTGCACGAGCCCTTTTCCAAAAGTTCTGCGTCCCATTACTATGGCGCGGTCCCAATCTTGTACGGCGCCTGAAACAATTTCGCTGGCAGAAGCAGATCCTTCATCTACTAAAACTATCAATCTTCCTTTTTGAAACTCACCTTTGTTGTTAGACTTGAACTGTTCTCCGGTTTTTCTAAAATTATCTGTATAAACAATCATTTTGTTATCTCCAATAAATTCGTTGGCAATTTCAAACGCTGCCTGCAGGTAGCCGCCGGTATTTCCACGTAAATCAAGGATAAGGTTTCTCATTCCGCGTGCTTTTAAACGTGTAAGGGCATCTCGAAATTCTTGCGCAGAGGTTTGCGCAAATCGCTCTAAACAAATATATCCGGTATTTTTATCAGCCATAAAATACACGTTAATACTATTCATTGGTATTTTGTCGCGGGTAATATTAAACTCTAATAGTTCCGAATTTTTACCTCTTTTCACAAAAACAGATACTTTCGTTCCTTTTGGTCCGCGCAGATGGTCGGCTACCCACTTGTTATTCAAATGTTTCCCATAAGCTATGGCAGTATCCACCTTAATAATCTTGTCTCCTGCTTTTAGCCCCACCTTTTCGGAAGGACCATTAACAATAACTTCCATAATATTAATGGTATCCTTAATAATCTGGAAAGTAACACCAATACCGTCAAAAGATCCAATAAGCGGTTCGTTGGCTTGCTGCACATCTTTTTTAGAGATATAGGCAGAGTGCGGATCTAACTCCTTCAGCATCTCAATCACCCCTTTCTCTACCAGCACATCGAAATTAACCGTATCTAAATAGCTTTCATTAATAAATTTCATTAACTGGTTTATTTTTTGTGAGTTTACTTGATGTGTTGCATTTTGCGCAAAAGAAGAGAAAGAAATAAGGGGGAGGAAGAAGACTAAAAATAATTTAACTTTTTTCATAAAACTATAGCATTAAAAAAACAAAACTTAAACGTGGAAATAGTTCATTTCGTATGAAAAAATCATAAATATAAAATCGTAAGCCTAAAATCTAAAATCTTTAAGTCTCATTCTCCTCTTTTCGCTTCCTTCGCCAACTTGTAAAACACTTCGGTCATGCTATTTACCATAAAATGCTGTTTCAGCTTTTTTGGCGAGTCTAACGCATCAATTCTGCCGTCCACCATAATAGAGACGCGGTTGCAATATTCAGCTTCATCCATATAGTGTGTAGTAACAAATACTGTGATTCCACGTGCTGATGCTTCGTAAATCATCTCCCAAAATGTGCGTCGTGGGCAGGGTCAACGCCACCGGTCGGCTCATCTAAAAACACAATTTGTGGTTCGTGAAAAATGGCTACAGAAAAAGCCAATCTTTGCTTCCACCCTAATGGCAGCGACTTTACTAATGTGTCGCGTTCATTTTCAAAGCCTAATTTTTGCAATAACATTTCCATTTTTTCGGCAATATTCTTCTCTTTCATGCCATAAATACCGGCATAGAGCCGGATGTTTTCCCACACTTTCAAATCGTCGTATAAGGAAAACTTTTGACTCATGTAGCCAATATTTTTTTAAATCTGTTCAGCTTCGGTTTTAATATCATATCCTGCTACCCAGCCTCTCCCTGATGTAGGTTTGCTAATCCCAATCAACATTTTCATGGCGGTAGTTTTGCCTGCACCATTTGCACCAAGAAAGCCGAAAACTTCTCCTCTCTCCACTTCAAATGAAATAGCGTCAACAGCAGTAAAATTGCCGAAACGTTTGGTAAGGAGCTCTGTTTTAATGACGGGAAAAGGCACTGTTATAGATTTTAGACTTTCGGCGCAAAAATAGAAATTATTAGCTAATCCTTTTTATCTATTAATATTCAAGGTAGACTAGCCTAACGAGCTAAAAACAAGGCGCAATTTTTATTTTTTTTGTACGTTAATTTGTTATTATTAATAACAGCAAAAATCCGATATTAGTGAACAGATTAGCAGGTTTACTCCTATGTATTGGTCTTATATTTTATACTTGCAGTAAGCCGCCACTTATTACTCAAATTATAGGCGAAGGTATCGGCACCTACTATAAGATTACCATTGCAGAAAAAAGCAATATTACCCAATTTCAAATAGATTCCATAATTACTGAGCTGGATAATACGGTATCTATTTTTAACCATAATTCTTTAGTTTCTAGAATTAACAGAAACGAAACAGACACATTAAACCAATTTTTGAAGGAAATTTTGGAAGTATCGTTGCAAGTTTGCAAAGAAACCGGCGGCGCGTTCGATTTTACCGTAGGAGCATTGGTAAACTTGTGGGGATTTGGAAAAGACACTCTAAAGGAAGTCTCTCAGGAAGATATTGAAAAAGCATTGAAAACAGTTGGGTACACAAAAATTAAAATTATTGAAAATAGGATTATTAAAGAAAATTCCGAAACACAACTCAACTTTAATGCCGTTGCTAAAGGATATTGTGTGGACTTGGTCGCTGCATTTTTAATTTCAAAGGGTTTGAGCAGCTTTTTAGTTGATATTGGCGGCGAACTGTTCGCACATGGTGAGCGTGCCCCAAATAAAAAGTGGCGTATCGGCATCCAAAAACCTGTCGAGCACAAAGAAGATGCCATTGCAGCTGAAGAGATCTTTGAACTTCAAAATATTGCCGTTGCTACTTCCGGTAACTATCGCAACTATATTGAAAAAGATGGGAAACGATTTGTACACACTATAAATCCTCATACAGGCTACCCTGAAACAAGCAATTTACTAAGTACCACGGTATTAACATCTACATGTGCTTTTGCAGATGCCTATGCCACCGCCTTTATGGTGATGGGAAAGGAAAAAGCGGAAACATTTACTGCCCAACATCCTGAAATCAAAGCATATTTTATTACAAACTGAAAATTAAAGGTAAAAAACAATAAATCTGCTAATTATAAATCACTAACCACTTTTAAACATGCAAACTTATAGCAATCAGAACTTCTTCCTCATAGCAGGACCTTGTGTGGTAGAGAGCGAGAATCTTACCATGCACATTGCACAAACTGTTGATACTATATGCAAACGTTTAGAGATACATTTTTACTTCAAGGCATCTTACCGCAAAGCCAACCGATCTTCTCTTTACTCTTTTACCGGTATTGGCGACATGGAAGCCCTATCCGTATTGGCAAAAGTAAAAGAGCGGCTGGGAGTTCCTATTGTTACCGATATCCATACGCCTGATGAGGCGGCTTTTGCAGCTCAGATTGCCGACGTGCTTCAAATTCCGGCGTTTCTATGCCGCCAAACAGAGCTCTTGCAAGCCGCAGCAAAAACAGGCAAAGTAGTAAATATCAAGAAAGGACAATTTTTATCTCCTGAGGCGATGCAATTTGCGGTTGAAAAAGTTCGATCTGCCGGTAATCCGCACGTAATGATTACCGAGCGCGGCACCAGCTTTGGATATCAGGATCTTATTGTGGATTTTAGAGGCATAAAGTCGTTACAAGAAAATAGATGTCCTGTAGTTTTAGACTGTACACACGCGCTACAGCAGCCTAATCAGTTGGGTGGGGTTGCAGACGGACATCCCGAACTAATTGAAACTTTGGCAAAAGCCGGCATTGCAGTAGGATTCGACGGTATTTTCATTGAAACGCATCCAGATCCAAAGAGTGCACTCTCAGATGGATCTAATATGCTACCACTTAAACAATTAGAACAATTACTAGAAAAACTGCTGAAAATTAGGAGTGCAGTGTTGATAAGATGATGAACAACATCTAACATTCATTACATAACTATTCGTTCAAATCCACCGCATAGTAAACCACTCGTCCATTTGGATATGCACCTGTAAGGAGAAGTACACGCTCTTCATCCGCATCGTATTTTGCCTGTCGATAAGCTTCGGATAGATCTTCATTAGAATTGATGACTAATTTATTTGCCTTTAAGATAATGTATCCTTTCTGGACGCCGGCTTTGGCAAAACGTCCATTTTTTTCTACAGAAACTACTTCCAACCCTCCGGTAATGCCGAATTTATATTTTGTACTATTACTAATAGATTGAAATTTAGCGCCTAAGTGGTTCAAATTTATAGCCTTTACTATCCCTGTATTTCCTGAGCGATTGCGTAATTCTACTCGAAAATCTATCTCTTTCCCGTTTCTTAACGCAGCAATTTTGATAATATCTCCCGGTCTATATCGCCCCACCTGCTCCTGCATCTCTGCCATGGATCTCACTTTAATTTCTTCAATTTCCGTAATAATATCGCCTTCTTTTATCCCTGCAATTTTTGCAGATCCATTATCTATCACACCTGCCACATACACCCCTTCCAAAGTAGGCAATTTTTTTTCTTTGGCAAATACAGCGTCTATATCGCTCATTTGTACACCAAGTACAGCGCGTTGCACCACGCCAAACTCTTTCAAATCGGCAACTACTTTACTAACAATGCTTACCGGAATAGCAAATGAATAGCCCGCAAAAGATCCTGTTTGAGAAGCTATGGCGGTGTTAATTCCCACCAATTCACCTTTGATATTTACCAAGGCGCCTCCACTATTTCCGGGGTTTACGGCTGCATCGGTTTGGATGAACGACTCTATCTTCAAATCGGCGCTTAAAATATTAATATTCCTTGCTTTGGCACTTACAATTCCGGCTGTTACCGTAGAAGTTAAGTTAAAAGGGTTTCCTACTGCCAATACCCATTCGCCAATTTTTAAGTTATCCGAGTCTCCGAAAAGCAACGGATTTAAATTTTCCGCTTCAATTTTAAGCAAGGCAATATCGGTTGAAGGATCTGTACCCACTACCTCTGCCGTAAAAGTTCGCTTGTCATTCAAGGTTACTTCAATCGAAGAGGCTTTGTCAATTACGTGGTTATTAGTAACGATGTAGCCATCATGCGACAATATAACACCACTGCCTGAGCCTCCTGGCTGCTCCCTCTCTTCATATTGGCGCGGGTTCTGCGGCACTCCGAAAAAGAACTCAAAGAGTTGATCGGCAAAGCCTCCATAGCCTTGCGAATAGGTTGCTTTATACTTGGTTTTCACGTGTACTACAGAATTTACAGACATCTCCGCAGCGTATGTAAAATCAATGGAATTCACTTGAAGAGAAGGATCGGAAATAAAACCGTTTTTTGGAGAATCAATTTCTGAGTGAAACAAAACTGTTGCAAAAGATGTGAGAAATGTTACGAAGAATATTCCTGCCAAAGGAAAGGTACGTAAAAAGAATTTTGTTCTTGCCATTATTGTAAAATATTTTATGATTTTAAGTATTTGCAATAATTATACCAAAAAACGCACATTACTACTTTCAAAACAATCCCTATATTTCCTCTGGAAAAGTATTTTTTCATCTATCTGTGGATAGTTTATAATTTCATGTACATTTGCAGCGTTATTAATTTTTTTTGCAGGTATGAAGAAAATATTATACATTTTATTTATCTCGCTTTTTATTGCTTCCTGTACCCAAACAAAACAAACTCAACCTATAGTGGAACAAGTTGAACTTGTAACTTATCCCGTAGGTTACATTGCGCAATCAATCAGCACTGATTTGAATGACAAGTCAGAACTTTACCTATTGCAAGATGAATTTTTGGAGAATTTCCTTCAAGTATTTGCGCAATATGAAGGATTAAAGCCTATTATGGCTACCGAATTTCCTAATGAGTGGGGAGTAATGCTGGTTGAACGGCTGCCCGAAGGACGGGAACTATACCAAATCCAATCTCTCAACAGAGAATGGATATATTTAGTAATAACTTCAGGGTTCGGTACACAGCGGATTTTAGATTTACTTCCGGTAGCTATTGATTTGGCTAACCAAAAAGAGGATATGCTTGAAACAGAAATATGGAAAACCGAAAGAGAAGTAGATGGGATATTCTCCGTTACAAAAAGTTATGAATGGAAACGTTCACTTGAAGAAGTTACCCAAAAAGAATATGAAGCCAACCCAAGCGATTATTTCCGCACACAAACGATTACCGATAAGTACTTTATCAATAATTTCTGCCGTTTTGAAAGAATTGTAACCCAAGAGATTCCTGATTATTCTGCAGTTATTTTCTATTATAAAGAAGAGAAACCGGAAGACCTTGAAGATGAAATATCTATGTTGCAGGCTTTTTGTGAAGACTACTCCATATTGTTTGCAGAAGTTAATAAAAATTTCAGCCAATTTGAATTGTACGATTATAAACTAAACTATATCACAGAGTTAGATATTACGCCTTTTATGGAATTACAGGAAGGAATTATTTTTATGAAGAAAGATAGACCTCCAAAAACAGTACCCTTCGGAAGTTATGAGCGATTAAGGATTGAGGTAATACGGTATTTTAGGATAGTAGAAATTTAGATTTACGATTTTAGATTTACGATTTTAGATTTAAAGGTTTGAATAGATTGCCATAACATGTTTTGTGATGTTTTCTATTGAAAATTTTTCTAATTGTGTTCTTCTGTTCTCATTCAGTTCTGCTACAACTTTATTATGGTTTAGCAATATATTAATTTTATCTGCAATATCTTCAACATTATAAGGGTCAAAATACAGGGCGGCACTTCCACCTACTTCGGGCATGGAAGATATGTTGGAAGTGGCTACGGGGATACCAACTGCCAATGCTTCTAAGACAGGGATTCCAAAACCCTCGAAAACAGATGGATATACAAAGGCAGAAGCAGCAGCATAAATAGCAGGGAAATCGCGAAAAGCTACATTGTGCATCAGCTTTACCCGATGGGAAAGATTGTTTCTATTAATATATTCTTCAACAAGAGAGGTATAAGATGTTCTGCCTCCAATAGCTACTAAGTCAACTTCTTTATCAATAAGTTTTAATGATTTCACCAAATTCAACAGATTTTTTCGCTCTTCTATCGTGCCTATATTGAGAATAAACTTTTCCGGCAAATCATATTTTTTGGATATTTCTTCATCCTTTACTGTTGAAAGAAAAATCGGGTCGCAACTTTGGTATGTTATCTCAATTTTTTTGGGATCAGCACTTAAAAACCGTATGCAATCATCAGCTGTTTGCTTGCTTATAGCAATAATCTTATCTGCAATTTTACAGGCATGTCTAAACTTCTTTTCATACATTTTTCTGTCAAAAGTTGCATAATAATCGGGATAACGCATAAAAATAAGGTCATGAATCGTAACCACTTTTGGCATTTTTAGTGGAGATACCGGTAATTCGCCGCTTAAGCCGTGAAAAACATCAATATTCTGCTTATTTATGTGATTTGCCATGAGAAAAGAGCGCCAAAAAGATGAGGGCAACACAGAAGCAACTCCTTTTGGAATGACATTAGTACAATTTTTCTGTGCTGCAAAATCGTGTAAGGGATTGGGGTCATATTTTGGGGTATAAAGCAAATATTGATTTTCTTTATAAAAATCTGACAATGATTTTATTAACAACCGGCTGTAATTTCCAAGACCGGCGTAGTTATGGAAAGCTCTTTTAGCATCGAATCCAATATTCATGGGAGGCTATCTTCTTTGGCTAAAGAGAAATTCTTTCTCTTCTTTGGTTAATGATTCGTAACCGTTTTTTGAAATTTTATCCAAAATGCGGTTTGTTTTCTCTTCATTTTGTTTTTTTTGATAATTATATTCTTCATCACTAAGATGATGAGGTTCATAATAATAATTTGATGAGATGGTATATTTTTTACTTCTTTTCTTTTTTAAGACAGGCATTTTAAATTTGAAAAACCTGTTTCCTTTATTCCAATAAAGAATTAAGAAAAATCCGAATAACATCCCGCCCAAATGTGCAAAATGAGCAATGCCGTCGTTAGTTCCGGCAACGCCGTAGAAAAGTTCTAATGCGCCGTAAATAATTACAAACCACTTGGCTTTTATAGGAAGAAGGAAATAGATGTAAATTACGGAATTGGGAAACATCATTCCGAAAGCGAGCAATAATCCGAATACAGAGCCGGATGCACCCACGGTAACAGAGTTTATTGCCCTGTTTAGCACTCCCATTTCGCCTACGTAGTTTTTGCCTTCGCGTAATAACTGCGCACCATTTTCCTGTATCATTTGAACTAGTTCAGGAGAAAAACTTTGAGAGAGTGAATGTATTTGCAATCCAATGACGAGCAGCTGAATGAAGCCTGCCCCGATACCACATACCAAGTAATAGATCAAAAACCGGTTTGTGCCCCAAGTATTTTCCAAAGTAGAACCAAACATCCACAAGGCAAACATGTTGAAAAAAAGATGTGTAAAACTGCCGTGCATGAACATATAAGTAAAGATCTGCCAAATCTCAAAGTTTTGGGCGGTAAAATAGTGCAGTCCAAAAATACCTGCCAAATCAATTCCGCGTGTTTCAAACACCCAGGTTGCTAAAAACATGATTCCGTTGATAATCAGTAGGTTTTTTACAACAGGTGGCAGCAAGGAGTAGTTTCTAAGTCTAATTTCGCTCATTATATAATAATTATATGTTTTGAAAATCTTATCCCTTTATTATTCATTGTTTTGAATTTGCAGAAAAAATGACTGCAAATTAATATGAATTTTTTAGAATTGCACAAAAATATATTTTTGTGCAATTCTATTTTGAATAAGAACACCTTGAATACAACTAATAAAGAAAATATTATGGCAAGAATTAATGTAAAAACCAAAAAAAAACTTATATTTTTTTGTCTCATACTAACGCCTTTCCTACTGTTCTGGTTCTGTCTTCCCGATCCATTGTTCCGCACCGTTTACAGTACAACTGTTTATGATAGAAACGGTCAACTTCTCGGCGCACGTGTCTCTAAGAACGGCGAGTGGCAATTCCCGCCCACTAATGAATTATCAAATAAATATGTAACATGTTTGATAGCTTATGAAGACCGTCATTTTTATAAGCATTTGGGGGTTAACCCCGTTTCTTTATTCAGAGCATTGAAACAGAATATTAAAGCTAAAAAAGTGGTTAGCGGAGGAAGTACAATTACCATGCAAACCATTCGTATGGCGAGGAATCAAAACAGGAACCTGTTTCAGAAATTCGTCGAAATAGTCATGGCAACGCGGTTGGAGTTGACATACAAAAAAACGTCCATTCTCTCCATGTATGCTTCTCATGCGCCCTTTGGCAGTAATGTAATGGGGATTGATGCCGCTTCGTGGCGTTACTTCGGGCATCCTTCAACAGATCTGTCATGGGCAGAGGCGGCGCTGCTTGCCGTATTGCCGAATGCCCCTTCTGCCATGCATGTTAAAAAAAACCGCCCTGCATTACTTGAAAAACGAAATAAACTCATCAATAGACTGTTTGAAGTAGGAAAATTAGATGAAACTACGTATCGTTTGGCTTTAGATGAGCCGTTGCCCGATGAGCCATTTCCATTGCCCCATATTGCACCTCACTTAGTCAGCAATTTACAAATTGAGCAGCCCGGAAAAAAACATGTTACTACGCTTGATGCAATATTGCAAATAAAAATAGAACAAGTGTTACATCGCCGGTATAAAGAGTTTTCTCAAAACAAAATAGAACATATTGCAGCAGTAGTGTTTGATGTAGGAAAAGGGGAAGTAGTTGCCTATTGCGGTAATGTGAATTTTGAAGTAAAACAAGCCGGTAATCAGGTAGATATTGTTCGTGCACCGCGTAGTTCCGGTAGTATTCTCAAACCGTTTCTATACCAACTTATGCTGCAAGAGGGAGAAATCCTTCCCAACATGCTGGTCCCTGATATCCCAATTATAGTGGATGGATTTCAACCACAGAATTATAATCTGAAATTTGATGGCGCAGTGCCTGCAAGTCTGGCCTTGTCACGTTCGCTGAACCTTCCGGCAGTAAATATGCTGAAACAGTACGGCGTCTCCAAATTTTTGGACGACATGAGATCCGTAGGATTCAAGAACTTGAAGTTTCCTGCCGATCACTACGGCTTAACCCTAATCTTGGGAGGCGGCGAGGTGAGTCTATGGGAAGTAAGTTTAGCATACCTTCGTATGGCACAAGCAATTGTTTTTTACAATAATAAACAACAACGTAATGAATTTTTCAACTGGGGGCAAATCCCGCTATTTACAGAAAAAGAAGCAGATCTTTTCAATTCAGGCTCATGTTGGCAAACGTTAGAGGCTTTAATCCACGTAAATCGTCCGGAAGAGATTGATTGGAAAACGATCCGGTCTATGCGCAAAGTAGCATGGAAAACAGGCACAAGTTATGGATTCAGAGATGCCTGGGCAGTTGGCATAACCCCCGAATATGTGGTAGGCATTTGGACAGGTAATGCCGGTGGCGAGGGAAGACCCGGATTAACGGGAACAGGAACATCAGCCTTGGTAATGTTTGATATTTTCAACCTTTTAGATAATACATCATGGTTTGAAATGCCTGAAAAGATATTTCAACATGCGGGAATATGTAAAACAAGCGGATGTTTAGCCGGAAGATACTGTAATGAAGTTGAAGTAATTCCAATTCTTTCTGCAGGATTCAAAACGAAATCCTGCCCTTACCACGTCATCGTTCATTTAACTGAAAATGAACAATATCGCGTTTTTGCAGAGGAGTACCCAAAAGATAAGATGGTGAGCAAAACATGGTTCATTCTGCCTCCCATTCAGGAGTGGTTTTATAAAAAACGACACCCCGAATACAAAACACTGCCTCCAATAAGCCCGTTATGCAACGAGAATCAAGCTATCTTCAAGCAGATGGAGTTTATTTATCCCAATACTTTAAATCCCATTCGTTTATCGAAACAGTTGGATGGGTCTGTGGGTGAACTGGCTTTAGAATTAGCTCACAGACAATCAGATGCCATAATTTATTGGCATCTCAATGAAAGCTATCTGGGCGCTACCCAGTTTTTTCATAAAATGAGTGTTACGCCAACCGAAGGCAGGCATTTAATCACCGTGGTTGACCAATGGGGAAATACACTTTCGCGGTATGTTGAGGTGAAGAATTAGAGGTTAATAAGGTTTAAATCTAAAGTCGTATTAATTCTTAATTAACTTATAAGCTTCGGCGTTTACTCTAATAAAATAGATTCCTGCGGGCATATTTTGAATGTCAACTGTATTTATACCTTTGAAAAGGGTTATTTCACGAAGTAGAACGCCAAGAAAATTATAGATATACGCTTTTGATGGATTACCATCATTATAATTGATATTGATAATCTTGTTTGCAGGATTGGGGTAGATATTTATTGGAAATTTCTTCACTTCGTTAATACCTACTACTATTGTCGCAGATAATGAAATTTCTACTTCCGGAGTTATCGTATCATTACTTAGCAGTTTAAGGCTTCCGGTATATTCTTCATTTTTAAGAGTAGTAAAGTCGTAAGTTAAAGTAATTATTTGGGAACTATCGGGTTGCACTGTCCCTTTGAGAGGTGTTGCAGTAAAATTTCCGTAGAAGTCAATATCAGTAATTTCATACTCAAGGTTAGCATCGCCAATATTGGAAACAGTAATATAATCTTCAATTACCGTAACATCTTCAAGAATTACTTCCGAATTTGTTTTATCTAAACTTAAAACAGGAAATTTAGGAGGCGGGGGAGGATCGCCGGATAAAATAAATTTGTGTGGATCGGGCGCCCCGATATAGGGATGGCACTCCCTTCTGCCAGATTCGTCAGCCGCAAAGAGGTAATATTCAATTTCTCCATTAGGAATAGATACTGATATTTCCCAATTATTATCACCAGTGTGCTCCATATTATTTACTATCCATTCTCCGCCATCTATTCTAATATACACGATTACCGAGTCAGAATAGATTGTATTATTGCAATAAGAATAGAGCTCTGTGCTGAAAGTTACTGTTCCTGTATTCTCAATATGCCCAAATAATGGCTGATGTTTAATATACAACATACATCTGTCTGCAATTTCGTGGGTACGGCAGTGGAGGGCATCAGTATTGAGCCAGCTGTTATAATTAACTCCAATAATCTGATATCCGGGCATTGCGTCAGCATATACCTGCAGGGCGGCATTATCATTACCGGTAGGAGTTGAATTGATTGGGACAAAAACCTTTTTATTTAATATTAATGAATTGGTATAGGGAGTTCTGGGGTTTGAGCTGGTAGATCCTGGTGCATCAACCCTAATAACTTCCATAGGCATTCCCCATGAAGAAGTTAACCCTGCAAAATAAGTTGCAGCAGCTTCAAATTTATTATAATTTGGATTTGATGAAGGCACCCTTGATACTAATACTTTATTAGGTGAAAGCATTTTACTCCAACAGTCAATATGTTGAATATTATCGTACGGAACTATTGGGTCTGCAATAAAATGAAACTGTTCGATTCCAATATACTCTAAAAAAATATCTTTAATTGCTTGCTGTGAATAGCCTGAATTTTCATTAAGGGTAAGAGTAGAGGAGGCAGCCTTGCTTAAACCATCATTCATAAAATTGCCTCCGGTAAGAGAAAGAGGGGAAAGATATCTGTCTATCTGTACTCCATTATTTGACAGAAACAGAGCAAGTTTTGAATTTACCTGATTGTCATTAGGGCGAGGTCTATTATAATTAAAATCAAACATCGCAACTTCAGAATCATCAATTGCCATAAACCAAGGT
>Ga0123353_10004630_pt1 | contig 17760 bp, 10 predicted proteins | sample TergutLab28metaG_3_FD_92763 | JGI IMG/M metagenome (GOLD analysis project Ga0123353, IMG submission 92763) | Labiotermes labralis P3 segment gut microbial communities from Petit-Saut dam, French Guiana - Lab288 P3 | ecosystem: Host-associated > Arthropoda: Insects > Digestive system > Gut ... | reverse complement strand
CGGCGTTGTGCATTCCGAGATATTGCTCCCCTCTCATGCTCCACGTGAGTATGTCTGTCGTGCTGTTCTGTGGAACGCGGTGGAGCAAATAGAGAAAGCGAAGAACTCCCAGCTTGCGCGGGAGATTGAGTTGGCCTTGCCTACGGAGCTCACGATGGAGCAGAATATCTCTCTTGTCCGTGCGTATATAAACAGGCACTTTGTTTTTGTTGGCATGTGCGCCGATGTTTGCGTTCATGACAAAAACAACGGCAACCCACACGCCCACGTCATGCTCACCATGCGCCCGTTTGAGCCGGACGGTGAATGGGGCGGCAAGCAAAAAAAAGAGTATATCCTCGACAGGCGCGGCGAGAAAATTTACGACCCGCAAAAGAAGCAATATAAATGCCGCACCGTCCCCTCCACCGACTGGAACGAGCAGACCAAAGCGGAAGAATGGCGGGCTGGCTGGGCCGAAGCTGTGAATGCAGTTTTATAGCAACAAGAGTTGCCAGAGCGCATTGACCATCGCTCCTATGAGCGGCAAGGCGTGGAGCAAATCCCGACCGTCCACTTGGGCGTTGCCGCGACACAGATGGAGCGGAAAGGCATTGCCACGGAGCGCGGCGATAGGAACCGTGAAATCATAGTGACGAACAAGCAACTGCGGCAGCTACGGGCGCGAATCAAGCATCTGGCGGATTGGCTGAAAGAAGCCGCTGCTCCCGCCGCGCCGCCCACGCTGACGGGCGTACTCCAAAGCATTTTGAGCGGCGACGGGCAGCAGGGCCGTTTACGAATCCCCGAGAAAACGGCGGCGCGTGTGCTGGACTTCCTGCGGGAAAACGATATTTCTACCCTGCCTGCACTGCGGAGGAAAGTCTATGAAATGCAAAATGAACTGGACGATGTTCGCGGCAGCATGAAATATATCGAGCGGCGGATGAACACGCTTGACGAGCATATACGGCAAGGCGGGATTTACCTGAATCACCGGGAGCTTTATGCGGAGTACCAACAGATAAAGCCGAGAAAGCAGGCTGCATTTTACGAGGCGCATCGTGCCGAGCTGATGGTGTTTGAAGCCGCCAAGCGTTACCTTGACGCTTGCTTGAATGGCCATGCCTTGCCGCTGGAAGCGTGGAAAAAGGAACGTGAAAAACTGGCTACGGAGAGGGGCGAGTTTACCCACGAATATACTGCGCTGAAGGAGCAGGTGCTGGCTGCGGAAAACGTGCAGTGGACGGCAGAAAAGATTTTGCGCGAGGCGAAACAGCCGCAGAAGGATAGGCGGGAAAAGGTAAAGGAGCTGTTGTGAAAGCGCGAAAAACTTCGCCCGGCAGCGCCGCTTCGGCAAAAAAAGAATCTAAAAAAGCCACAAAAATTTTTCTTGCATTCCTTCGCGGCAAGTGCTATAATCAACTATGAGATATTGTCCGGCCCCGTGTTGACGCGAGAAAGTTTACCGAAATTTCACGCGGAAGGTGTTGACAAATCCATGCTGTGCGGTATAAAATTTACTAGCAGAGCAGAGCAGAGCAGAGCAGAGCAGAGCAGAGCAGAGCAGAGCAGAGCAGAGCAGAGCAGAGGGTATAGCTCCGCTGTTTTTGGTGTGCCCGTAATATGAATAGCAGGCGGTTCCCCTTTGCGGGGAGCCGCCTTTTTGCGTTACCCCAAATTTTGAATAAAGGAGAGAACATCCATGCAAAAGAAATTCGTGTCTGTATTGCTGGCGCTGCTCATGATGGCCGGGGTGATTGCCGTCTCACCCATCACGGCAAGCGCCGCCACCGCTGTCATCCCCATGGTCGCGGCGGGCTCCTTACATGCCCTAGCGCTGAAAAGCGACGGCACGGTCTGGGCCTGGGGGGGTAACTACTGCGGCGAGTTGGGCAACGGCATAACCACAGACAGCAATACCCCTGTACAGGTGATGGTCTCGCCGGGCGTTCCTCTGAGCGGCGTGGTTGCCATCGCGGCAGGTTACGAGTATTCCCTTGCGCTGAAAAGCGACGGCACGGTCTGGGCATGGGGGCTAAACAAGTACGGCCAGTTGGGCGATGGCACCACCACAAACCGCGGCTCCCCTGTCCAGGTGACCGGACTGAGCGGCGTGGTTGCCATCGCCGCAGGAGGCGGGTACAGCGGCCATTCCCTTGCGCTGAAAAGCGACGGCACGGTCTGGGCATGGGGGCGAAACAACTGTGGCCAGTTGGGCGATGGCACCACCACAAACCGCGGCTCCCCTATCCAGGTGACCGGACTGAGCGGCGTGGTTGCCATCGCGGCAGGTTACGAGCATTCCCTTGCGCTGAGCAGCGACGGCACGGTCTGGGCATGGGGGGCTAATGGCGGCGGCCAGTTGGGCAACGGTACCACCACAAACAGTAGTTATCCAGTACATGTGAGGCGCACGACGGGCGAAGCCCAACGCGGCGTGATCGCCATCGCGGCAGGAGCGTATCATTCCCTGGCGTTGGCGGGCGGTATGCCCCTGGCTTGGGGATATAATTACTACGGCCAGTTGGGTGACAACACCACTACGAACAGAAGCTACTGTGTGGAGGTGCTTGGCCTGGACGGTATGTCCATCATTGCGGCAGGAGACTATCATTCCCTAGCGCTGTATGGAACCAACTCGCTCGAGGCCTGGGGGAGGAATGGTAATGGCGCGTTGGGTGACGGCACAACTACAGACCGCAAAAGATATGTGGATGTGAAAGGCGCAGGTGGTGCGGGCTTATTCCAAGGTTCGACTTCCGTAGCGGGAGGAAACCATTTTTCCGTTGCGCTGAAAAACGATGGCACGGTCTGGACATGGGGTAGAGGTGATTTCGGCCAAGGGGGTAATGGCACCAACAACCACAGCGAGACCCCTGTGCAGGTGAAAGGCACTGGTAACACGGGTTGGCTGAATTTGGGCACGGTCTATGGCTTGACCCTGGACATGAACGGTGGCGGCGGCGGTACCGAGACAGTGTTTGTCACGAACGGCGCGGCAATGCCGCGAATCACTCCGCCTACCCGGGTAGGTTATACCTTCGAGGGATATTGGGACAACACGGTGGGCGGCAAGCAATACTATACCACCACAGGAACTTCAGCGAACGACTGGGATAAAACCGTGGGCGCGATCTTGTACGCCCGCTGGACGCTGACCACGCCAGTCCTCTACTTATCTGGCTCGGCATGGAGCGCGGGGGCTGCCTCATCCAACACAAGCGTGACGGTGTCTTCGAACATATCGTGGTCTGCCAGCAGCGACGCAGCGGCATGGCTAACCGTATCCCCCGCCAGCGGGTCGAATAACAGAATTATTACCATCAGCACAGCGACAAACCCCGGTGCGACCTCAAGGAGCGGCACAATCACGGTCATGGGTGGGGGTATCACCCGCACATTCTCGGTCACGCAGGCGGGGACGACGGCAGCGCTTACCGTGTCGCCCGCGACGTGGAATCCACCCATAGCAGGGGCTGGCACAAACGTGACGGTGACCTCGAATCAGGCGTGGACTGCTATCAGCAGCGATGAGGCGTGGCTGACCGTATCCCCCGACAGCGGGACGGGCAACGGATCCCTTGCTATCACTGCCGCTGCGAACACCGGCACGGCGGCGAGGAGCGGCACGATTACGGTTACGGGTGCGGGCTTCAACCGTACGGTCACGGTCAACCAGGCGGGGGCGGCGGCATCGCTTACTCTTTCTCCCACGTCTTTGAGCCCGACAGCGGCTGCGTTCGCCACAAACGTGACGGTGACCTCGAACGTGGAATCATGGTCTACCAGCAGCAGCGCTCCCGCGTGGCTTACCGCATCCCCAGACAATGGGCCGGGCAACGGAGACATTACAATCAGCGCTGCGGAGAACACCAATACAGCGTCGAGGAGCGGCACGATCACAGTAACAGGCGGGGGCATCACGCGCACAGTCACGGTCATCCAGGCGGGGGCAGCGGCAAGCCTCACCGTATCACCCACGACGTGGAACCCACCCGCGATAGCCTCCAACACAAGCGTGACAGTGACCGCCAACGTGTCGTGGACTGCCAGCAACGACGCAGCGGCGTGGTTGACCGTAACCCCGGCCAGCGGGTCGAACAACGGAAGCATTACCATAAACGCCACGGCGAACACAGGCACGGCATCAAGGAGCGGCGCGATCACGATCACGGGCGGGGGTATCACGCGCACAGTCACAGTCACGCAGGCAGGGACAACTCCGCCCCCCAAGAAAATATTCACCACCAAGTACGATTCAACCTTCTGGAACTGGCTGCTGTTCATCGTGTGCTTCGGGTTCATCTGGATGTGGTTTTGATTGAACCACCTTGTATGCTAAACTATGCCCCCGCCGTCCAGGTTGCTTTTGCTAAACGCCCACCAGGGCGGCGGGGTTGGGGGCCTGATTATGCATTGACACATACCTCCGCGAGCTGAGCAGTGCTCCTATGCCTTCATGCGTAAGCATACCACGAAATCCTTCGCTTGGCAAACCCTAAATAATGCTATGGCACCAACCCCGGTTTCATGGCCCGTTGGTGCCGGAAAGGAATGGTCATATGTACGCATCTATCCGAACAATTCCTGACATTGCGGGTGAATTTGCAGCTTTAGAAAGCGGAAAGGAAAAAGCGGCTGAGTTGAAGCTCACCGACATTGACCGTGCGCCGGGGTCTGGGAAATCAATTGACCAAATCGCGCATCAGCAAGGCATGTGCCGTTGCGATGGGGACGGAGATTTCATCGTTACGGGCAGCGTGAAAAACATCTCCAAAACAAGCAGCGATCACCCCTATTTTTATGTCGTTGAAAATTGGCGAGGGTCAAAGAAAGTAAACGGCAAAGATTATTATACCTACATAATCGACAGCAACGACCATACGAGGTTCACCCACCCTGGCGGCATCCAAGTCGCGGAAAATGTGCTTGCAATAGGGACGGGAGACTATTCTGGGGTTACCACGAGCGGAGACCGCTCGCACGTCAGGTTTTATGACATCGGAAACACCTCCAACATCACTGAATTTACAGGTTGGCGCATCTATCGGGAGGGCTCTAAAGCAAGCGCCGCGGCTGTCGGCTTGATAAAAACTGAATTCAAGCAGTGGGTGCTCGTGGTCTGCATTAAGGGTCAAATGGATTTTTATATTACACCCGTCGATACCGCTGCCGGTGTTAATAGTTTCCGCAGGATTACGACACTGACGTATGGTCAAGAGTTTCAGGGAATCAATCTGTTCTTTCAGAGCGGCTTACGAAATCAGCTGTATATTATCGGAACTAGCCCGGAAGGCGCAACGGATATGCTGTATCTATATCGGGTCGATCTACGGTACGACAACAACGCAATTGCAGGTTTTGGCAGTTTGGAGCAGTTAAGCACAGTCCATATGTATAGCGCAAACAGCGACGCAAGGTTCAAATGGGCCGCATGTACCTATATAAATCCGGAAAACCATTTTGAAATATATGATGCGACTATGCATGTCGATAACAGAGAGATTCGCATGAATAGGTGGACCAGGCCAGCGTGGCCAAAAGATGCTTACATAACGGATATAACTGTTGTATCTGATCCAAAAGAAAGTGTAGCCAAAGCGAGATGCCCCGCAGGATACAGCCTTATAAACATGGATTTGAATCAAGGCGCGCGCGGAGATTATATATATTTCTGCGTAAAACCTGGAACGCGTGAAAACGCAATAACGAATATTCTATGCGATGTTTCAGATAAGAGTAAAAGCGCAGCGACCGTAAGTATTACACACAATGGCGTGACTGCGTCTTACAGCAGAAATGGTGCCGATTTAAATAAAGGAGCCGGAGGAAAGTTCTTGTATCTTCTTTCTACAAGGAGTACCGCATACAATCCTATCAGAAACATAACGGTATATCTTGATGGAGAGAGTTTACCGGGAGAGTGGAACGGCAAAATGTGTTACGTTAACACAAACGAAACTGCTGACTTGAACTATAAAGCCGGTGGGCGTTACATCTACGTTGCATGTAGGAGATAAATCTACATATGAACATATGTAAGAGCAATGGAAACAATGGAACCCCGTTGACTTTTGGCGGCGGGGTCTTTTTTGTATATAGGCACCTCTTTTACGATTTCTAGCTGAATAAGGCGTTGTTCCATGTGCAGGGTCAAGTAACATTGACCCTGCTTTTTTTATGCCTTGCAGACGAAAATATCCGCAAAAATGACACCTAAATCACACTTTTTAAGGAGACTTAGAATATGCCGAGGATGAGTAACAAGAGGCGGCTCGAAATGAGCATGTTCATCAACAGCAAGGGAAGAATCAAGTACAATCGCCTTTGTAAGGCTTGCACCCGCGATTGCAAGCAAAGCCACAAGGCGCTTATCATCGACTGCCCGAAGTATACGCCGCGTCCAAAGAAGCCAAGAGGTTGAACGATCCAAAAAAATTTCGGAAAATTGGAAAAAATTTCGGAAAATTGGAAAAACCCCCTTGACAAACGCTCTACCAATATAATTGCTGGACAACAGGCAAATCCTGTGATACAATGGGCATAGAAGGAGGGAGTCATTATGCAAAAAAAGTTGATCATCCGCATCGCGGCCAGTTTCGTCGCCCTGTGTATTACGCTGGGGAGCATCGGCCTGGTGGAGTTCAGGCGGCCCGGCGGCTCGGAACCGGTGTTGGAGGCCGTCGAGCTGTTCGAAAACTACGTCGCGCCCTCCGCAGGCCTGGACATCCGGGCCGAAGCCGCGGACGGCAACAACTGCATCGCCGCGGACGCCGGCTTCCTCCTGACCCTTGCCGAGCCTCTGGACGAGAAGCACATCAAACAGTGGCTGAAGACCTCGCCGGAGTTCGATTACACCCTGGAGAAGACCGGCGCACTGGAATACAGCCTCAAGTCCAGGGAGGCCTTTGAGAAAAATACGCTCTACACCCTCAGCTTTGACCCGCTGCAGACGGACAACGGACAGCCCCCGCGCGCGGGCAACAGCTGGGCCTTCCAGACGCGCAAGGGCTTTGCCCTGGAGCGGACCTTTCCCATGGACGAGGGCACGGGCGTGCCAGCGAACTCCGTGATCGAGCTCACATTCACGGGCGAGGTGAATATCAAGGACCTGCAGAAGAATGTCAGCTTCACCCCGCAGCTCGGCGGCAGTGACTGGCGCAAGACGGGCATGAACACCTACGCCTTCCTCCCCACCGGCGGGGTGATGAAAAAGGGCACGGTGTACGAGGTGTGCGTCAAGGGCGCCCTGGCGGCCTCCCTCGGCGGCGAGACGCTGGGGAAGGACTGTGTGTTCAAGTTCCGCACCGAAGAGGAGGAGAAGAACTTCTGGTCCAGCGTCAGCTACGAAAACAACGCCTTCATGACCACGGAGCAGCCCGCGTTTTCCATGTGGTTCTACCCGCAGAACGAGGGCACGAGGATCCCCACGGCGGTCTACCGCTTTGCGTCCATGGACGCCTACGCCAAGGCGGTGGGCGACAGCCTGAACTACGACGACTGGAGCGGGAAACCAAAGCCCGCACTCAACACCGAGGCGCTGCAAAAGGTCTTCGACGACGAGATCGGCATCCTTGGGGACGAGAGCCGCGGCGTGGTGGTTTTGCCGCAACCTCTGCCCGCAGGCCTCTATGCCGCGCAGTTCACGACCAAGGGGCGCACCCTGACTTCCCTGTTCCAGGTGACGGATCTGAGTGCCTACGCCGTGGGCGGCAACGGCGACTGCCTGTTTTGGGTGAACGACCTGGCCACCGCCCTGCCCGTGGAGGGCGCGGAGGTCACCCGAATCGGCGGTGGTTCCATGGGCCAAACGGACGCCCAGGGTACCCTGACCTTCAAGAACGCGGGGGATTCCCGGGGCTATAGCGCTTTTACTGCGCAGAAAGACAGCGACCAGCTGCTTGTCATGCTCTACAGCGGCAGGCGCGGCGACGGCTTCAACCGCCTCGACTATTGGAAATATATCTATTGCGACAAGCGGCTCTACAGCCCGAAGGACATGGTGAAGTTCTTCGGCGTGATCTCGCCCAAGCTGCCGGGCACGAAGGCGATCGACAAGGTCACCGTGGTGATCGAGGAGGACTACTGGAACCGGGGCTCCGAAAGCACAATCAAAAAAGAAATTCCCGTGAAAAACGGCGTGTACGAGGGTGAGCTGCAACTGCCGGAGCTCGCGCCTGGCTACTACTGCCTGTCCGCCTACGCCGGCGAGGAGCGCCTGGGCACCACCTACTTTGAAGTGAAGATCTACCGGAAACCCGCCTACAGCCTGTCCCTTTCGGTGGATAAGCCCATCGTCTGGGCGGGGGAGAGCGCCACGGCGACGGCCTTCACCGAATACTTCGACGGCACGCCCGTGGCCAAGCTGGACCTGGTGCTCGATGGGGGCTCGGTACAGACCGACGCCCTCGGCAAAGTGAGCACGGTGGTCGGCGTGGGCTTCGATTCCAGCCAGCTGGTCTCCTACCGGGGTGTGAGCGCGCAGGCCGAACTGCCCGAGATCGGGCGGATCTACGAGAACACCTACATCCAGAGCGTGAACAGCGACGTGGAGGTCCGCGCCCGGGCGAAGCGTGACGGCGATGCCGCGTCCCTGGAGCTGCAGGCCTTCGCGGTGGATTTCACCGGCCTGGACTACCTCGAGTGGTACGGAGACAACAAGTGCCTGAAGGACTTCAGCGGCAGCCTGCCCCTCACCGTCGTCTGGTACAGGATCGTCTATCCGAAAGCTACCAGTACCGAGAGCACCGAGAAATACTATGATCCCTATACCAAGACATACACCGAATACACGAATTATAGCTATAGCGGCGGCGGCAAGACCTATGAGGAGCGGGAGGGCAGCAAAACCCTTACGGTGAAGGGCAAGGAGAAGCAGGGCTTCCAGCTGCCCCTGGCCCCCGGCGAGGACTATAAAATCCGCATTGAGGGCAAGGACACCAAGGGCAGGGAATTTTACCGTACCGCCTATGTCTATGGCACTCGGCAGAACAACTACAGGCACAGCCATATCTATGGCAAATCGGTCTATGTCCGCGACAACAACGACAAGAGCTCTTACGCCGTCGGCGACGAGGTCTCCCTCTCCCTCTACGAGAGCTACGACGCCGGCGCGCCGCTTGAGATGGAGGCCGGCGCGGTGCTGTTCCTGCGCGCCAGCGATAAAATGATCGACTACACCGTGTCGCAGGACAACCTGCTGGAGTTTACCTTCGACGGCTCGGTCCTGCCCAACATCAACGTGTACGGCGTGCTGTTTGACGGCAGGGAGTACATCGAGCACTACTACCCCTGGTCCGCTTCCATCGACCGCGACAGCCGCGCGCTGCGCCTCGATATCACACCGGACAAGACCAGCTACCGTCCCGGCGAGACCGCAAGCTTAGGCCTGAAGCTCACCGGTCCGGACGGGCGGCCGGTGCAGGGTACGGTCAACCTCAACATGGTGGACGAGGCCCTGCTGGCCCTGCGCGAGCAGTACGCCGACATCGCGGAGATCTTCTGGGATGAGTATTATTTCGACCGCTACACGGCTGTCAGCCACAATATAGTCAGGCTGACCGGCGGCGGTGAAAAGGGGGACGACGGGGGAGGCGAGGGCGACCGCTCGGACCTGCGGGACACCGCGCTGTTCAAAACCGTCCAGACCGACGGCAACGGCCTGGCCTCGGTGGAGGTGAAGCTGCCCGATAACATCACCTCGTGGCGGCTGTTCTGGCAGGCCTTCCGCCCGGGCGATGTCATGGCCGGCAGCGGCCGGACCAACATCGTCGTCACGCTGCCCTTTTTCGTGGATACCCGCATGGGCACGACCTTCCTCACGGGCGACAGGCCGACACTCGGCATACGAAACGCGGGCACGGCCCTGGGCGATGGAAGCGTGAAATACACCGTGGACATCCCGTCAATGCAGTTCAGCAAGACGGCCGGCGCGCCCACCTCCGTCTGGTATGAGATGCCGCTGCCCGCCCTCACCGCGGGCGAGCACAGCGTCAGCGTCGCGGGTGAATACAACGGCCTCAGGGATAAGCTCACGACGAAGTTCACCGTGGCTGACGGCATTGCCGACCACATGGAGACCAAAACAACCGCGCTGACGAACAGCACGAAGTTCGACATCCCCGCCAAGGGCGTGGCGCACCTGGTCTTCGCCGACAAGCAGAAGGCGCAGGTTGTGCACGGGCTGTGGGGGATTCTGTGCACGAGCTCCATCCGGGCGGAGCAGTTCATCGCCAAGCAGGCCGCGCAGGAGGCTCTCGCAGGCCTCTCGCCGCATGGCCGCGGCTGGTACGGCACGGACTACGCCGAAAAAATCCCGCAGTACCAGCGGGAGAACGGCAGCATCGCCCCCTTCACCTACGGCGACGTGGACGAGGATGAGACCCTCGCCACCACAGCGTGGGCCTGCGCCGTGGCAAGTGAGTACCTCAGCAAGCCCGCCGCCGCGCAGTACCTCTATGGCCAGATGCGGGGCGAAAACGCGGTCCTTGCCCTGATGGGCCTTGCCGCGCTGAAGGAGCCGGTGCTGCAGCACATCAATGCCATGTTGGATGAGGACCTGTCACCGGAGCAGATGATCTATCTTGCGCTGGCGAATGTGTTTATCGGCAACGGCAGCCAGGCGAAGGCCCTCGTGAAGGAGGTCGCCGCCGCGTATTGCGCCGACGACAGGCCCGGCGAAACGATGTACATGGACGCCGACCCCTACGAGGCCACCGCCGGCCTGGCCGTGGCCGCCATGCTGCTCGACATGACCGAGGGCGGCCCACTGTTCCAGTACATGCTGGAAAACCCGAACATTGAAAACCCCTATCTGCTGCAGCGGGTGCTGATTCTCCGGCACAAGGCGCTCAGCGTCAACCCAGAGTGCGCCTCCTTCAAGTACACCCTCGACGGCAAGGAGCAGCAGGTCCGGCTCTACCTGAACTATTCCATCATGCTCACAACAGAGCAGCTGCGGGCGATCAAATTCAGCGAAATCAGCGACGAGATCGAGGTCACCGCCAGCTACCTCGCCCCGGGCTTCCCCGCCGGGAACAACAAAGCCCTGTCCGTTTCATGCAGCTATGATGAAGAGATCCCGCAGATCGGCACAACCTACGGCAAAGTCACCTACAGAATCGACGAAGACGCCCCTGCAGACTACTACACCATTGTGCACATCCTCCCCGCCGGGTTGGAATTCAAGCATTTGGTTTATAAGCCTTATCAGTGGGTCTACGTTTCTGAAGTGAAGGGTCAGCAAGTTACATTTGTGGTTAGTTCTAGGGATGAAAGCTTCCGTTTCACCGCTCGCCCGGTGATGACCGGCACCTTCCGCAGCGAGGGTACGTACATCACAGACCCCGAAAATCCCGCGTTCACAAACAGCACGGAAGGCGGCACGGTGACAATCAAATGAGGAACAAATCAAAACACCAAACGCTCGGCTGCAATCCCCCATCCCCCTCCTTGGAGGGGTGCCTCCGCAGAGGCGGGGTGGTTGTGCGGAGCACTAAAAAAATACTATCCACAATTTTCATCATACTGATCTTCCTCTGCGCCTGCACGCCAAAAACAGAGCCGGGCCCGGCGGAACCGGAGCCCGGCAGCTATAGCAAGTTGATCAACACCGGCAAATTCGTCCCCCGCAGCGATTTGGAGGCCCCGGCCGCCGCCCTCCCGCCGAACGTGAAGGCGGTCATCGTCCCCCACGGCCCGGAGGCGGTGCCTATGGCGGCGGCGGTGATCCATGGACTGGCGGAGCGCAACCCCAAGACGGTCATCCTGCTCGCCCCGAACCACATATCCAGGGGCCCTAAAATCGCCACGACCTATGCCGCGTTCTCAGCGTATGACGGCCTGGTATTGCCGCGGGAGGAACTCATCCGCGCCGTAGTGGGCAGTGGACTGGCCGGGATCGACGACGCGCTGTTCGTCGATGAGCACAGCGTCGGGGTGATCATGCCGATGATCGCCCGCTACCTCCCGGGGACGAAGGCGGTACCGCTCATCTTCCAGAAGGGCGACTCCTTCAACACCGCCAAACAGGCGGTGGAGACCGTCTGCGACCTCTCGGACCCCGATACGGTCATCGTCGCCTCCATCGATTTCTCCCACGGGCTGTCCCCGCGGGAGGAGCAGGTGCGCCGCGCGCGGATGCAGGAGTGCATCCGCGTGTTCGATTCGGCGGCCGTGCTGGGCCTGGATGGGACCTACCTGGACGCGCCGGTGGTGTTGGCCGCCCTGCTGCAGCTGCTGAAGGAGAACGGCTGCGGGGTGGAGTTCATCGCGGGCGCGAACACCGCCGAGCTGCTGGGCAGGGATGTCCCTGCGGCCACGGGCTACATGACCATCGCGTTTTACGCGGTATAGTCAAACACCTTGCACCTCGGCACGGGCACGCCGCCGGTATACTGCAAAAAAGTAACCGTGATGGGCGTATACGCGCCGGGGCTTGTTGTGTTCTCGGAGTAACCGGTATAAAGGTTCTCTCCCGGCGCAAGCCTGAGACCCGACAGCTGAATGAATTTCAGTCCCGGCGCGCTGACGCTGAGAAGCTTCACGTCCCGCTCTCTCGATAAATTATCAATTTGAATATGCTCCCCGTCAAACGCCAGGGCGATGCTCTCGCTGGGCTGGCGGCACAGCCCGAACTGCGGGTAGGCCGGGTCGTCGAAGACGGTGTTCAGCGCCGGGTCTAGCATCAGCGCGCTCTCCAATTCGAGGGCGTAGGGGTCGAAGTAGCTCGCCCCGTGGTACTGCCCCTGCACGAACCAGGTATTCTCCGGCAGCCACGCCGCGCTGGCGTCGATGTCCTGCCCGGGCGAGACGTGCCGATGCCCGGCATCCTTGCACACGGCGTTGCTCTGCGCGATCCCGTGCTGCCCCAGCGGCAGAACCCTGGCCCCGGTGGTGTACTGCACATCCAGCAGCCCGTCGCTGTTGATGTCGCAGGGCCCCAGCAGGTGCGGGCTGCCGGTGTTCGCCACAATCCGCACCGCGATGCCATATTTCTCCTGCGCATCTTGCAGCGTCTTTTCTATGTTCGGCATGATCTCGTGGTGCAGCCTGTCGCAGTATTCCTCCCAGGCGTAGTGCTCGCCCGGCGCCAGCACGGCCGCCTTCGCGGCGTCGTACTCGCTGGCGGGCACAAGGTCCCACACGCTGCCCCAGGTCTTCGCCACCGGCAGGAGCCCCGCCTGCAGCAGGTCGGTGGCCAGGGGGTAAAGCAGCCGCAGCTTGAACCACTTCAGGATGGGCTCCAGCTTTGTCTCGGTGTCCATGTAGGACTGGATGAACCGCGTGAGCGCCTCGGTCTGGAGTCTGAAGCCCTCGCCCGTCAGCAGGCCCGGGATCATGCTGCTGCCGCCCAGCGCGGGGAACTCCATCACGACCTTGCTCACCTCGCCCTCCTCGGCGTAGTCGTGGAGGTACGCCCCGCAGATCTGCCCGCCATAGCTTGAACCGAACAGCCGCACCTTCCCGCTGCCCGTGAGCGCCTTGACCTCTTTGATGAAATCTCTCAATTTCTCCATGCTCATGAGGGTGGGGTCGCGCCACTCGTACTGGAAGATGAAGACTTTGTCAGCGCCCACCTGCTGCTCAAAGCGCCGGCAGAAGCTGTTCAGCTGCGACAGGTAGATCGCGTTCGGGTCCGTGCCGCTCTTGGCGCGTATGGCCGCCAGCGTGAAATCCGCCGCGGTGCCGGGCCATGGGCCCACGTCGTGCTTGCGCGACCCGTCTGCGTTCATAGCAAACTTGTCCAGGAAGCGGTCCGCCGCCCGGGCAAACGTGTCCACGATGACCTTGTTCCACCCCGTCGCGGCATAGAGCAGCGCGCCGCCCAGCAGCCCCGGCAGCTCCTTCAGCAGCTCCTGCCCGATCTCGTTGAAGTCCGGGTTCCAGACCAGTACCCTGTCATCGCTGCCGGGGTTGGCGAACAGCTGCGTGGCCGTGTAGCCCGCGATCATGATGATGGGGTCGGTTTCGCCTGCGGCATATGCGGGGCAGGCGAGAGAGAAAACGAGAGCAATGACGATCAGAAGAGAAAAAACACGCTTTTTCATACAAACCTCCTCTTAGCTCATTTCAAAAACTTCTTCTCCGCCTCCGGCGTATCCAATCCAAGGGTCCCGCCGGGGTTCATGATGTTGTCGGGGTCGAAGTGCTCCTTCAGCGCGCGGATGACGGCGTATTCGTTGCGTCCCAGCTGGCCCTCCAGCCACGGGCCGAACATCTTGCCGATGCCGTGGTGGTGGCTCATGCTCGCGCCGCTCCGCTGGATGGCGTCGAGGATGGACGCGTGGAATTTCTTGAACTCCTCCGCGTCGTTCTCCAGGATGATGAAGATCCAGTACAGGTTCCCGCCCTGGGGATAGACGTGGCTCATGTGGGTCATGCAGATGGTGCCCGGCCGCTGCTTCACCACCTTGCGCACCTCGGTGTGGACGCGGGCCATCTCGCTCCAGCTCACGGCGCACTCCATGGTCTCCAGCAGCACGCCGAAGTCCTGCAGCGTGTCGCGCAGGTAGGGGTCGCTGAAGCGCCCGTGCTCCCAGCCCTTTGTGACATAGCCCGTCATGCTTAAGCCCCCATATTGCCGCGCCACCCGGGCGACGTTGCGCGCCGTGTTCTTGCTGTAGCCCATCTCGCCGTTGGTGAAGCCCAAAAACAGGCACATCTCGTTGATCTTCATGCCCCTCGCCTTGAACAGATATTGCAGCGGGGTGTCCATCACGCCGTACATGTTGAGCATGATGCTGGTCTCCTCCGGGTCGCTCAGGCGGAACACGCTGGGCTTGCCGGCCTCGGACTGCATGACCTCGCGCGCGAAGGCGATGCCCGTCTCCCAGTCCTTGAACATGTAGCTGAAGCGCTTGATGGTCTCCGGCATGTGGCGGCTGAGCTTGAGCGTCACGTGCGTCAGCACGCCGAAGGCGCCCTCGCTGCCCATCATCACCTGGTCCAGGTCGGGGCCCGTGGCCTTGCGCGGGTGCTGGTCGGTCTCGACGACCCCCTTCGGCGTGGCGTAGGCCTGGCCCAGCACCATGTCCTGTATGCAGCCGTAATAGGTGGAGTTCTGCCCGCTGCCGTGGGTGACCACCCAGCCGCCCACGCTGCTGAAGTCGAAGCTCTGGGGGAAGTGCCCCAGGGTGTATGCCCGCTTCGCGCCGAACTGCGCCACGGCATCCTGCAAAAGCTCCTCCAGCTTGGGCCCGCTCATGCCCGCCTCCACGGTGATGAGCTGGTCCTCCTCGTTGAATTTCACAACTTTGTTGAAGCGCAGCCGCATATCCAGGGAGATGCCGCCCTTTACGCACTCCACGCCCCGGGTGACGGAGCTCCCGCCGCCGTAGACGTACAGCGGGATCTTGTGCTCGGTCACGTAGGCGACGATCTGCTCGATCTGCTCGCGCGTGTCCGGGTACACCACGATATCCGGCACGTTCTCAACTATTTTATTCCGCGCGCGTAAAATGTCGTACATCGTCTTGCCATAAGCCACGGAAAACCGCGCGTAATCGTCGCTGCGCACAAATTCCCCGCCCACGATGGCCTTCATGGCCTCGATATGCGCATCCGCCAGGGTGATGGGGATATCGAACTTGACCTCGTCGAGGCCCAGGTCCTGCTGGTATTCGTGGAAGATGCTGTCGTCCATGCCGAAGCGGCCCAGGATATCGCGCAGCATGTTCTCCTTCGGGGCCTTGATCAGCTCGGTCGCGCCGCCCCACTTGAACACGGACCGGTAGGAATTCTCGGGGATTTTGCCTTGGAACCACTTGGGTTCGAAGCCTTTGTAGGGTTTGGACATGGTTTTTCTCCAATCTAAATTTTATAAATAATCAATAGTGATAAAACGGCTCCAGCTTCTCAAACACCTTCGTGAACGTCTCGCTGTATAGCTTGTGATACAGCGCGCTCTCCGTCGCGTCGGGCACGAAGGCCTCCTGCGGGTGCACCATGGCCGCCACGGCCTCCTCATAGCTTGGGTGCACTCCCAGCGCCACAAACGCGGCGAGGGAGGAGCCCAGGCCCGTCACCTCGTGTGTGTGCACGCGCTGCACCGGCAGGCCGAACATGTTCGCCGTGATCTGCAAAATCTCCGTGCTCTGGCTGCCGCCGCCCGCCACGCGGACGGCCTTGGCCTTGCATTTGCCCCGCTTCTCGATCTGCTGGAGGCCCTCCATCAGCGCGAAGTTGACCCCCTCGATGATCGCGCGGTAGAAGTGCATGCGCGTGTGGTGGTCCGAAAGGCCGATCATCGAGCCGCGGGCGTGGGGCATGGCCAGCCCGGGCGTGAAGTAGGGGTGCAGCATCAGCCCGCCGCAGCCGGCGGGGATCTCGCACAGCCGCCGGTTGAGCACCACCTCGGGGCTCACGCCCAGGGCCTCGGCCTCGGCGCGCTCGGTGGCGGCGAACTCCTTCTTGAACCAGCTGACCAGCCAGTAGCCCCGGTAGACCTCCACCTCGGGGGTGTAGTACCCCGGTATCACGGAGTTGTAGGGCGGCAGGAAGGGGAAGGGCTCCACGTACTTCGGCAGGGTGATCTCCACCGTGGCCGTGGTGCCGAAGCTCAGCGCGGCGATGTCGGGTTCCATGCAGCCCAGGCCCAGCGTCTCGCAGGCCTTGTCGCTGCCCGTGGCGATCAGCGGCAGCCCCTCGGGGATGCCCGTCTCCGCCGCCGCCTGCGCCGTGATATGGCCCATCGTCTCGCCCGCCTGCACCAGGTCGTAGCACTGGTCATCCCGCACGTCAAAGATCGGGCGCGTCAGGTCGTTCGGGGCCATCCATCCCCGCGTCTTGTTCGAGAACGGCACGTGCCCCACGGTGCTGGCTATGGCGTCCACGAGGTTCCCGCACATCCTGTAGTTCAGCCACGCGGAGAGCAGCACGAACTTTGCCGTCCTCCTCCACAGGTCGGGCTCGTTTTCGGCGATCCAGTTGCAGGCGGAGACGCGCCGCTGCAGCTTCACGGTGTCCGTCACGCCCACCAGCTTGCACAGCGCCGCCATGGCCCCCGGCACCTTGTCGTTGGTGGATTCCCGCGTATCCAGCCAGAGGATGACGTCGCGCAGGGGCTGCAGCTGCTCGTCCAGGCAGATGCAACTGTCGCGGATCGTGCTGATCGTCACCGCCGCGATGTCGCCCCACAGGGCCTCCTGCGCCCGCCGCAGCTTCTGGCAGCAGTCGCACACGGCCTCCCAATAGAACGCGGGCGTCTGCTCGGCCCAGCCGGGCTGCCGGGAGAAATACGGCGGGTTGTAGCTCTTTTGCACCTTGGCGATGATGCTTCCCTTCGGGTCGCACAGCAGGGCGCGGGCGCTCTGCGTGCCCATGTCGATGGTCAATACCAGTGGTTCGTTGGCCATGGTAGTCCCTCCTCAATACCAGTCGCTTGTCGCGATTATATTCCCCTCGCAGATGGGCATAAGGCCCGCGACGACCTCGCCGCAGGCCATGGGGCGCTCCACCACGATCCCCGCCAGCAGGGCCATGACCTCCGGGATCTTGCCCTTGGGGATCTCCCGGTCGGTGCGCACGGGCAGCATGGGCGCTGGCCCGCCCCTGGCCCGCACCGTGGAGCACAGCGTGCGCGTGGGGTTTGTCAGCTCCGCCAGCGCAAAGTCCACCCCGCGCTTGCAGGTGTTGCCCGTCACGTTCACGCCGCCGTCGGGCGTCAGCTCGGCCTGCAGCTTGCAGCCTGCCGGGCAGGTGATGCAGATGAGTTCCTTCATGTGTCATTCCCTCTCAATCACGGCAACCTGGTCGTCATCCTCATAGATGATCTCGCCG
>Ga0123353_10004629_pt1 | contig 17760 bp, 11 predicted proteins | sample TergutLab28metaG_3_FD_92763 | JGI IMG/M metagenome (GOLD analysis project Ga0123353, IMG submission 92763) | Labiotermes labralis P3 segment gut microbial communities from Petit-Saut dam, French Guiana - Lab288 P3 | ecosystem: Host-associated > Arthropoda: Insects > Digestive system > Gut ... | reverse complement strand
TCAAAACAATTAATGACCTTTTAAATGATGATGATGCTGAAAAAGTTATTTTTGAAAAAGAGACAAAATCAGCATTAAAAGAAGAAGTTATAAAAAGATTTAACAGTTATACAAAAAAAGTTTCAGATTCAATTTTTACTGATATTGAAGAAGAAATTCTTCCTCTTTATTATTTCCGTCCAATAATAGTATTTCCATACTTTGAATTTTTTAAACTTTTTGGGTTTAACCCATATTCTGAAAACGCCGCATTTTCTTTTAAAAGCGCTCCTGTTTTCTCCTGCATTGAGTATATTGAAAAAATTTATTATGCACTTTATATGGTATTGAAAGTTTCCCAGCCTGTTCGGATCAATCCATTATTGGGAAAATATTTTTATAAAGAGCTTGAAGAAGATAACATAGAAATAGCAGATGAGCAAAGCAGTCAGGATGAGCAGGAGAAAAAAGAACCACTTTCTGATGAAAGCGTATCTGAAGATAAAAATAGTTCCAATAATAAATCAGATGATGAAAAGGAAGATGAAAGCAAGTTAAAATGGTTTTATAAAAAACTGGATGCTATTTTCGATGAAAGTAAAAAGATCAATAAGAAGATACCTTTAGTTGAAATCATTAAATATTATAGAAATGATTATTATTATAAACTTGCTTTTTACATACCTAAACTTAAATTTAAAGAACTATATTTTGCCAATCTTAAAATTCAAATTCTGGAACAGATAAATGATAAATATATAAAAGCAAGAAATCTCATGATAGAAAAAAATGTTGATAGATTCTTTAAAGGTAAAACATTTACGAGATTTCTTCATTTCAGAACATATACTGGTTTTGATTATGAAAAGATTGGAGTAGGTTATTTTACAAATATAAGAAGTATGGAGCTGCTTTTTAATTATCTCGTTTATTATTATAATGAAGGTGTAAGGAATATTATCGATCTATCAACAAAAACTGTTTTATCTCAGGATAAGATAACAGCAACAACGTTGATGATGCAAATTTCTACTATAGATGATGCTTATGTAAAAATACAGGATTTTGATAAATCTCTAAGTCCAGACATGGAAGATGGGAAGCTTTTTTTAAGATTACGTTATGGACTTGCAAATGATACAGCTTATCTTAAAATGTATAAAACTTTTATTATTCAAAAGAATAAGGTATCTGAAGATATAATACAGCGATGTCTTGAAGCTTTTGATAATATAGTTAAGACCTATTCAGAATTGCTTAACTCTTCACAATTTGAAGTAAAAAACAGCCTTGCAGCCCATTATAATGTAGATGGTAAGGTAAAAACTTTCAGAGAGTTTCTTGCAGAAACTGTTGAAAATATCAGATATTTTAAAAGCCTTCTCGCACAAGTCAAGAAAGTTGAAATAGGTGAAGTAAAATAGAGTCTGCTAATCAATGTCCGGTCTGTATTCAATGGAATTTCGGAATGAACGGACATATTGTTTTTTTATTTGAGTCTTTGGCTCTCTTTTAAAATATCTCCATCTGGATTGATTTTAAAATATTCAAGAAGAACAGGGTATTTATTAAGAAGTTCCCCATATTTTTGCAGAGTCTCAAATCTTTTTGCAAGATCCGCATCCCTGCTTGCTGTTTTTAATTCTTCTTCCAGTAACATCTTTCTTTTGTCAGCCAGGATTTCCATGTACTGTTTTGCAGCAATTCTGTAAAGATTTATATCAGGGAAATAACTATTGGTAACAGCCAGATCGCTGATTATAATACTGGATATATTTGGTGTTATTTTTTCTTTAAGAACTTCCGGCGCAAATGCTTTAAGTTCAATGCTGGCATTGTTTTGGGGTCCTTCCAAATTTGTCAAAAAATTGTTTTCAATATAATTTCTTAATAAACTTTGTATCTGCTTATCTGTTTCAATAAAAAAATTATCAATACCTGTTTGATCTAATATTTCATTGGTTCCATTTTTTGTAACATATTCCATTATAAAATCCTTACTTATAGAATATGTTATTGCAGTTGAAACAGAATAGGAAAAATCAGGATTGCCTTGCAGAGCTTTGGAATATACATCTCCTGAAGGAAGAGTTCCTCTTATGGTAATGTCTCTTTTTCTGAAAACATTGTTAATAATATAGGTTTTTGAATTTTTAGGAATAAGCTTCTGCCATTTAAAATAAAAATTTCCTGTTTCAAAAACATTTTTGTCATAACCTGTGATGGTAGAAAAAAATACTCCATAACTATTTTCAGGTATTCTTATCCATCCAAAATATAAAACAGTTCCTGCTATTAAAATTAGAAATATCAGAAAAAAAACAAATTTTTTCATTAAATTACTCCTGTATAATTACCTTGATGATAATAACCTATTACAAAGTCGGTAACCCGGCATTATCGCTATGCGTTGTAACCGTATTTTGGTTTTAGGTCTAACCTAATATATCTTTGAGCATACAAAGATCTGTTATTACATAATCGGGCCTGATCTCTTTTATCTCTTCATGCTCTGTTCTTAATCTCAAAGATCTTTTATCTCCTGCATAAAGGCATGTTTTCATTCCTGAAAGATTTGCAGGTTTTATATCATTAAGCATATCATTGCCTACATAAAGAATCTCTTCAGAAATAATTTTTTTTGCTTTTTTAATCTCTGAAAGAGCTTCCTCAAACATTGCTTTGCCTGGTTTTGCAACTTTCCTGTTATATGAATAATAACAGAGGCTTTTTAGAAAGCCAAGCTGTAAAGGAGATTTCTTCAAATGGGCTTCAAAAAGATACTCTGAATAAAACTGCGCATTTGATATAATTCCCATTGGAATGCCTTTTTTTGAAATAAATTGTAAAATATTTTTAAGTCCTGGCATTGGCCATGTTTTATTAATAAGCGATTCATAAATAACTGCAATTTTTTCAATTTCATAATTATTTTTGGAAATTCCAAAGCTATTCAGTGTTTCCTGCCATATATCTCTTATATCGATTTCAGGAGTTGCGTTTCCATTTTCTTTTTCTATCTTATGTTTTTCCAGTATTGCAGAGTAAAAAAGATTTAAAAATTTATTTATATCATAGTTATTGTCGAACTCTTTTATTCCGCAGATTTTAAAAGCTTTATAAAAAAAACTGCCATCTTTTTTTTCAACAGATGATGCTATATCTCCTGCTTCTGAAATAAAGAGTGTTCCATAGAGGTCAAAAAATATAGCTCTAATGTTTTTGCTGCCTGCTTCTGATGAGAGAAGTGGAATTTTTTTTGCATAATCAGCATCCTCCCTGGCGATCGGAACAGGTTTTAGTTTGACGCTATATTTTTTTATAAGAGATGCGTAAGAAGGGTGCATATATTGATTTTATGACATATTAAAGACCATGTCGAGTTGTTAAAATTTGGCTAATTTAAATATTTTCCAATGTAGTCTTTAAAAAGTAATTGATTTTTATTATTATCCATAAATAATGCTGAAACTAATAAAAAAGAGTTTTTTTATATACACAGAGAAATTTATGCTTTTTCTCTTTTTCTCTCTTTTTTTTACTTTTCTGCTTTATATTACAGGTAATTTTCAGTACTTTCTTGACTCTAATCAGATAATGCTTGTTGAAATTGCTGATATAATTGCTGTAATTCTTCTTGTTTGTTCTATTTTTTATGGCAGCATAATCATGGTGACAAATGCAGCAAAGCATATAAGGAAAAAAAGAAAAATTCACAAATATATCTTTTTTATTTCACTTTTTATTTTTAGCACAATTATTTTTTTTATATCGCGTTTTATACTTGTCTGGACAAGATAGAAAATTATTTATAAAAAACTTACGCTATAGAAGACTGATATCGATAATTAAATAACTGTTATGGATATCCATGGAAAAAGATTAAAAGAAAATATTGTCCTAAAAACAAGTCTCGATGTCGTTCATATAAAAAAAGCATGCAAAATTGTGGAAGATTTACTTATTGAGCTGGGAAGTGTAGTTAAACCCGGGATAAAGACTATTGATATTGACCAATATGCCGGCGATTTTATTTTTAAGAAAAAGGGTATTTCAGGGTTAAAAGGCTACATGGGATTCCCTGCCAATGTATGTATATCTGTAAATAATGTTGCTGCGCATGGGATCGGCAATGATTATATTCTCAGGGATGGAGATATCATTACTGTTGATGCAACTATAGGAGTTGATGGCTGGTACGGAGATGGTGCCTGGACTTATATTGCAGGAGAAGCAACTCCGGAAAAGAAAAGACTGGTTAAAGCTGCCTGGCAGGCAATGCTTGCTGGTGTTGCAGAATCCATGTCAGGAAAAAAATTGGGAGATATTGGGTCTTCCATAAAAAAAATTGCACTTCGGTATGGCTGCAATGTTGTTGAAGATCTTGCAGGGCATGGTATTGGACGTAAAATACATGAAGAGCCTGTGATTCTTCATGTTGGCAGAAAAGGAACAGGAATGCAGATTGTTCCTGGTATGGTTTTTACTATTGAGCCAATTCTGACATTAGGCTCAGGAAAAATTACTTTTCATTCAGACAACTGGTCAATAATAACAGCAGATAATAAACTATCCGCGCAGTTTGAATGCACATTGGCTGTTTTTAGCAATCATACAGATGTGCTTACCTTAAGCGGCATTAATTTGCAAAAGTATATTGACTTTCCTCCATTGTTTTAATAATAATATCGAGCAGATTAAAGAAGCTATCTTGCCGCCTTAGCTCAGCTGGCCAGAGCACGTGACTTGTAATCTCGGGGTCGTCAGTTCAAATCTGACAGGCGGCTAAAATTCTTTAATTAAGTCTGCTATAAAAGCAGATGGCTGGGTCATTGACTTTGATTTCCATTTCTGTTTAACTATCTATCAAATAGGGGAGATTCCCGAGTGGCCAAAGGGGGCAGACTGTAAATCTGTTGGCATCGCCTTCGTAGGTTCAAATCCTGCTCTCCCCAAACCTTTTTACAGCAAATTTCCTGCTTCTGAACAAAACCAAGATCTTTTCTGTTAAATAAAATCTTAAATAGAATTATAAATTAAATTGGAATTATTTTAGTAATAGGCAGGATAAAAAATAGTTACACAGGATCATGCTTTTTCAAACTATTCTTTTTGATAATATTATCTACCCTTTTCAATAAGTTATTCTTTTCATAAGGTTTCATAATATAATCAGCTGCGCCTATTTTATGAGCATATTCTATATCTTTTGTTTCATTCGATGATGTTAAAAATACTATTGGAACATCCTGTAATAGGCTAATACCTCTTATTTTGTGGTATGTTTCCCATCCATCCATGTCTGGCATTATTATATCCAATAATATTATGTCCGGAACCAGGCCTTTAACCAAATGCTCCAGTCCTTCTTTTCCAGACTTGGTAGGAATAACGTTATAATCGTTTTTTAGCATATTATTGGCAATTGATAAATGAAACGCAGAGTCATCTATCAAGAGTATTTTTTTCTTTTCTTCTAATTCACTCAAATTTTTTTCCTCTCTTCTTGTAAAACTTTGTTTTTTAACTTAATTATTCAGTTTTAAAATACAAAGCCTTTTTTCGCTGCAAATATTGCTAGGAATACAAATCAACAGATTCAAGGGGTATCTTTGACAAGTTTTTAATACAGCAGTATAATATTCCTTGATTCTTGAGCTTTAAAGAATTATCCAATATTTCTTTTAAAAAGTCAACCTTGCTATGTTGCTATTTCAGTTTCTATTCGGCTAGCAATATAAGGTTATTTATATTTAGCAAATCTTTATAGCACAGGGTATTAAAAGATCAAAACATAGGGTTTTGGGATTGATTATAAAACAATGAGTACACCATTTTATAAAGAAGGCCTCAATTTTCAATGCACAAGATGCTCAAAATGCTGCAGACATGATCCGGGTTATGTTTTTCTATCAAAAAATGACATTGTTCGCTTATCTTCTCTTTTAAAAATAAATAAAGAAGAATTTCTTGAAAAATATTGTAAAACTGTAAATCTTGGAATTTTAAAGCGTATAAGTCTTATAGAGAAAAAAAATAATGATTGTATTTTCTGGGATAATGGCGGGTGTACAATATATGATCAAAGGCCGCTTCAATGTAAAACATACCCTTTTTGGAGTTCTGTTTTAAATTCTCCTGAAGATTGGGAAGTTCTTGGAAGAAATTGCCCTGGCGTAAATAAGGGAAAACATTATACAGCGAAAGAAATTGAAGAAAAACTTGTAATGAGAAGGGTTGATCCGCTTATTGAGCCTAATGATGAATAAATGGGGTTTTAAGCAGTTTTATGCCTAAAATAAAGAGATTGACAAAGAATTTCTTTACTGTAAACTGTAGTAATAATTATACTCACTTGGTATAGTTTAACAAGCAATGTTCCGAATATTCAATATATAGAGGGTGTTGGTAATGAGAACACATTATAAGCACCTTTAAGTACTATAATATGGTAATGTAAAAGCTTCATGAGGTGAAACTAGTAAATTTATGAAGGTAAAATTCTGGGGAGTTAGAGGTTCTATTCCTGTTCCTCTTACTAATATGCAGCTTCAAAGAAAAATTTCTTCGGTTATTCAACGGATCAAGCCGGAAGACCTTGCTACTCCTGAAACACGCGAGTTGTTTATTTCAAAGCTTCCTGACCATATTTTTACAACTGTTGGAGGCAACACAACCTGTGTTGAGGTATTGCTTGAAGATGAAACTGTAATTATTTTTGATGCTGGAACAGGCATAAGAGAGCTGGGCACATCGCTTCTAAAGCAAGATAAACATATAAGACATTATCATATCTTTTTTTCACACTTCCATTGGGATCATATACAAGGATTGCTGTTTTTTTCTCCACAAGTATATAACCCGGAGTGTTCAATTACTTTTTACAGCCCTGTTAAAAATTTTAAAGAAATTTTATCAAATCAAATGAAGCTTCCTTATTTTCCAATAACAATCGATGAATTTAGAGCTAAAATCAATTATGTAACAATACCTCAGGAAGGGGTTATGCTTGGTGATGCAAAAATTGCCTGCAGGCCTGTATATCATCCTGGTGGTTGTTTTGCATATAGAATTACAGAAAACAATAAAAGCATGATTTTTTCAACAGATACAGAACTAAGAGAAGCTGATTTTCTTAAAAACGAGAAGTCAATCAAATTCTATGAAAATACAGATCTTCTTGTGATGGATTCCCAGTATACTCTTGATGAAGCTCTTGAGAAATATGATTGGGGGCATACATCTTTCAGCCTTGGGGTTGAGTTTGCTTCTGAATGGATGGTCAAAAAGGTTGTGCTTTTTCACCATGAGCCGCTTTATGAAGATAAAAAAATCTATGATATTCTGGAAAAAGCCCGTTGGTATGCAAATAATCTTTACAGTTTTAGTCCCGAAGTTATTTTAGCGCGTGAAGGCCTTGAAATAGAGGTATAAATTTTTGGAACTTAGTAAGAAAGATAAAATTTTGCTTTATGCCTTTCTAAAAAAACATGAAAAAGAACTGGAAAAAGAGTTATATACTTTAAAATACCGGCTTGAAAAAGAGGTATTTGATTCCCTCACAATTGAAGAAATTCAAGTATTGGACAAAACTACATGAGAAAATTTATCTTTGAACCTGTTTCAAACAAATAAAAGATAAAATATTTTCATCCTTATATAATTATCTGGGGAGCTGTTTATGAAGTCAAGAATAAATCTGAATAAAATTGTTTTTATACCAATTTTGTTTTCACTATTTATATCCTTTGCTGCTGCTGACAATTTAGAAAAAGGAGCGAGCACTCTTTTTTATGATCTTCTGTCTCCTTCCTTATCTTATTCTGCTGCTTCATTAGTAAATATCGACTCTCCGTTAGCTGCTATGAATAATCCTGCTTCAACAGGATTTCTCCAGAGAGTTACGCTTGAAGCTGCATATACAGGCGTAAATGGATATGATAGTTATAGCGGATGGGGAAATATCGCATCATTGGGAGTTTCTTATCCAGGAAAAGCAGGGGTTTTAAATACATCTTTGTTTCTTGTAAATAGCAATTTTGATTTTTATGATTCAACTTTTTTAACAGGCATAAATATTTCTGCTGCAAAAGATATTTATGAAAATTTATCAATTGGAATCGGGCTTAATTTTGGTTATGGGAAAGAGGGGGATTCTGACTGGATGCTCTCTGCTGATCTTGGCTTTATCCACTATCCTGATGAGTTTTTAAGCAATAAACATTTCCGATGGGGAGCTGTTATTAAAAATATGGGGAAAGGCTTTTCTCCGGACAAGAATTATTCATTGCCTTCAATATTTACACCAGGTATTGGCGCAGGTATAAATGTTTTTAAATCTTCGAAAATTGCAGGAGATCTTACTGCAGACATCTTTTTCCCTTCTTTTGAAAATGTTGTTATGGATATTGCAAAATATATTACCTTTGCCAATTCCTTAAAATTAAATCTTGCGGCAAGAGCTAACTTTGATACGTTGTCCGACAATAGCATTAAATTATCAAGCTTTTCTCCGACAATAGGGCTCTCTTATGGTTTTAAGGCAGATCTTGGAAGTTTAAATATAAAATCATTAAAAGAAAGAGATTGGAACAAAACAGAGTTAATAGCAGATGCTGCATTTACTCAAATAGCTGAAAATATTCAGGGATATGGAGTTGGCGTAAGAATTCCATTGGGGAAAGAAGATAAAGAAGGACCTTCCATAAAGATTACTTACGATGAGACTCAGCATATATCTCCAAATAATTTTGGAGCGAATAATGAACTTGTATTTCCTGTAAAGATTGAAGATAAACGTTATGTGAAAGGATATACTTTTAATATAATGGATGAGAAAGGAAATATTGTACGAACTTACGAAAATAAGGAAAAAAGACCCGAGAATGTTAATTTAAAAAATATTATAGACAGGATCCTTTATGTAAAATCAGGTATTCCTATTCCGGATAAATTTACATGGGATGGGCTTGGCAATGATCGCCTGCCTGTGCCGGATGGTGAATATAGTTTTTCGATCACAGCATGGGATGATAACGGAAATATTTCAACTTCGGAAAAAAACAGCGTAGTTGTTGATACTGTTCCTCCTGAATTAAAAATTGAAAGAGGAACTTTGCTTGCAGATATGATTTTTTCTCCCAATAATGATGGTATCAAAGATTTTTTTACAATTAGACAAAGCGGTTCTGTTGAAAAAACATGGAAAGCAGAAATTTATGATAATAGAGGCAATGTTGTAAGAACTTATGATTTTAGCGGAAAAGCTCCTTCTGATATAGTATGGGATGGAAAGGGAGATAACGGAGTGCTTCTTCCTGATGGTGTTTATTCATATAGGATCGCAGGAGAAGATTTTGCTGGAAATAAGACAAGCGGAATTGTTGAAAATATTATTATAAGCACTATTGAAACTCCGGCTGAACTCAGGATCTCGGATTTTGCATTTTCTCCAGGAAATCCAGGAGCAAAAAACATTCTTACATTTTTTATGGATGTGCCTGTAAAAGAAGGACTGGAAAAATGGAAACTTGAAATTATCTCTGAAAAAGATAAGAAAACAGAAGCAACAATAGAAGGGCAGTTTGTTATTCCTGAAAGATATCTTTATGATGGAAAAGCTTCTAATGGAAAATATCTTGCAGATGGAAAATATTCAGCAAAACTTCAGCTGGCATATATACATGGAAATATGCCGGAAGTTTTTTCACCTGCTTTTGTCGTGGATACGATTCCACCTGCAGCAACAGTTACAACTGAATATAATGTGTTTGCTCCAGGCGGAAGCGGAAATAAAAATTATCTTATTTTGAAAATGAAAACATCGCAGGAAAACCTATGGGAAGGAACTGTTTATGATAAAAATAATAACCCTGTGCGGTTGTTCCAGTGGAGATATGGTGTTCCCGAAGCTTTGTCATGGGTTGGCGCAGGTTCTGACGGCAGAATTCTTGCTGATGGAGATTATTATTTTATCCTTTCTGCTACAGATGAAGCAGGAAATAAAGGGAGTTCAGAAAGACTAAATTTTACAATTGATACAACAGATACCCCTGTGATCCTCTCCAGAGATTTTGATGCATTTTCTCCGAATAATGATGGGATAAAAGATGTGATCACTTTTTTCCCAAGAGCTGAAAGAAAAACTGGAGTAGAAAAGTATTCGCTGTCTGTAATCAATGATAAAAACGAAACAGTTTTTAAGCAGGATGGAACAGAAAGAATTCCTGATAAAATAACATGGGATGGAAAAATTGCGTTAGGCAATATGGCAGGCAAAATTGTTGAAGGCAAATATAGCGCAAAGATGGAAGTATTATATATCAATGGTATTAATCCAACAGCTGTTACCGAACCATTTATACTTGATATTACATTCCCAAAAATTGAAATTGAGGTTGATCATACTATTTTCTCTCCAAACGGAGATGGCAATAAAGATTATGTAACCATAAAAATGATCGACCCTTCCTACGAAGATGAATGGAGTATAACAATTACTGATTCAGGTAATAAAGCAGTAAGAACTGCATTGCAGAAGGGAAAACCTGATAATTATATCTGGGATGGCAAAGACCAGAATGGAAATATTGTAAGAAACGGGATCTATAAATTTACAATACAATCACAGGATGCAGCGGGAAATAAAACTGTAAGAACAATTGACAGAATAGAGCTTGATACCCGTCCTACTCAGGTAATTGTTTCTGTAGACAAGGATGGTTTCTCTCCGAAGAACGATAAAAATACAGAAACCATGAAATTATCTCTTCTTTACACAAAAGAGGTGGCTGTAGAATCGTGGAGTCTTAAAGTTCTTTCTTCTGATGGAAAAATCGTAAAAACATTTACAGATAAAGCAGCTATACCAGATTCAATAATATGGGATGGAAAAAATGATAATGGAAAAATAACAGACGATACATATAAAGCAGTATTCAATGTTATCTATAAAAAAGGTGATATAAAAACATCTGAAACCAGAAATTTTATACTGGATACAACACCGCCAAGCGCAGAAGTTGTCTTAACACCTTATCCATTCTCTCCTGATAATGATGGTGTGGAAGATGAGCTTAACATTATGATAAGACTTGAAGATAAGAGCGGTATACGCGACTGGGAAATGCAAATTAAAGATCCTTATATGAAAAATTTTAAAAAATTTGCAGGAAAAGGAATTCCTCCCAAAAAGATAATATGGGATGGCGTGTCAGATAAAGGAGAGCTTGTTCAGGCAGCGGAAGATTATCCTTATGAACTTACAGCAACTGATATTTTCGGAAATAGTGTTACAATTTCCGGCATGATAGCTGTTGATGTTCTTGTATTACGGGATGGGGATAATCTTAAAATCAATATTTCAAGTATAAATTTTGCTCCAAATAGCCCTGAGCTTGTAACAGATATACCTGAAATAAAAGAAAAGAATGATAAAATCATTAAAAGACTCTCTGAGATTTTAAATAAATATTCTTCATATAAAATAAAGATTGAAGGGCATGCAAATAATCTTAGCTGGAATGACCCTGTAAAAGCAGCAGAAGAAGAGAAGAATGAACTTATTCCTCTTTCCCAGCTGCGATGCGAAACAGTTAAAAGGATTTTAACACAAAGAGGTGTTGCAGCAGAGAGAATGAGCACTCTTGGCGCAGGGGGAACAAAACCAATTGTTCCGTTTGGCGATCTTGAGAACAGGTGGAAAAACAGAAGAGTGGAATTTATATTAATAAAATAGATTATCTCTGAAAAAATATGATAAAAATCACCTGTCTATGGGGCAGGTGACTGGATATAGTATATGAAAATTATTATGAAACTTATTATAGCAATTATTTTTGTTTTTGTTGTTTTTATTTTTGTTGCTGCAGGGACTTTCTATTGCTATAACCTTCCTGTTTCCAGGTCTGATGATGAAATTTTTATTGTAGAAATAGAAAAAGGGGAGACCCTTAGATCAATTTCTGAAAAGCTTAAAGAAAATAATTTGATCCGCTCAAACTTTCTTATGATGGTTATAGGTAAAGTAATGGGCACTGAACAGCAAATGAAAAGCGGGCAATATAATATAAACAGAACCATGGATACCAGGGAAATTTATAAAATGATTGTTTCAGGCGATGCTCTGTTATACAAAGTTACAATTCCCGAAGGCGTTACTGTTTCTAAAATTGCTTTAATACTTGAAGCTGCAAAAATTACAGATGAAAAAAGTTTTTTGAATGCTGTAGTGAATAGCGAGCTGATTGGAAAATTCAATATTGCTTCCAAATCTCTTGAAGGATATCTGTTCCCTGACTCATATATGTTTCCTCAAAATTATCCTGCTGAAAAAGTTGTGTCATATATGGTATCAAATTTTTTTAAAAAATTGGCTGTCATATATCCCGAATACAAGAATATAAGTTCCAGTGATATCAATAACCATGTTATAGTTGCATCAATTGTTGAGAGAGAATATATGCTGGAGGAAGAAGCGCCAATAATCGCATCTGTTTTTTTCAACAGACTAAATATAAGAATGCATCTTGGGTCATGCGCTACTGTTGAATATATCATTACTGAAATTCTAAAAAAACCACATCCTGGATATCTGACTTATGATGATATAGGCATAGAGTCCGAATATAATACATATATAAAATACGGACTTCCGCCAACACCCATAAGTAACCCTGGAAAGATCGCGCTTAATGCAGTATTTTATCCTGCAAGTACAAATTATCTATACTTTGTTCTTAAAGACAAGAATTCAGGAGAACATTTTTTTTCAACAAGGCTTTCAGAGCATAATAATGCAAAGGTTTTATATTTAAAGAATTAAAATGAATATATCAGATGAAATAAAAAGAGAAATAATAGAAAAGACAGATTTTGAAGAAATTGCAAGTAATTATGTAACTCTTAAAAGAAACGGCAGGACCCTCAAGGGATTATGTCCTTTTCATACAGAAAAAACACCATCATTTACTGTTACACCTGATAAAGGGTTGTTTTACTGCTATGGATGCCATAAAGGTGGGGATCTCTTTAGTTTTGTAATGGAGATGGAAAAGCTGAATTTTCCTGAAGCAATTCAATATCTGGCTCAAAAAGCAGGAATAAAACTTGAAGAAAAGGAATATGACGCTTCTTCCAAAGAAAACAAGTTTAAAAAGCAGCTTTATGATCTTTTTGATAAAATAACTACATCGCTCAATTATATACTTTTAAATAAAACTGAAGCAAAAAAAGCCCTGGAATACCTGGAAAACAGGGCGATTTCAAAATCTTCAATAGAAAAATTCAGGCTTGGATATATACCGCCTGATAGAAAATGGCTATATGATTTTTTAAGAAAAAAAAGTTATTCAGAAGATTTTCTTTCAAAAACAGGGCTTTTTTCTTCAAAGTACAAAGATATTTCAATTTTTTCAGGCCGCATAATTTTCCCAATATTTTCAAAAGCAGGAAAAGTTATTGCTTTTGGAGGGCGATGTCTGGATAATTCATTACCTAAATATATAAATTCTCCAGAATCTCCAATTTTTAAGAAAAGCGGAGAGCTTTATGGGTTGAATTTTGCACAAAAAGAGATACGAACAAATAATTCTGTATATGTAGTTGAAGGCTATATGGATGTAATTGCAATGTTTCAGGCAGGTATAGAAAACTGTATTGCCCCATTAGGAACAGCATTTACAGAAAATCATGCAGAAATCATAAGAAAAAATTGTTCGAATATAGATCTGGTTTTTGATGGCGACGAAGCAGGATTTAAAGCAACTCTCAGAAGTTCATTTATATGCGAAAAAATTGGGCTTGATTGCAGTGTTATTAGCCTGCCAAAAGGGGAAGACCCTGCTGATATTTTTAAAAAACAGGATAAAGAAGCGTTGAAAAATATTTTAAAATATCGTATAAATAATTTTGTTTTTTTATTAAATAAATACAAAACTATTTGCAATCTGTCAAAAGAGGAAGGAATAAGAGACTATTTAAATAAATTGTTTGCTTTTGTGGTTATTTCTGAATCTGAAGTCAGAAGAAGCAGCAGGCTTAAAGCAATTGCAGAAACACTTGATACAGATTATAGAAATGTCTACGAAGATTATACCCGGTATTTAAAAAAAGATGATAAAAAGAGGCCTGAAACTACTGATTTGACATTAGGCGAAGATAAAATATCAGCTGAATTATATTTAATGCTTGCTGTTATAAGTAATTATGATTATTTTTATATTGTTCGGGATGAACTCCCGATTGATGATATACTGGATGAAACTGCGAGGAATATTTATATAATTCTGGAAGAATCTTATAGAAACAACTCTTTTTCGATTGAAAGCATACTGGAAAAGATAGAAAATTCAGATTTGAGGAGTCTTATTGCAAAAAAATACTCTTCGGAAGAATTTTCTCTAAATTCTAAGCAGTTGATTGATGATAATATAAATGTAATTAAGCTTAAAAACCTGCAGATGAAAAGGATGCGGCTTGAAAGAATAATTGCAAAAGATGATGGTTCTGACCCTTATCAGCTTGAAAAACTGATCGAAGAAAAACTTTTTTATGACAAAGAAATTGAAAAATTGAAAGGAACTAGTGGTAATAATGTCTGATTTACTCAATGATCCAGCGGTCAAAAAAATAATAGAGTACGGAAAAATAAAAAAAAGAATTACATACGACGAACTCAATGATTTTCTGCCTGATTATATAATCAATAGCGATAAAATTGAGGATGTAATAGCATTATTTGAAAAAAATCACATTGTAATTGAAGAAGAAGTAGTAGAAGAGGAAGAGGAAGAAGAAGAGGAAGAAGAAGATTCTGAATCTGGAAATAAAAGAGTTGTAGCTGTTGATAAAGACAATATTATAGATGATCCAATCAGGCTCTATCTTAGGGAAATAGGAAAAGAGTTCCTTCTGACTGCAGAACAGGAAGTTGAGCTTTCAAAGCAGATGGAAGAGGGTGAAAATATTATAAAACGGGTAATAAGCGACTCAGGTATGCTTATTCCTGAATTTTACAACCTTGCGCAGAAGGTTTTTTCAAGGCTTGATCCTAAAGATATGGAACTTACCAAAAAAGAAGTTTCAGAACTTCTTGTAGAAAGAAGGCGTATCAATCAATTTTATAAAGATTCACTAAAAGGGTGCTACACCTATTTGAAGCAATATATGGAAATCAAACGAAGAATTCTTTCCATGGGTGAAAATATTCTTGAAAGCGAAGAACTAAAACAGAAAACTGTTCCTTTGCTTGATTATTTAAAGCGTATTGAGATCCATCAGGATGAAATTGTCAAATTTTCCGAAAAATTTATAAATGCAGAGAAAAAAGTAAAAAAATATATACGGGAACAGCTAAAAATTGAAAGAAGGCTTGGGGTCTCAAATATGAGAGAACTCCGCAATCTCGGAAGAGGGCTTGCAACTACTTCAAAGCGTGCGGAAATTGAAAACAGGCTTCAAATGCCTGCTGATGCCATTAAAGAAAAAATAAGAATTATTCAGATAAATGAAAAAAGATTGCGCGAAATGGAAGCGGAATTTGAGAACTCTATAGATGATATTCTTAAAATGTCCCAGGAAATATCCTATGGCAAGATAATGATGAAAAATGCAAAAGACCGGCTGATCAAAGCGAATTTAAGGCTGGTTGTAAGCATTGCAAAAAAATATACAAACAGAGGGCTTCATTTTTTTGATCTTGTGCAGGAAGGAAATATTGGATTAATAAAAGCTGTTGAAAAATTTGAATATAGAAAAGGGTATAAATTTTCAACATATGCAACATGGTGGATAAGACAGGCAATAACCCGTTCCATATCAGATCAAGCAAGAACAATACGTGTACCTGTGCATATGATAGAGCAGATAAATAAAGTAGTAAGAGAATCCAGGCAAATAATGCAGCTTTTGGGAAGAGAACCCAATGATGAAGAGATCGCAGAGAGGCTTGGATGGTCAGTTAGCCGCGTAAAGGCAGTAAAAAATGTTGCAAGAGAACCAATTTCGCTTGAGACACCAATAGGCGAAGAGGAAGATTCGCTTCTCGGAGATTTTATTGAAGATAAAGATGTGGAAAATCCTGCATCCCAGACATCATTTAAACTTCTGCAAGAGCAGTTACAGGAAGTTATGAAGACACTTCCTCCAAGAGAACAGGAAGTTCTTAAAATGAGATTTGGCCTTGTAGATGGTTTTTCACTTACACTTGAAGAGGTAGGTCTTTATTTTAATGTTACAAGAGAAAGAATAAGACAAATTGAGGCAAAAGCGCTCAGACGGCTTAGACATCCCAAGAGAAGTAGACGCCTTAAAGATTATATAGATCAATAGAAAAAATTAGGAGTGTTCAGATGATTCAGGAAGTGTTTGAAAAATTGCAAAATTTACAGGATGTTTTACTTCAAAAATATGATATTGAAAATGAAATAAAGGATATTCCAAAAGCGCTTGTTATAAAAAATGAACTTTTAGCAAGGCTCAAAAAACAGTTTATTGATAAAAGCAGCCTGCTTGAGAAAAAACAGGAAAAAATAAAATCAATGAAGGACAAGTTGACTGAATCTGAAGCTCTCATGGAAAAATATGAAAAAGATATGGATATTATCAAGACCCAGAGAGAATATGAACTTCTTGATAAAGCAATAAAAGAAACAACAGAAAAAGAGCAGCAGCTTCGCAAAGATATTCTTAAAGAAGAAAAAGAGATTGAAGAACTTAATCAGTTTATAGAACGGGAGCAGCAGATAATTTTTCAGCAGGAAGAGGAAGTAAAAACCGAAGAACAAAGAATTGAAAGCGAAAGTGAAGAAAAAAAATCAATGCTTGCCAAACTTGAAGAAGAAGAAGGAAGAATCATTCCCGGACTTGATGATGATATTCTTTTTAAATTTGAAAGAATCATAAAAAATAAATCAGGACTTGGAATTGTTCCTGTAAAAGGGTCGGTCTGCACAGGCTGCCACATGATTCTTCCATCTCAGTTTGTAAATGATGTGCGAAATGGGGATAAAGTTCTTTTTTGCCCGTATTGCAGCAGAATCCTCTTCTATGTGGAATCAGATAAAGATAATTTTCTTGCATTCAAAGACAGCGATATTGGCGGATTTTCTGATTATGACTTTGATGATGATGAAGAATTTGAAGATGAAGATTTTGTCGCAGATACAAATACTGATGTAGCTTCCAAACGGGAGCCATTGCACGGTCACGATGACGAAGAATATGATGCTGATGAAGAAGAGATCTTTGAAGAAGAAGGGCCTGAGATTTTTGAAGAAGAAGCTGAAATTGAGGATGAAGGGGAATTTGAGGAAGAGGAAGATGAAGAAGAGTTTGAGAAAGGCGAATTCGAAGAAGATGAATCAGATTCAGAAGATGAAGAAATGGATATAGAAGATGAAGAGATGGATATAGAAGAAGAAGAAATGGATGAAGAAGATTTAGAGGCAGATGACGAATTTGTAGAGGAAGAAGAATGATAAAAAAAATTGGTTTGCATGGCATGCCAATTTTATAAATTTTGATAATCAGGCAGGTCGGATTACCGCCTAAAATATTTTTTTTAGGAGGAAAGTCCGGGCTCCATAGAGCGCAATGCTGGCTAACAGCCAGACTCGCGGTTGTAATGACTGTTTGAGTAGATAGTGCCACAGAAAATATACCGCCGCTTCTAGCGGTAAGGGTGAAAAGGCGGGGTAAAAGCCCACCGGGTACCGGGAGACCGTGACCGCAGGGTAAACCTCATTGGGAGCAAAGCCAAGCAGTGGAGGAGTTGCTCGTTCT
>Ga0123353_10004628_pt1 | contig 17760 bp, 8 predicted proteins | sample TergutLab28metaG_3_FD_92763 | JGI IMG/M metagenome (GOLD analysis project Ga0123353, IMG submission 92763) | Labiotermes labralis P3 segment gut microbial communities from Petit-Saut dam, French Guiana - Lab288 P3 | ecosystem: Host-associated > Arthropoda: Insects > Digestive system > Gut ... | reverse complement strand
TTTTTGTCTGTGGATATATTGAGAATGATCTATTTTTCTTATGTACATTCAGTCATGTCATATGGTATTATTTTTGGGGGTAATTCACATCCTAGCAACAGCATTTTTAAAATTCAAAAAATAATAATAAGAATCATTACAAATTCCAGTAGTCATGATTCATGACACCAACTATTTAAACAGTTACAAATACTTTCACTTTCATCTTAATATATTTTCTCATTACTTGTTTTTGTTAACAACAATAGAGGTATATTGCAATACAATTCTGAAATTCATGATTTGAATACACGTTTCAACAACTTACATTTACCTTCTACAAACTTAACATCAGTTCACAAAGCAGTACTGTATTAATAACCACTTGCCATCAAACATTAAAGTTTTGTCAAATGATACTAAGCTTTTCAAATCCACATTAAAGAGTAGTTACCTTATTGAACATACGTTCTGTAGTCTAGATGAATTTTATCAGTCAGCATCCTAATGATTATGGTTCTTTGTTTTTTACTTGACTATTGATAGCTATAAGATCTCATTTAGTATGTAACTTAACTTATTATTACCATTCATTACCTTCTTGTCTGTCTTACTTGTATTTTACTTATTAATTGTGTTATGACAAATGCACTGCACACTTTTATGTATTATGTATTATTGTGACTGTTTCCATATCTGTAAAGATCCAATGGAAGCTGAATAAATATGACATATGATGACACATGCCTGTTGCTGTATGTACAGTCTTGAACTCCTGATGATGGATGGAAAGACTGTCTGAAACATGTAGAGTGTCATTCCAAAATAAATAAATTTGGGACATTGGTACATCTAGATGGTTTTACTATAGAAGTAAGTGACGTCCTGCAGTCAACGACATGTGTTCATAATCTGAAAAAGATTATGGATCCTGGGACTTTAGCTTTTGATAGCATTTGTTGTAATATATGGATATTGACATAATAAAAATAGATTATGGAAGTATATGGAGACTAATTTATTCTTTTTTAAAACAGAAATATTCCAGGTTAAACTGCAGCAGCTGTTAATAATATTGCAATCTGTTTCAGGCCTGCAGTCCAGTACATATTACAATACCACATTATGTTCAGATACAAATTTTGAGCCCAAGATATGGATTACTCAGGGCAGTAAGTATGTTTTTATAACTCTTTGAATTTGTATGACTTACTGGAGTGGTTGTGCCCAAGCTAAAGTGGTTTATATCTCTGTCAGCATCATTCTTAAAGGCCAATATGTTGTGACACTGTACAGTCACATGTTGTCTCCAATATCTTACAAATGCAGACTATATTAACACACTAGTGATAACAATAATTTTTCCTAGGTGTGAAGTTTTGCTTATAACTGAAGGACCACTATCATTATTCAGTACTCTGATTAAATTTGTAGCTTGACAAAATAGACAGAGTTACGGTGGATGCCATAAGTGTGCAGAAGTTGTCATTTAATACAAAATAATGTTTCATGCTTGAAAAATGTATGTTTATCATGTATTGTATGTTAACAGGGTTGGAGAGACTGCAGGAATCACCTTGTCCACTGACTGGAGAGTACACAGGAATTATCCCAGATGCCACTAATCTTTGTGCAAGGCTCTCTTCTGATTGCAAGTCCCCAGAAATAATGTACTACATGGTATCAGATTGCTCTCATTCAGAAATATATGAAGGTAAGCTGCTGCTGTTGATCCATGTGCACATGTTCGTTGATAAAATCTTTTTGTAACATAAAAATAGAAATTGATTTTCTCAGTCTGCAGGAGTCTGCCATCATATTGCTCAGCAACTGGAATAATTGTATAAAGGTATCCAGCATTAGAGGATTCAGGTCTTCTGGGGTGTTGAGTGATCATGTGGTCCAAAAAGAATGCATTCTGGCTGGACAACTGAAATCTTGCTATTGAAAGCACTGTGTATTTTCAAAATATCAGGAAACACTGACCCACCAACTTAGTATCACATCTAAGAACACCTGAATTCTCAACAATATTGTAAAGGAAGCTTTATATCTCATGCTTTTCAGAATTTTATTAAATGACATTGCTACAAGTTCTTTTATTGCTCCATGATGAACAAGCATTCGGTGATTATTTTGATCAGTAACTTTAATTAAACTTGTAGGCACTCGAAGACGAGGAAGAAACCGCCGTCAAACTGGCACGAGGATCTACCGAATCAGCAATCCTCGTACATCCACCTCTCGTTCACCTACATTTGCGTACTCTTCTTTTAATCAGTTTAATAATGAGACAGACTTTAAAAATGGCAGCATAATTCAACAAGATCAACCCAATTTTCATGCTGGCAAATACAGTGGGGCGCACACAACGCAATATGATGCTGACACTGGACATTCAAGATTGGGTTATTCGTACTATAGCAGTTCTAGCCCTCGCTATCCTACTTCATATCACATTGGTAGCAGCTCAACCACATTCAGCCCATTAGATATGCAGGATAAGTTATTGGAGGAAGAATATGATCCCTGGACTTTTTCGAAAACTCACGGGCACCAATCAGGCAATCAGTCATTTGTCAAACCTCATGGACCAGATTACAATTCCTACTCGTCAAAGAATGACCGAAATCTTGCATGGGCTTCAGAAACTTCCTATGGAACCAGTCGGGGTGTTCAGTCAGACTCAGGTAGACAGCAACAAGGTTGGACCTATGTGCCAACATCTCAGTGGAACACATGGAGTACCTCAATGGAAGCCATTACAGGTGCTGGGACAGCCAGCAGTACATATGGTGGAGATAGAACATTCAGAAATGAGAACCTGCAAGGAAGCCAGAAAACTTCTGGCAGCTTTCCTGGATATTATAGAGACCAAAGTTTTGCTCATAATACAAATTCACAAGATAATCAGAGGACAGTTAGTGGCAATACTGAATCACATGTAAACCAGGGTATTGTTTATGGTGACAGTCAACTTGTGGCCCAGAATATGGGAAACAATCATCCTGGACCAAGCAGTGATTTCAGATTCCATTATAATGAAAATTTACCAGTAACACGTAGTACGTTTGTTAACTACCGTGGTTCACGTGTGGATTGGGGCTTTCCTCACACTGAGAATTCACAGACAGCACAGAGAATGGTGGGAAGCTCTTCTCTATCAAATAAGGATCAGAGCTTCTCTCACAATGAGCACCAGCCCCCCAGTAGCTCTTTGGGTTCAGTTATGAACTGGGGAGTCTCTCACAGTGAACACAGATCTCCCATTGGCTATTCAGAATCAAGTAGGGATCATAGCATTTCTCACTATGAACATAGTTCTTCCAGTCATTATTCGGGTTCCAAGAGGGACCAGTCATTTGCCGACAATGAAAATTTACGAAGAAGAGGTGCATCCCATTCAGATCGCTCAGTTCCACAAGTCTCTTCAAATCCTGGAGAACCAAGAAGTCAGAGAAATTATGGGCAATCAACTGAGCATTATGTGAATTACAGTAATAGTGCTGATAATCGTGGAGGTTATGGAGATGCTATTCCAAACAGAGGAAAACATCATTCAAGAGAGCCCTACCTTGAGACACTTCCTCCAAATTCAGGAGTAGATCAGAAAACATATCTGGGAGTGAGGGATCAGGAAAGCAGTGTTAGTAGAGGGTTCCAAGGGCAACAACATGACAGGGGTTCCACAGTCCACTGGAAAGAAAAACCACTGACGCAAGCGCATTGGAACCCCAGTATTAACACCCAACCATTGAAGGACACTATGAGCCGGAATCATGAACGTGAAGGACCTCGCTCTATTCTGCAGCTTCATCCTGTTCAGATCCTACCCTTGCCTGTCCAGAGACCCAGATATGGGGACAGACCAAGTGCTGGTCCAAGAACAGGCACCCCTTCTGAACGAGAAGGTAGCCCTTTGCCTGATGATCACTGTGTTGCTTGTTTCAGGACCTCTTGCAGCACCATGCACTAGGAAGCTTTGTGTTTACACTTTCTGTCTTGTTTCTTGATGGTAAACCACATTTTGATCAATGTGACCTAGTTGGGCTTATTAGACATGAGTGTATCAGACACAAATATATTAGACAAGAACATATCAGACATAACATGTTAGACATGAACATATTAGGCATTAATACATCAGACACAAAACATATCAGACATGAACATATTACATGTTAACATGATATTATGAACATATTAGACATTAACATATTATAGATGAACATGTTAGATATGAACATTGTTACGTGTGAATGAATCAGATGTGTGTACTAGACATGGACATATTTTTATAAATCATCTTATTCCTGAAGCCTGTAGTGCAGGAAATATCAAATCCTATTGTAACTCTTAGTTCTAATGTTGTTATGGGGTCCAGTGCTTAGCACGTGGTTCGAAAGCTAATGTGAAACGTTACTTGTTCTCTTTGACTGCTGTGTAAGTAATAAGCTAATTGCTAATTTCATTTTGATGTCTATGATCTTGTCATTGCTTCCTACAGAACTCGACTGTGGAAAATGGAGTTGTCATTTGTATGATGAAGTTTCCATAACCTTGAAATGTTTGTGGCTTATTTAGAAAATGTACCTTTTCATATTTAAATATGATCATTTCCAGTTACTGTATTTTTAGGTAATGGTTCTGTTTAGGAGTTTCTTGCACCATCTGGCATGGTGCAGGAATTCCAAAACAGGTTCATCATTAATAATGAATCAGTTATTCTGTTTTTTGATGGCAGAATATAGCCAGAAGCACTATTTGGTTTCCTGCATAAAAGTAAATTTATTTTATCCATTCGTCAGTTACAAATTGTCAGATAATCAGATAACATCCTCTGTTCGTATATGTATATATTAACTGCCTCAGCTATTAACAGTACACATTACTGCCAGCTGGCATCTCACCATGACAACAATATCAGCTTTTTTAAGCCTGTACTTTGTAAGAGAGAAATTAATGAAGTTTGGAAAAACAAAGAAAGCACAGGTGGTTTGGTGAGCTAATTACTTCACAGAGTCACAGTATTTATGAAGAGCATGACACATTGCACCAAAATATTCTTCAACACCATCACTTCAGTTGCTACACTGTTCAGAATGTCACTGATAAGCACTTAGAATAGAATGATATAAATGTAACATTTTGCATGTCAGTTTGAAGACTAGAGCTTTGTAGATAATACAGCTTATCAGAAAGGCCACCTAAAGTCTGAATCCTCTCGTGTTCCCTTGACAAAAGAAGTTACTGGCATATTTGCTTTGTATGTGGAAATCACATCTGTTAGACAATTCAGACCATGTGGGGCTATCATTTTGTTCTAAAACTCAGACTTACTTTAATTGGATTACCATTTCTGAATTTCAAATGCGACTTGCTGTTCTGTTTCTGGCTGTTGCCATTATCACCAATGCTAATTAACTGTTGGGAAGTAAAGTTTGTGCTGCATCCTCTAGCAGTTTGCAAAGTTCACCGTTGTGCAGATTTTTATCATTGGTGTGTTTGTTGTTATGGAGCCATGATATTTGTTGTGTGTTTACCATGCCAAATCCAAATTTATTAGGACTAAGGATGGTTCTAGTTTCATAGTTTTTCTTGGTTCCACTAGGTAAATGTGTGGACAATACGATGATTCTCTAAAGACAAAAGTAACTCGGCTTGTACCACACAGTAAACACATTCTGTCTCCATTACAAAACCCCATCAACTAATGCTGTGTATGTAACAAAGTTACTGTCTTTGTTGCATGGATCACATGAAATATAAGTACAGTGTGTGGACAAAATGCAGAGTTTTAGTCCCACACAGAGTAACCACTGGGCTTTGAATGGTTAACGTAGGCTAATAGTAAGCCACACAAATTTAAAAATCATAACATCGCCACAGTCTGCTATTGTGTGACTCGGAATTCCAGACTGTTGATTGTATTTTCTACGGAAGGAGAACGAGAGAGAGCTGTATGAACTGACTGTGAAATTAAATGGAATCAAAAGCCTGATGACCAAGTTCCTTTTGGAACCAGAATTATTTTTGGTGATGGTGCATGATGACTGTGATGCATGGTGCATGATATGTGCTAAGACATGATATCTGTTTGGTGGTGTGGAATGTGTTTCCATTTGTAGAAGGAAGGGTGTACAGTTGTACAGTTGTACAGTTGTACAGTTGCCCAGTAGTCTGCTTATTCTGTTGGTAAAATCTAAAAGTAATTTTAATTGATGTAAAAATTGTTGGTTATGTTTTGGCTAGCCATAGGTCACTGGAGATAGCAAACGTACCTCATGTTTTTATCCTCAAATGAAACAGGCAGTTTTCAGATAGCTTGGTAGCTGAGTATGTGGTGCATGTAAAGAGCAACTGGCATGGAACATTGGGCCATGTGCAATTGTAAGGTACAGTAGAGTCTCAAAGTTTGTAAACCACAGTATTCAGGTATTTGAACTTTAATTTTCACCCATTTTAATACTATTGTTTTGACCTTTGGTGACTGGTTTTTTGATGAATCAGAATTTTGTGTCATTTGGAAATAAAGCTTCAGGCCTTAATGCATTTGGAAGCTGCTTAATATTTGTATTGGTGCTATTTCATAGGGTCTTGGAACCAAGTCAATGTTTCGTATTGTAAATGAATTCTAATATTGTTAATGGGTTTTATCAGTTACAGTTAATTCTGACAATTGAGACTCTACTGCTGCCTGTACTTCACTGATTACTGTTTCATTGTATATCCAAAGATGAGACATACACGTAACGTTGTTCCATTTTATGTACAAAACTCACATTGATAGCAGTGAACATGCTGTCTTATCACAGTACAGGAAAGAGGTAATGACATGTGCATTGCAGTTCTTGATGTAAGTTCAAATTTAGCTGGATTATTTATAACACTATTTATCAGCTTTTTTTCTGCCCAGTTTTGAAATATTTTGAAATACTTCTCCTTTCCCACCACACATAAAAACAGCACTGTCATCAGTGATAACAACAACTGCAACAGACATAATAATTAAGAGTAATGTGAAAACTGAGTTCACGCCTGATGTGATTAACATGACTGCTATAAAGGTGCAACAAACATTCATTTCATCTGTTAATTCTCGAATATTTTTTTATGTAATATTTTATTTTTATAGTTCATTAAGTGGTAAAATGTAAAAGTACTCGAAATTTATGTATAGTTTTTATATAAATTACATTTGGTGGGAAAGTAAGGCCCACTTGATAATCATGTGACATTCAAGAGGCAAAAAAATAAATCTAAGGATGCCATCGACAGTGCTGTGGCAACTGCAGGCATTATATATTGAAATATGAATATGAATCATTAACATGGACAGACATGGAGAATTTACTGGGGCTTATTGTAAAATCTATCCTAACATGTGCCTAGAGGGCCTGAGAAAACCACGATGTTGTAATATTGGTGTTCTAGGTAGATTTGAACTATTAACTCCTGGGCGTGGAGCTGTCTTTTTTACCTCCTTCATTCTCTTGAAAATACGCGTGCTCTTCTTATGTTTATTGTGGTCATTGTGTGGAATAATATGATCATGTATATGAGAATATAAGATGTTTACAGATGAAGGAATTCCAGGATTTTAATTTATAATAGCAGAAACTGGACAAGGGGTTTTAATTTGAATTAATTTTTTTGGAAGACTACAATCACTGTACATCATACATAAATATATGGTTCATACCTTGCAGAGAACACACTTTGGCTCCATTAGAAAAACAAAACAGTTAATGCTGTACAGGGAAATAATTACTGTTTGTTCTGAGATGCATACAAAACATAAATACAGCTGTGTAGACAAAGTGCTTCAGGTTTTGAAGGACTGAGAAACAAGTTTCTGTAGTATGTCCAGAGAGAATTTACAGCTTACTAGAGTTCCTCAGAGACACACCTATACATGAAGTCTGCAAACATACAGTGCCTTCTGCCATAGAATTTTGTGGTTTCTTAATTTGTTTTTTGATCTTGCATCAGATATAGAGCTTTGTAGCATGAAGTGCAGTGGGATCTTTAATATTTTTGGTACAGTAAGCAAATATATCCACCCTGTATTTTTCATTACCATTCAATGCAATAAGCAGATTTATCCACAGTTTCAGATAAACTTATTATTTTAGTGCAACAGTCAGAAACATTCCCATGACTTGAAAAGTTAGTAGGTGCTGCCATCCATGAGTAACAGTGAAACTATGAATGTAAGAGGTATGACAGACAGACAGGAAATATGTAAGAGAATTTCCTAAAGTAATTACTGTGTTTTGTAGTATCATCACCAGTTCCTATAGCAGATAGCTACAGCCTTCTTTGTAGGCTTAATTTGAACATATTATGTACCAGTCGCAAAATATCTTCTCCCGTTTCTGATTTTTTAAATTTATTTTATCATTTTTCTCTTTATACAACAGATACATGGTAATATTTATGTTAGATGTGGAAAATATAGTTACTAAAGGAGCTGTGAAAGCATTTGCAAAAGCCAAATGTTTATTTCTGTTGTTTGGTAGAGAAGTGAGAGTGGTGTGGGAATCAACCTGGAATTTAATTACATGGCAAAAGGGCTAAGAATGGTGAATTAAGAAGGCTCTGAGAAGAGGTGATCATAGTGTATCATATATTGTCTCTCTATGCTTATGGAAGTACCTCAGGCAGGATAACTGGTCTGAAAGTCATGATTCAAACCTGATACATCCTGCATGCACAACAGCACTGTCATGTTTGCTTCTGCTTCCCAAGCTATTAAATCAGTGTCAGCCATTTTTAATATATATACAAATAAGACTTGTCTGTCACTTGCATTGCACACCAAAGTCTGCAGTGTTAGACATTGTTTCTGAACCTTTGCAACATTCTTTGCTCCAACCTTCTCCATGTCTTTCAAATCTGAAGTCAACTTGTTATTTTCACCCTTCTGTCATGAATTGGTTTATACTGTCCCTTGTCCATATCTAGTTAATTTAATTGCCAGGGCATATGTCTTCAGGTGGTTCAAGTTCAAATCCCGGGAAATCTAGATATCATTCATCCCAGTGTGTTTGTTTTTCTCAGTCTGTGCAGGGAAATGTTTGGACCTTATTCTTGTGCACTGCCATCTTCAGTTCTTTGCTCTCGGTCATACATTTTATATTCAACATTGCAGAGATCGTTGGAACATCTGTAGTTGATACACTGTTGTTAGGCATATATGGGACAATATACAGTCATATATGCCATGAAGTTATTTTCTAGATGTGCTGTCAATACTCTTTTATCTGGGGTCAAATTTTGTGTAAGTGAACAACATTTGATGGAAACCGGTTAAGTTATGTGTATGTATCATCTTGTATTTGTATATGTGTACAGAGCAATGGCAACGCTGTTTTAAGTCATAATTAAAAATATAATGTCTTTGCTGTTTTCATGGACTGATAACATTTCAGCAATGAAGCAGTGCCTGTCCTCTGAAAGAATGATTTTTTTGTATACAGATTGTATCTGTGTAACTTACTAACATGCATCACACCACTACTAATTTGGTTGATTGTCATATTACTATTTTATGCACATCTAATTCAAATTAAGTTGTAATTTACATACTGATTTGTTATATACTGTAAAATTTCAGGTAACATAAGAATAACTGCTTCATAAAATGAACTGAGTGGTTTATTGTAAATTTAAGTGTCACTAAAGGAAATGTTGTCTTCACAAATTTAGGTTGTGCTTTAAAGCAGACCTCAGTGCAACCAGCAACTTAAGATTTTTTTATGACGTGGTCCTGTGCAGTTTCCCTTGTTTTAGTATTGAGGTGGTGCTGTGTTCCTGTGTGCTAGGGTTTTAAGAATGTTCGGTATCGATGTTACAGAACGAGAATATCGATGTCTTGGGCAGTGGGAGGAAGATGGACTTATGTACACGTACACACAACGTCGTGATGTTGGTACATATGAGTGCTTTGTTGGTTCCATTATATCTAACAATGAGATACACATCAAAGAAGCAGGTGACCACTGTCAGAGGAACATCGACCCAATGCACTATGGCATGAAGCTTATAAGGAAAGGTATGTATTGAGAATCTGTCATACATAAATCACTGATGTGTTTTCAGGTGTGTCTGGTATTCATTCCACCAACATACTCTTTCATTTATCACATTTACTTTGGAGGTCGGTGTAGTTATGTGTAAATGACACATAATTATGTTAGTTCTGTTGTTATGGGAGACATAATGTATAAATTTTGTATAAACCTTGCCCAGCAGGTATTGGCTGGGAAGTCATATATATGGTTGCATAAGAACGTAACACTGTAATGTAGAAAACAAATAAATCATGAAGTATGACCTATGAAACTTTGTGTTTTACACAGCATAGAATTGTCATAAGAGTGTGTCTTTCACAGGGACATGTTCTGGAAATCAGCCAAGTGCTGGGACAAACTCAGGAACAGGGGCCTTGCCACAACCACGCCCAACTGCCCCTTGGCTGTCCAGCAGGTACCCACCTGAACCCACAAAGCCATGGAAGCCAATCACAGGTAAACAATGTTGTGTTTAATGTGCTGCAGAATTGTAATGCAGGACTGTGCTGTCTTCTGCATATGTGCACTGCAGTAGAAATAAGAGTAACTTGGCCTGGAGCAGAGTCAAATGTGTGACTCCACAACTTGCTAAAGTGATTTTATATTGATTTTTAAATAGGAAAATAGAAGCAGTATCCATGTGAAAAAGAAAATTACATTATCAGAATACCATATCAGTAGTAAAGGAGCATGACTGTGAAACTGGAGAATGTAAAAGGCCTGAGATCTTACCCCTTAACAAACCCCAACCATATAAACTTGTAAGTTTTAGCAAGTTGCAATAGACCTAAAAGATGAGTTTAATTAAAATATTTAATACCTGTAGATGACCAGCTGGTGTGGTCCAAATGTGTCTGCAGTAATGAGTGATGTATTTGGTAATAAAATTGTGTTAATGTTCTTTAAAAACCAAAGTGCAGAATATAAAATATAAAATTTGTTTGTACCTCACAGTGCACATAATGTACCTCACAGTGCACATAATGTATCTCACAGTGCACATAATGTACCTCCAGTGCAGAAATAATTGGAAGAAGTTGTGCAGGAAAATAATCAAGTCTTCTTTTCGGGAATATATACAGCACACTGTAGGCAGGGTGTGGGGTTTTTTAAATGTTACAGTAGGTGGTGTTGGGAGTTATAAAGGTGGTTTGGGCTTTTTTTTTTTCATAAGTGAGCTGTAAATGCTGTCTGTATTTTTCTCTGTCCAATTTTGATACAGTACGCCTGGCTGTATGATTGTGCAAAAAATGCAGTAACTTGCACGTTCACACAAGTTTAAACAAAGTTTGCAACACTCAAGCTCCTGAAAGACCCAATTCTTTATGATGTTCCAATCATCCAGGTACATATCTGAAAGAAATAGGACATGGAAACACACTATTTAACACAAAGTGCTTTGTAAAACAGTTTTAACATTTGAACTGTGTGTACACTCGACATTATCATTCATGTAAGATGTACTTCTATAGAGATTTTGAATTTGCTTGATTTAATAAATTTTGACTTTCTTGTTTCCAGCACCCCCACGGGAAGCCAGTGGTGCAGATGGATGCCATAACTCAGCAAGCATTCTACTTATGTTTGTGATGATTGTTTTTGTACATTTGTTTCCAACACTGAAGTGAAGAAATGCAAGTGACCAACCAGTATTCCTTGAACCCCACATGGAGTTACAATGGTTAGACACAGTGACAAATTAACTGCTGAACCATTTTCAACACCCACCTGCCTGACACATGCAACACTACCAACAGTGAATATAATGTCTCTTTGATTGGTAATGTTGGTACCAGTCAGCATGTTTTCTGGTGTGTGTGTGTGTGTGTGTGTACAGTTAAGTGCTAGCTTATAGTAGCACTGAACACAGTCATTGTCATGGACATGTTTAGAAGTTTACAGAAACTGCTGTGTTAAAACAAGCACATGTTTTTAATAGACACAATTCTGTCAGATCTCATCTCATTATACTGAAAGCACTGTTTGTCGCTGGACTGCTTGCTGTAGAGTGGACAACATCGTTGCTGCACAGCGGTTGATGTTGTGACTCACCTTGCAGAGCTCAATCCGGTGATCAAAATTCTCTCTCTCTCTCTCTCTCTGTCTCTCTTTGCATCAGAAATATCTTTATATATCATGTGCCTGTGGAAGTTACAAGTTGACTGATCTACATACAGAAGGTCTCAATTTGACTAGTGTTTTTCATGCAAGATTTTCAGGGCCTTTACTTTGTGTGACAAGCAGTATTCATGATAACATTTGCTGCAGTGGACATATTTTTTACACTTTTAACACATGTCTATATGTATAGCAGGGTCACATCGATGTAGCGGTATGAAATAGAACGTGGAATTTATTTATTTATTCTCAAAATCTATAATAATGTGTGAAAGATAGGATATGTATGTGAACTGGTTTTATGGTGTGCATAAAAATACTGTCCCATATCACACCTTCATGGACACAGAATGGTGCAAGATTCCACTGGAGGATCAGTTTGAGGGAAGTGTGATAAGTTGCAAGTTTATGTCCGTCATTAACAAGTAATGAAGTGTTACTAGCAATCAGAAGGCAGTGGATAAGCCAGGGGAACAACAGCCACCCTTGACAGTTCAAGTTGTGTGCACTGTACCGAATTGGTGGGTGTGTTTGCAGCTTTGTCAACATGAGCACCCTGGTGGGAGGTATAAATCCTAGCTGTCATCAACTATTCTAACTATTCATTCTCCACTCATTTATCTTTTACAGTTTTTCAAAATATGTGATTTTCTCTGGTGTACTGTTCTAATAAACCAAACATTTTAACAGGATGTTAAAAATTAATCAGTATTATATCATATAAATGTTTAATCTGCTATTGTATAAGTTAAACGGTTTTTATGACCTTACATTAAAATCTTTGTACGAAGTGTGAGATTTGAAGTTCACACAGCAGTGTCATGCAAGATTCAAGCATTCTGGGATGTGATGCCATGTTGTCAGTAGCTGCTCACCCAACGTGTGCCCCTTCCTAGAAGACTTGGAACTTTATTTAACCCTTGAAACACCGAGTTAAATCCCATCTGCCATCTGCTGGCATTATTAGCTCACCATATTCTCCACGTTAGCTGGATAAGGGTTAAAGTCTTTTCTTTCAAAAACTTTCACAATTTGTAATGAAAAAAAATGGGGTTTTGTACCATAACAGCATAATGCATGTTACCATAACTACAGGATAAGTATTGAAATGACTGTGTTCTAACTTCAAATGATTTTAAGGAAGGTTCTATGTATGAAGGCTGTTAGAAGGTTTCACAGAGTTTGTTTATAGCCATATGTTACACAGAACATGACATATGTTTGTATCCATACGGTATACAGAAGATGAAGTTTGTAATGTTTGATTGAATAATGTTGCCTAAAAACTGTCCTTTCAATTATTTTGACACTAAGTTTTTACAAATTGGAAAAATATATTTTAGCAGACTGTTTGACAAATATAGGTTAGTGAAGAAATTCTATTGTATGTGGAGCTTACTGTTTGATGACAGAAACAAGGTTTGATGGCCTCATTTTTGTGACATCTTGTAGAATGGTAAAAAATGTACATCAGAATATGGGTACCAGTTCTTGCAGACACCAGTAAACCACCGGTTACCTGTATAAAAATAACATGAAAGTTTTGCAATCTTAATGGTCTAAAGTTCTGATGGTACTTACTCAAATGTGACTGAAGTTTGTATAAAATAAACTTGGCAATTTGCCTTTTTAAAACCATTTCTGTAACATGTCTTTGGTCTCAAGGTGAGGTCAGTAGCAACATTCTAGAGAACACTGACAAGTTTAATTTTATTATTGATGCAAAAATATATATTTTTATTAGCGAATATTTCAATGAATGTGGAAGCTGCAGTATTACTGTGGAATACAGAATCTTGTATTGCTTACTTTATGCAGTTTAGGAAATCATTGAAAACACTGAATGTGATTTTGCAACATCAGTTCATGACATTCTCATAATGCTTCTGATAACTGATAACCACATTACATAAAGCTGTGTGGGATGATGTTAAATCAAAATTTTAATTTTGGCTTCAACATTGAATTCTGTAGTTTTAAACTTACACATAGTACCTGATGATAGGAACTCCATGTATGTACAAGTGTGATACGGATATGATTAGACCTATTGGTAATGTTGTACTACACCTGGCAACTAGTTGGCTCTCCCGTCCCAAACCATACATAGAGACTGACATTATTTCATTATTCATGCAAAAGGTGAGAGCAGGGATCATTAGCAGTGTCATGCAACAGATTCACTTCTAAGTTTAGTCACACACGTTGCTCGCCATGTGATGAAGGCAGTTATCATGGCTAATTTTGGACTCTACAGTTCCTGCAGATTGAAGGCATATCAGCTGCTGACCTTGTCAGCTGTGAGAAATCAGTGCAAAGCAGTGTCTGTCTGAAGCACTTCTTGTAATGTGCAGTGGCCTCCTACAGTAAAAAATGAAAGTGCAAGTGGGAACAGTCTTAGCCTGACCTGAAAAACCTTGCAGGCCATCTCTGATACAGCAGTGTCTTGCTGCATTGTGAGATAAATGGAGTGTGTGCATGCGCAGGGTGCCATGGATCTTGGTGTGAGAATGAAAGCAGCTTCAGGTGAAAAAATTGTTGCTCACAGTTCATACAAGGTGTATGCCCTCAGCTCAAGAAATATTGCAAAGCTCCCTGTGCTGGCATAGGCTTCTGGGACACATGCCGTGCTGATACTGGAGTGGCTTCCGTAGGAGCCAGCAGTATACACACATTCACTGCTGAATCATCACAAGTCCTCACTGGAAATTGCAGCATTGGTGCAGAGGGGGAGGAGGAAGTGGAGGAGGGAGAAGAGTAAATGAAGGAGGAGCTTTATGTGGTGATGTTATTGGTTAATAAAGGCTCTATGTGCATGATGTTCTAAATAGAGCACTGATGAAATCACATTTAAAGGGTTAAAACAGACTACTCAGAGAAAAACTTGCTCCACTGCCACTTTGTCCACCACAAATCTCATATGGACTGGCCTCTGGTTGTGAACCTGGGCTTCTCTAGTGGGAGGCAGGTGACTGACTGCCTGAGCCATAGTGTGGCCCCCTAGCGTAGAGGCATGTGGGCTACATGGCAGTGCCAGGCCCCATATCAGCCACCAAAAAACAGAGATACTTTAGGTACCATTTACTGCATAAGCTTAGTCCTTCCTTCCATTTAAAAAAAAAATTGCTACGTGTTTGGGGTAGGATCAGTCCCCATCCTCACCAGGGTACCACCTACTCATTTTGGGTCTAATACATAAAGCTATTCTCAACCCATGTCCACTTCATTAGCACCATATATATACAGATGTGTGTCGCCTAACAACAGGGATACATTCTGAGAAATGCGTCGTTAGGCAATTTTGTTGTTGTGCGAATGTGTACTTACGTAAACCTAGATAGTACAGTATAGCCTACTGCACACCTAGGCTATATGGTATAGCCTGTTGCTCCTAGGCTACAAAACTGTACAGCATGTTACTGTACTGAATACTGTAGGCAACTGTAACATAATGGTAAGTATTATAATATTACATTATAATATTATGGGATCACCGTCGTATATGCGGTCCGTTATTGACTGACACATCGTTGTGTGGTGTATACCTGTATACTGGCATCCCATGGGTTCACTGTCCTTCATACAGCACATTCACTGCACTTGGTCCTTTCATATTATGACCTATGTAACAACATGAAGGACCCAGTGCATGGCTAGTATTTCCCACACAACGAAGAGCACTGTCTGCAAATCAGGGCACACTCTTTGCAACGTGACAAACAAAAATTTCTTGTGGGTTCAGTCTGTAAGCACCCTTATGGTGTACTGCATGCGTGTGTGCTCATTTCTACCATTCCTTATCTGCCTGTCTTTTTTTCGTCACTATGTTTAGGTGAATTTGATAAGCAACCTGTGTCCAAATTTAGTCTTGGTATGTTATTTTGACATTACTGTTTGGTTTAATACAGTTGTGTGAGCAGGGTCCTTGCTGGCATTGTGAGGTTGAAGTTCATTCTTTTATTTTATTCCTGTTTTGGTAACCTGTAACACCACAGAAGAATGTTGTTTGGTTTCCATTTTGTCAGAGTTGTGCAGCTCTTGCCCTGCTTTTGATTGTGACTGTATGTTAAGCATCTAAAGCTCTTCGTCCTTCTTCCTGTTACATACATATTTAATTTTTATAATAAACCATAGTTATTGTTTGCCTCTCTCCTTTGTTATCTGAGTGCTGCATCTTGTTGGATGCATTCCCCAGCTCGTGGTATTTGTCAGCAAGTAACAATTGTTACAGTAAGGGGCAGTGTTTGTAGCACAATTTGTAGCATCTCTCAGCCATTTGGAAATTTTTTGTACTTTAATTTTAGTCATCAAATTTTCTGTCAATTAATTTGAAATATCATAAGGGTCAGGCTCCAGTTCATTCAACTGAAAGTTGTGGTTGACTTTACAGTTAGCTGGTCCTGGATTAACATCTGCACCTGAGATCCAGCTATTGTGGTGGATTTTTGCATAATTTTCTTCAGTCTCTTGTGTCAAATCATACCTCCTTACAGTAGGCTGCAACCAATTCCTTTCATGTTCATTCCTGAAGATTACTGTGTCTGGGGTGAGACATAATTTTGTTGACAGGTACCAGCATCCTCCAAAACACCAGCATCTTTCACCAACTACACTGCCACTTGATGTCATATACTTTTATGATACTTCAAGTCATGTGTATGATGGCCTTTAAGGTCATGTCAAGGGGTCATCATCATCACATCTCACAAGGACATAAATTTATGGAACTTCTTATGTCATCCCAACACCAAAAACAACTGTGTAAGCACACATTCTGTTTGTCTGTATGACTGATATTTGTTATTCTATACTGCACACCATGTACTGTTAGAGTTGTCATAGCACTGTATTTGAGTTCCGTATTCCATTTAAAAGATATTCTGTCCTTAGTTTTGGTTGGTGTAACTTTTAAGCAGCTGGGATCAAGTCAGTGGTACAGCCATAACAATATTGGATTTGAGGATGTAACAGAACAAATACCCTGTCCTTACCACTTCACATACTCACTAGTTCTATTAGGTTTGTCACTGGCCGAGAACTCTCAAGTGTCCCATGTGTCACAGTGGTCACATGTCTGTGGATCAGTTTAGTGACAAGCAACAAGAACAAAATCTCTGTTTGTAGTGAGTATTGCTTTTTATGGTTGCAGTATACATGTACATTCATCATAACTACCAAAAGAAGCAGAGTTCTTTTGGAGCAGTTAACAGTTCTTCATCTACTCAAGAAATTCCCTGCATTTTAAAGAATCTGAAGGTTTATCATCATGTTCATAGCCAGAGCTATCTAATTCATACCTTTTTATTGTACCTCTTTAATGCCCATTTTAATGTTATTCTCTCCTGTATGCTTATGTCTTGAAAGTGGTCTCTTGTCAGAATTACCCTGTATGCATTTCTGTTCTCCCCGTACATCCTGCATGCCCTGCCCATCTCGCTGTCTTTGACCTTTGCCTGAATAGTATTTAGTGAGGAGTGCAAATAAAGATGCTCTCATTATGCAGTTTTCTGCAACCCCCCCCCCCCCCCCTTTTTTCCTCCCTTTTTGTGACAAATTCCTCCCCCACACCCCATGTTTCTATTTTAAC
>Ga0123353_10004627_pt1 | contig 17761 bp, 21 predicted proteins | sample TergutLab28metaG_3_FD_92763 | JGI IMG/M metagenome (GOLD analysis project Ga0123353, IMG submission 92763) | Labiotermes labralis P3 segment gut microbial communities from Petit-Saut dam, French Guiana - Lab288 P3 | ecosystem: Host-associated > Arthropoda: Insects > Digestive system > Gut ... | reverse complement strand
CATCAAAACGAGGAACCCCTTGCGTCCTTTGCACTGTTTATCATTCAGTTTGAAAAACTGGACGAAGCAGAACAAGAACAGTTTGTCCCCGTGTTCTCCGAAGGAAAATTATTCTCCATTGCCAACGATCCGATCACAGCCTCAAAGCCGGAAGGAGTGCTGACGCTTTCTTAACTTCGCGCGGAAAAGGACTCGCAATGGAATGTACCGGAAAATGATTCGTCTCGCAACGGCGACTGGAAAAAGTCGCCGGGCATGCTCAATCCGAAGATACTTAACAATTTTCTCAACGATATGTTGAAATAAACCGCCCCCAGAGAATCGGCGACCGTGTCGCCGCAGACGCACCGCTTCCGCTGGAACTTGTGAGTACTGTCAATATGTTGTACCCGCAAGTTACACTGCGCTATACTTGCGGCTCTTTGTCGCTTTGCACAAACGCACGAAATCTGATATAATCGCCATTCGACGAATTGTAACTTTTCTCCAACGAAGGTTTTATGAAAACGAAACAATTACTTCTCGCCCTATCGTGTCTGTTGCTGTGTGCAGATAAAGGTCATGCAGAACTGAACCTGTCGGTAATACATATCCCGCCGCCCGGCGTTGATTTTATACAAGCACAGAGGTCATACATGACACAGATACCCATGAAAAATAACTGGAAAACTGATATCCGTCAGGACTGGAACGGTCAAAGAGCAGACAGTCGAATTTTTTCGGTCATGCGTGATCCCAATCTTCGTGCGATATGGGACATTTCCGACGAACAGTATCAGCAACTCCAGGATGTTGAAGACAATATCGACATTGCCAGACAAAATGATCCCGAATATCAGACACATCGCGAAGAGGTACAGGCGATGCTAGATATGATGAACCCGGACGATCCCTTTCCACTAAACGCCGATGAGGAAACAATGGACAAGTGGTTAGAGATTAGCGAAAGAGGCAGTGCATGGATGACGAATTACTATTCCAATGCCATCAGAAGTATTCTAACCCCGGAACAGCAACAAAAAATTCAGGAACTTCAGTTGGTTAGGATGGAGGACATTCCGATTGTTTCGCCGTATTTGTTTGAAGCCCTCGGCTTGACCGATGAACAAAAACAACAGATGGAGGAAATCCAAGAGGAACTTGAAACAGAATTCGAAAGCCAACTCGAGGATTTCGTAAATGGGCAACTGTTTTTAGTAAGCATGGCGTATGACGAACTTGAAAAACTGGGAGTCAAGGACATCGACGGCATGATGGAAGAGTGGGATACTGTGATTAGCGTATTAGCGGAAAACCCGGAATATAAACAGGTTATGGATGAAGCCCAGTCCCGAAGCAAGCAGTTTTCCACGCAATTCAGGACAAGATTGTACGAAGTGTTGACCGATGAGCAGTGGATTCGTCTGCAAGATTTGATCAACAATCCGCCGGAACATATCTTGGCATTCCGCAAAGCATTTAGACTATCAGGCGGAGACGAAGAGACTGCTGAAATGACCGACAAGCCTGACGTGTGGGTGCCTGGTCCCAATTCTTGGCGACCTGGCGATCCGATTCCCGAAGAGTATCGGATTGAGCGCAATAGGCGGTCACGGTTTCCGAGAGGGGAGGAGTGACGAAACGTGCGGCGTGGCTATGAGTCTCCTGCGCCGGAAACGTTTACTCTCAACGAAGGGGAAACGAAATCGGTGAAGTTGGTGCTGAAAAAGAATCCGTAACCGTTCAGGGTGGACTTGGATTTCAAATCCAATGTGATAGAATCAGCACGTAACACTGGTACGAATGGATGTATTTTCTGCAACACCAACTTTTCGATCACTTAAAAAAGTTCGGTCAGGAGCATCTCTTGACCTTTTGGGATGCTTTGAGCGAATCTGAGCGGCACGCACTTGTCGCTCAGATAAATTCTCTCGACTTCGCCCAGATTGCCGATTTGTACGCTCGTCGGAATGAACCGGCGGAGTCGCTGACGCTTGCCGACCGCGCGAACGATCCGCCCGGCTATAAATTTTCGACCGTTACTGACCTGACTCCCTGTAAATCGGCAAAACCGATCACGCCCCTCGAAGCCGTTGAAGCCGGTACGGAAGCACTCCGAAACGGTAAACTGGCGTTCGCTCTCGTCGCTGGCGGACAAGGAACGCGGCTCGGCTTTCCTCACCCGAAGGGAATGTATCCGATTGGTCCCGTTTCCCAAGCCACACTCTTTCAGGTTCATTTTGAAAAGGTCTTGGCAATTTCCCGACGCTACGGCTATCGCGCTCCCTACTGCGTTATGACCAGTCCGGCGACGCATACCGAAACAGTCGAATTTTTGGAACAGCAAAAATACTTCGGGCTTCCTGCGGACGATGTCTTCGTTTTCTGTCAGGGAACAATGCCAGCAGTTTCGATAGACGACGGCAAAGTGTTGCTTGACTCCAAGAGCACTATCGCATTGAGTCCCGACGGACACGGCGGTATGTTGTCGGCAATCACGAAAGGTTCTCCTTCGGTGCTGGCGCAATTTCGTGAGCGTGGGATCGATTATTTGTTTTACAATCAGGTGGACAATCCTCTCGTTCGCATCGGTTCGCCGGAATTTTTAGGGTATCATATATTAAGCGGTTCGGAACTGACGAGTCAAGTGATTCGCAAGCGGTCGCCGAACGATAAAGTCGGCAACATCGTCGAAGTCGATGACCGCCTTTATGTCATTGAATACAGTGACTTGCCGGAGTCCATCGGCGGACAAACGAACGCGGACGGTTCGCTCAAAATCTGGGCGGGAAGCATTGCGGTGCACATATTCAATACGGAACTGCTGGAACGCACTTCGCAGCAGGCATCGTCGTTGCCGTTTCACTATGCTCGGAAAAAGGTGCCGTTTGTCGAAACAAAGAGCGGGGGATTTACGCACAAGAGCGGGGGACGGAGCGTAGCGCAGTCCCCCGATGAACGAAACGCCATCAAGTTTGAGCGTTTCATATTCGATTTGCTTCCTTCGGCAAAGAATGCGGTCGTGGTGGAAGTTGATCCGCCCAATCATTACGCGCCGCTGAAAAATGCGCCGGGTTCGGCAACGGATTCGCCGGAAACGGTCAAACGGGACATTTCGGCAATGCACGCGGCTTGGTTAAAGCAAGCGGGAGCAGTAGTGCGGACGGATGTACCGATAGAGATTTCTCCACTCTTTGCCGATTCGCCGGAAGAGGTAGCCGAAAAAATCGGAAAGGGACAAACGTTTGAGCAAATGACGTATTTGAAATGACGTGTTTGAGGAGTACCGGTTCACGTCCTCGTTAACGTGCCAGTATGATCGAAAATGCCCGACCCATTCGGGTTTGATTCATTTTAAGAATTGCAGACGTTCCCAAAGGCATCGACTGTCCGTGAACAACATTGACTGGACAATCGTCGGCGGTCTTGTCGTGATTCCTTGTCGGCGGAATCGTGCCTTTCTGCATTGCCAACACGGCGGCGGCAAGTTCGACCGCTCCCGTCCCGCTACCGAGATCGCCGAAATTCCCCTTCGTTGCGGACACAGGAACATCACCGAGCGTTGCCCGAATAGACTCCGCTTCGATCCGGTCTTCGTGATTCGCCCCCAAACCATCGGGATTGACTAACCCAATGTCCGACGGCTTCATGTCGGCACGTTGCAATGCCATCTGAATCGACTGCCGAATTCCCCTGCCGGTCGGCTGGGACTCGTGAAGCACAGGTTCAATCACTTGGGCAAATCCTTTAACCGTTGCATAAATTGTTGCTCCGCGTGCTTCGGCAAACTCCCTGTTTTCGAGGACAAGAGCACCGGCACCTTCCCCCATGACGCTTCCGCAACGGTCTGCATCGAAGGGGCGCGGCACACTCGCCGGATCATCCCGACGGGGAGCAATGCGGTACGATTTGACCCGCGTTTGAAAATCCTGATTCACTCGATTGCCACTGCCACCGCCGATCATCACGTCGGCACTTCCACGTTCAATCGTTCGGACCGCCTCTACGATTGCCGCCAAACTGGAACAGCGGCACAGCGTGATGGAATTGCTCGGTCCCCGCGCATCGAGACCAATCGAAATCTGACACGCAGGCATATTGGGCAGAAATTTCAGCATCCAAAGGGGAAAAATTTCCTTCATCGCATCGGTTCCCCATCGCGAAAAGTCGTATTGACCATTGACAATACCGGCGCGAATCGTACTGAGGAGCATATCGACTTCCGTGCCGATCAAATCGGAACCGAAGACGACTCCGAATCGGTCGGGATCGACATTTCGATTGTCCCCTTCGGTAATGAGACCGGCATCCAGGCAGGCAAGACATGCGGAGACGAACGCCAACTGGATGTCCCGACTCATTATTTTTATATTCTTACGGGGTTTGACATAGTCTTTGGCGTGAAAGTCTGGCACTTCACTTCCCATTGGTCGGAGCGAATCGTCGGTGGTTTCTATGTTGAGAAAGCCGACTCCGCTTTTGCCGTTCAGAAGCGCATCCCAAAACGTGTCTTTGTCGATACCGATAGGAGTAAGGACACCAAGACCTGTAAGGACGACTTCTCTATTATTCATGGTCTCCATTTTACCGAAAAATAGAAGGTTGGGTAAGTAGTCCCTCGAAAAATGCCGGCTCGAAAAATGCCGGATTGTGTCGTACACAGGGGGCTGGTGTTTTTCGTCTCTTTCGGATATAATCGGGCTGGCGTTGTGGTGCGCCCTTAGTGTAGTGGTAACACGATAGCTTCCCAAGCTGTAATTGAGGGTTCGATTCCCTTAGGGCGCTTCAATCATTCGATGACAACGTCGTCTTCGGGCGGCGACTCTTCGGAATCAAAATAGTCGAAGTCATCGTCTAAACAAAAATCTTCACCGGGAATGTCCGAGTCATCGGAATCATACTCATCGTAGTGGATAAAAACCTCGAATTCTTCATCGGACAGAAATTCAAAATCTTCGTCGAAGTCCGTATCAAAATCATCGGCATCGTCCAAGTCGTCGTCAAAAAGAAGAGGAGACGAAAGGGAAAACATCATAAAACAAAAAGCGAATATCGGCACTACACCATCGGTATTGCCCCCATATCAAAACCGATAACGCCGATTCTGTCAACACGGGGGAGGCACCGCTACTTCGTCGAGTCTGATTTCGCGGATAAACATGAAAGCCGGGAACACAGCAACGCGAAGCGACCGGATTAACCGGTGGACAAAACGACCATTTTTTGGCAGGGTGCAGTTGAATCCGCCCCCTTGCCAAAAGTCCGATCATCTGCGAAAATGGAGGAGAAATTTACACTCAACCATCAACAATGTCTAACGTCGAAGTTTATTGGCACGAGCACGCTGTTTCACGACAGGAAAAGGAAGAACGCCATGGTCACAAAGGTTGCGTCCTTTGGTTCACCGGACTAAGCGCAAGCGGAAAAAGCACCCTTGCGAATGTGGTTGATCACATGCTCCACGAGGCGGGAAAGCACAGTTTTGTCCTTGATGGAGACAATGTCCGGCACGGGCTCAATGCCGGTGCGGGTGTACTCAAGGTGATTCATAGCGAAGAGTTTGCCAAGCGGTTCGGGCTCGGATTTTCCGCACAGGACCGGGAAGAAAACATTCGCCGAGTTGGAGCTGTTGCCCAATTGTTTTCCGAAGCCGGTCTTATAGCGATTACCGCCTTTATCAGTCCTTACCGGATTGATAGGGATCGGGTTCGTAAGTTGTTGCCGGAAGGGGATTTCATCGAAATTTTTGTCGATACGCCGATTGATGTGTGCGAACAGCGAGACCCGAAGGGGCTGTACAAGAAGGCGCGGGCAGGGGAACTGAAAGGTTTCACCGGCATTGACGATCCGTATGAGGCACCTCTGCGTCCCGAACTCGTTCTCGACGGCGGAACAAAAACACCGGAGCAACTTGCTCAGGAAGTGATCGAATGCCTGAAAAGTAAGGGAAAGATTTAGGTATTTGTCTCCCAAGGTCAAAAAGGTGTGTCCTAGATACCGCGGCACGCCAATCCTTATGTTTGATACTGCATTTCTCAAAAAATTAGAGTATTTGTCGCTTGTGTCCCGGCGCATTTTTCCGGGACAACTGCTTGCCAACAGACGGGCAAGGCAGTTGGGTAGCGGAATCGAGTTCGCCGACCACCGAAATTATAGTTTCGGCGACGACCTGCGCTATCTCGATTGGAACGTCTATGCACGATTCGGAAGCGAACTGATCCGAAGATTTGAAGAAGAAAAAGATTTACACATCTATCTCCTGCTCGACTGCTCCAAAAGTATGTCGGCAGGAAATCCTAACAAGTTCGACTATGCCCGGCAAGTTACTGCCGCTCTGGCGTACATCGCCCTCGCCGATCTCGACAGAGTTTGTGTCATTGCCTTTGCCGACAAGTTGCGCCAGATATTTCCGACCATTCGCGGCAAACAACACATATTAAATTTGATTCGGTTTTTGGAATCATTGGAAACGGTCGGCAACACTACCGACATGACAACGTCGATAAGCGAGTTTGTTCAGCGGAATCAGCATGACGGCTTGGCGGTGGTCATCAGCGATTTTTTCGATCCGAAACTTCTCCAATCGGGACCGAAATCGGCGCTCGACATATTACGGTATCGGAACTATGAGCCGTATATTATTCAGATTCACGATCCATTGGAAGCCGAACCGGGCTTTTACGGCGATGTACAACTCCACGATGTCGAAACGCAAGGTTTCCGTGATGCGACGATCAGTGAAGACACGGTTCGCCGGTACAAGCGGAGGTTCAATTCATTCCTTAACGAAATCAAACGTTACGGTATCGACAACGGCTTGAATTGTATGATTTCTTCGACGGCGGTGCCGTTCGACGAAATGATTTGGCAAATGCTCACGAATCAATCGTAAGGTGCCAGTCGGCTGCGGGGTATCCAAAAGCGGAGACTATTTTATAATTACCTTGGTCCCTATGCGCTGTTATTCCACATGATAAGAAAGGACAATCAAGTGAGCCTGAATAAATTGACCGAAATGTCCAACCGCTACGGCACCGAAGATTATGTGCTTGCCGGAGGAGGAAACACTTCGTTCAAAGACGAAACAACCTTGTACGTAAAGGGTTCGGGGACATCGCTGGCGGACATCACGCCTGACCGGTTCGTCGCCATGAATTTGGAAAAACTGACTGCAATGTTGCAAGCGGACTATCCCAAAGACGACGCATCAAGAGAAGCAGCCGCACTGGAAGATATGATGGCTGCCCGGCAAACCGGCGAAGAACATAAACGTCCCAGCGTGGAGGCTCTGTTACACGCAATGTTTCCCCACGCTTATGTGCTTCACGTTCATCCGACTCTGGTCAATGGACTAACCTGCGGAGCAGACGGAGAAAAACTGTGCCGAAAAATCTTCGGCGATAAAGCCGCATGGGTGCCGCTGATAAAGCCGGGCTACGTACTGGCACTGGCATGTCAGTCTGCGTTTGAAAATTTCAAGAAAACAACCGGCGTTTTTCCTCAAATTGCCCTCCTCCAAAATCACGGCATTTTTGTCGCAGCGGACACGGTCGAAGAAATCGATGCAATCATGACCGAAGTCATGGCAACGCTGGAAAGGAGATTGCAACGAAAGCCAGAACTGACGGACTCTAGTTTTGATGCAACCAATTTCGATACAAATTGCGCAAGTCGAATTGCACCAGCACTGAGAATGTTGTTTTCCGAGGACGGAATGTCCACCGTCGTCTTTTGTGCCAATAGGTTATCTGACGAGTTTGTGAAAGATCACGAAACAATGAAACCGCTGATGACACCGTTCTCGCCGGATCATATTGTCTATTACAAGGATGCGCCGCTGTTCATCGAGCCAAATGACGACATTAAGACGGCATTCGAGGCGTATCAGAAAAAGAAGGGTTATGCTCCGAAAATTGTTGCGGTAAAGGGATTAGGCTTTTTTAGTCTGGGCAAAAGTATCCGGGAAGCACACAATGCCCGACTGCTGTTTTTGGATGCCATGAAGACCGCCGTCTATGCGGAATCTTTTGGCGGTTGTAATCCGTTGCCGGAAGAATTTACCGAATTCATTCTGAATTGGGAAGTGGAAAGTTATCGGCAGAAGGCGGCGGTTGCCGGTGCATCCAGTGCAGGCAGACTTGCGGGAAGAATCGCCCTTGTAACCGGCGGTGCGCAGGGCATCGGGGCGGGGATCGCCCAAGAATTAGCCGCCGAAGGAGCCTACGTGGTAGTGTCCGACCTAAATCCGGCAGGCGCAAAGGCGCACGCAGAGGAACTGAATCGAACCTTCGGCGCAAACAGGGCGGTAGCGGTGCAAGCCGATGTGTCGGATGAGCAATCGGTCAAGACGATGGTCAATACAGCGGTGTTGGCGTTCGGCGGACTCGATATTTTGGTCTCCAATGCAGGCGTATTGTTCGCCGGGGGATTGGAAGACTTGAGCAAAGAGCATTTTGATTTGGTAACGAAAGTCAACTACACCGGATATTTCCTTTGCGTCAAACATGCCAGCGTTCCGATGAAAATTCAGCGGAAGTACAATCCTGGTTATACGGCGGACATTATTGAGATCAATTCCAAGAGCGGTTTGACAGGAAGCAATAAAAACTTTGCTTATGCGGGAAGCAAGTTTGGCGGTATCGGACTGACACAAAGTTTTGCAATGGAACTGGTGGAGTACGGGATCAAGGTGAATGCGGTTTGTCCGGGCAATTTTTTGGATGGACCGTTATGGTCAGACCCGGTAACGGGACTGTTTCGGCAGTATTTTGACGCGAGTAAGGTAGCGGGAGCGAAAACCTTGGCGGATGTGCGGTTGTTTTACGAGTCGAAAGTGCCGATGAAGCGAGGCTGTACAATCAAGGATATGGCACGAGCGATTTTGTATGCGGTAGAACAGCAGTACGAAACCGGTCAGGCGATTCCCGTGACTGGCGGACAGATTATGAAATAGACTTACGAATATTCTACGTTGTGCCGCAAAGTGCGGTTTCGTGCCGATTTCGGTATAGTTGAGAAAAAACTATCGTTCACTATCACCGTGTTCAGCAATCCATCGTTTCGAGTATTCTACTGCTTCCAAACCGAGGTCGCAAAGGGGCGTACAATGAAAAATCATTCCGTCGATTTGACGACGTTTAAATTTTTCCAGAGCGAATGATAATTGCACTTTCATTAACTCCATCGTAATGGGCTTGGCACCGCCGAAATCCCACATGTAGATTCCCAACAGCGTCGGCTTGTCGGGAATAATTTCCCGATACCGCCTGAAATTGTGTTCCAAAGCGTTAAGATCGTCTGCGTCCCATGTCCAGAACGACACAACGTCACAGTAATCGATGTGGTGCTTGATCGCCGGATGAAGTTGCTTGGAATAAAGAACGACGGACAGATCGGTCTTTTGTTTCAAATGGGTCATTTCCTTTCGCAATTCTCCCAGTTGTTTCAACGACAGGTGAGCGGGATAAATCGTTTCCCCGTCTTGAGGACCAGCGTTGCCGATAAAAAAATCGTCCAGAAACAAATTGACGAGGTTCGGCATTTTTTCGGACAATTCGAAAGCCCACTGTTTCTTTTGTTCGAAACTCTGTTCTGCTCCGTCGATGATGCTCCATGCCACTCGTTTCGTATTGCGGAACTGTTTGACGTATTCGTTAAATGGCGGCTCTGGTTTTCCCATCCAACGGATCACGCAAACATTTGGAATGCCCATAAAATCGATGGCGGCAGCCATGTCAATGTTTTTTCCGGTGGGTATGTTGTACAAACTGTTGGTTGTCCCGGGACCATGTCCCCACATCCACAGTCTGTCCCGGAGAGTCGGTCCGTATTGCCGCAAGTCCGTTGCGGCTTGGATAGAAGTTGGGCTACCCAACGCCAACGCTGCTGCTCCCAATGAGGCTGCTCCCAAAAAATCACGTCGTTTCATTGTCGTCTCCTTTTGATTGTGAGTGTTATGTTAGGCTTGCATACGGAAGTATTGTACCATTTTTGGCGCAAAAAAGCCGGGGATGCCGGGGAGGAAGCGGTACTCCGCGCAGTCCCCGGCTCTCAGGAAAAAGATCACGAACAACATACGCCCTTACCGTCCAACCGTCCTACCAAATTTTTGGTAGGGGGAGTATCTTTTTTCCCATTTATCGGTTATAATGGGGGAGAAGACACGGGAGGTTCGACCCGGTGCTAGGGACGGAACAAAATCCTAAACGCTTAACGGAGAGTGGAAAACATGACTCAGCGAATTGACGTGAAAACGGTTGCGGACGTTACGATTGCAACAACTTTGGACATGAAATTGAACGACGATCTGTCGATTCAGGAGTGGGGCGACCAACTGCTCGCTCTGTTCGACGATGCCGCCAACAAAAAACTGCTGGTCAGTTTTGAGCGGGTCCTCTTTATGTCCAGTTCTGCCCTTCGTGCTTTGATCACGTTGAACAAGAAAGCGAAGGCGGTGAACGCCAACCTGGTGATCTGCGGCATCGACGACAACATTATGGAAGCGTTTCGGATTACCCGACTCGATTCCGTTTTTCAAATCAAGAAAAACGAAGACGAAGGAATCCGTGCCTTTGAAAATTAGAGGTTCGGTTTTCGTCTCGCACTTGCCCGAAGGAGGACGATGCCACTGTGAGCAATGCCGCCATGAGTAATGCTGCCATGAATCTGGAGCCGCAGTCTTGGACGTGGACGAAGGAATGTACATTTCCCAGCGACATGGGCACCGCCCATGACCTGATTGGAGAAGTGATGGAGCGGGTGCGCAGCGAACAGTGGAACGATAAAGATGCCTTTGCCATCGAACTCGCCCTTGAAGAGTCGCTTGTCAATGCGGTCAACCATGGAAATGACTCCGATTCTTCCAAAATAGTTCGATTTGATTGCAAATTGAACAAGAACACAATTTATGTCCGCGTCGAAGATGAAGGAATCGGCTTCGATCCGAATGCCCTTGCAGACCCGAGAGAACCTGCCAACCTGTTGGTTGAGTCGGGAAGAGGGGTGTTGCTCATCAAACATTTTGCCACAAAAGTCGAGTGGAATGAACGAGGCAACGTCATCGAGTTTGAAAAAAATCGAAGTTAAAATTACTCCGACTATCCCTTATCGAATTCGAAGTCCGTGGGAACATAGAGGAGTCTTGCGCACGAACTACACACTACCGGTTTTTTTGCAAGAATATGTGCCAGCGAATTGACAGGGATTTGATGACTGCAACCGCCGCAATACTTGTCTCCTTCCACGACTGCCAGGGCATTGGAACCTCCCACGCTGCGTACCAGCCGATTGTACACGTCCCGAAACTCCTTCGGCATTTTGGCTTCCTCGACTTGCAGTTGCTTGTTATAGTCGGCAATTTCCGATTCGATTTGAGGCTTGTCAGTAACGAATTTCTGCTTGGTCGTTTCGTAAAGTTCCTGTGCTTTTTTGATTTCGGCTTCGACCGGAGCAAACTTTTCGACAAAATTTTCCGCTCGTTCCATGGCATTGAGAGCCTCGTCATCCAAAACGCCCCGCGCCGCCTCGTCGGCTTGAATTTGCATTTGGAGTGCCTGATATTCCTTGTTCGTTTTTGCTTCCTGCAACTGTAGTTTTCGTCGGGCAATCGCCTGATCGTGGAGGGCAACTTCTTGCTCTCTTTTCTTTGCTTCGGTTGCCAATGCGCTGTGTTGGACTTGTAATTGTTCGAGTTTTGCCGTGATTTTTTGGATATTTCCTTCTTGAGTTTTTAGCAATGTCGGTCCCCGACGTAACCGACCGTTTAGATCGCTAAGTCGGGTTTGGATAAGATGAACCTGTTCTAATATGTCTCGAATTTCGTCTAAATCTGCCATATTTTACGAGCAAAATGCCCTTGTCTCCCAAGATTAACGAGACTATTGTACCACGTTCAAGGCTTGAAACAAGAGAGTGAGTAAGCCGACTGCTCACTTTTTATCGGCGTTCAAATCTTCGACCGTCTTTTGCAGAAGTTTGAATTGTTTCTGCATTTCGGGAAGCCGTTGCAGGGCGATTTGAATCCGCATTTGCTCCTTTTCCGGCGTGGCAGGAATACCGACTATCCGCACATTCGGCTCAACATCGCTCAATATGCCTGCCATGGCTCCAATGACTGCCCCGTCACCAATGTGAACGTGATCCTTCACACCGACTCGACCCGCCATCACGACGAAATCTCCCGTCGTTGTACTCCCAGCAATGCCCGTGTGAGCACAGAGCAAATTGTGTTTGCCGATCTTACAATTATGGGCAATCATCACGAAATTGTCAATTTTCGTTCCGTCTCCAATAATAGTCGAACCATATGTCGCCCTATCAATCGTACAGTTGGCTCCAATTTCGACATCGTTTCCGATCACGACGTTGCCGAGTTGCGACGAAAGTTTGTGCCCTTCCTGCGAACTGTCGTAGCCGAAGCCGTATGCACCGATGACCGACCCGGAATGAATAATACAACGTGAACCGATGTGCGTATCCCTGTACAGGACAACATTCGGAAAAATGACCGTGTCGTCTCCGATGATGCAACCGGCAGCAATCTGAACGCCGGAGTGAATCTGAACGTTCTCTCCCAAAATGGCATCTTCCTCAATGACGGCAAAGTGTCCAACGGCAGCGTTCGCTCCGATTTTGGCGTTCGGATGAATAAACGCTCGTTCGCTGATGCCGAAAAGTGTTTCGTCTCTCGGTGGAGCAAAGAATCGGGCGATTTTTTCAAAGGATTCCAGAACGTTCGGAACCTGAATGACCGAAAAGCCTTCGGAAGTGACTCCGGTCGGCACTATGACCGCCCCGGCTTTGCTCTTCCGCTGCAAGAGCGGTTCCCGGTCGGCACGTTCAAGGAACGTAAGTTCCGAAGCAGTCGCACTTTGAAGCGGTGCGACCCCCGTGATGGGCAAACTTTCGTCTCCCACGATTGTTCCGCCGACCAAGGCGGCTAAGTCTAAGAGCGTTTGACTAGGCATTGGAGACATTGTACACTACGGAACGGTATAAAAAAAGTGGAGTCCAAACACGGGTGCGTAAATAATTAGTGGGTATTCCGAAGAGAACATTCCGATATACTCTAATAGGCGACTCTCTGTAAAGACCAATTTTTGAAGAATTCTCGAAAAGGGCAGGTCAGAACTTGAAGAGGAATAAGGATAGGTAATAAAAATGATTGAATTAGCCGGGAAATACAATACAGCGAAGGTATTCACTGATAATGCTGAAACGAGCGCAGTCGCACAGATACAGCATTTATTGGATCAACCGTTCGTTGCGGACAGTAAAATCCGTATTATGCCTGATTGCCATACCGGGATCGCCTGCACGATTGGAATGACAATGACAGTCACGGACAAAGTTGTCCCTAATTTTGTTGGTGTTGATATCGGCTGCGGCGTTCATGTGGCGTTAGTGAAGGAGAAGCGGATAGATTTTAATCAACTCGATAAAGCGGCACATCAAGTCATCCCGTCGGGTTTTAACGTTCGTTCGACTCCGCATCATTTTAACGATGACATTGATTTGACGATGTTACGCTGTGCGAAACACGTTGACATTGGTCGGGCGATTCTATCGATTGGTACATTAGGAGGCGGCAACCATTTTATTGAGTTAGGACAGAGCGATGATGAACAATTATATCTTATCGTGCATTCAGGAAGCCGTAATCTGGGTAAAAATGTGTGCGAGTATTATCAGAACCTAGCCGCCAATCTTTTGGGGCGCACCGGTAAAGGGGCAGACAGGGTACTCGCCTATTTGGAAGACACCTATTTAGACGATTATCTGTTTGATATGGAAATCGTTCAACGGTATGCCGACTTGAATCGTAAAGCCATTGTACGGGAGTTGTCCAAACAGGTCAGATTTAAGATTGAAGATCAGTTTGCGGTCATTCACAACTACATCGACCTTGAAATGAGGATACTACGAAAAGGGGCAGTATCGGCACAAAATGGCGAGCAGATATTAGTTCCCATGAATATGCGGGACGGTAGTCTTCTCTGTGTCGGTAAAGGAAATCCTGATTGGAATTATTCTGCTCCGCACGGTGCCGGGCGCGTCATGAGTCGGTCTGAAGCAAAAAAAACGATAACACTTACAGAATACGAAAAAGCGATGAAGGGCGTTTTTTCGACTACGGTAAACCGTTCCACCATTGATGAAGCACCATTCGCTTACAAATCTATGCCGGAAATTATTGAAAACAGCAGTACCACCATGACAATCGTTAAGACGATAAAATCACTTTACAATTTTAAGGCGGGTCAAGAATGAAAAAGAAGCGGGGATTTACAATTACGGTTAAGGTTCCGAAGCGCACCGGACATGTTCCGCCTCGAAGCGGGGCGGGAGTGCACGAAGATCGCCGAACAAAGAGGAACCGGACACGAGAGCGGCGAATTATGAAGGCTATGCGAGAGTGGAATTAGAGAACCTACTCCAAGTGTAAGAAATCGGCCCTGTTAATCTTGACGCGTCACTGATGCCTCTTGCCGTTTTCTGGTTTTGCCCTAGAATCTAGGTACTATGTCCATTCCCAAAGTTGCCATCATTGGTCGTCCGAACGTCGGAAAGTCAAGCATTTTTCACTGGCTCATCGGAGAGCGGGTTTTCATCGTCGATCCGACCGCCGGCGTAACACGAGACCGTGTCTCCTATCTGCTCGAACTCTATGGCGATGACGAAGATCCGCTTCCCGAAGGGTATTTGCAACAGAGACAAGAACGACCGCGGCGGTTTCCGCGCGGCGAATGATACTATTTCAATACAGGAGAAACGCAATGACTTCATCTGCAATCTTGGAAACGATAAACACCTTGCCGCTAGATGAGCGGATGGAGGTTGTCGAACAGGTGATTCGCACTATCCGCTTGGAGGGTCTGGAAAAGGCACAGAAAAAACCGGAGCGAAAAAAGAACTCGGACAATCCTAGTCCATCGGGCGATCCATGGTTCGATGAGCCGCTCAACATTGCCATCGTCATGGAAGGAATTCAAAGCACAAAGGAAGAGAAATGTGTGAGCGTGGAAGAGAGTCCTGTTTTGTCCGCAATTTTTTCCAAATACCGTTAAATGACGTACACTGTTACATTTTCAGCAAGAGCACAAAAGCATATCGAAGACTTGGAATGTAGCGGTAATCAACCAGTGCTACGGAAAATTGTTATGTTGACATCCGAGTTGGAGAAGCATCCTCGTGAAGGCACCGGCAAACCGGAAATGCTGAAGGGTAACTTGTCCGGTTTTTGGTCACGACGCATCAATCGCGAACATCGATTGATCTATTCCATTGAAGACAACGTTGTTACCGTCCGTGTTGTTTCTGCCAAGGGGCATTATGATTAAAGCACACCGCAATCCGGTCGCTCCGCTGCCCGGCTTTCATATTTCTGGTTTTGCCCTAAAATCTAGGTACTATGTCCATTCCCAAAGTTGCCATCGTTGGTCGTCCGAATGTCGGAAAGTCAAGCATTTTTAACTGGCTCATCGGAGAACGCATTTCCATCGTCGATCCGACTGCCGGAGTAACACGAGACCGTGTCTCCCATCTGCTCGAACTCTACGGCGATGACGAAGACACACCGCAATTTATCGAACTGATCGACACTGGCGGCATCGGAATCGTTGACGAAGACAATCTTTCCGAACACATTGAAGAGCAGATTCAACTCGCTCTACGCTCCGCCGACATCATCCTCTTTGTCGTCTCCGCTCAAGATGGTGTCGTGCCGCTCGATGAACACGTCGCAGAAAAATTACGCAAACTGAACACACCGATTATCCTCGTTTCCAACAAGGCGGACAACGACAAGGAAGAACGCAACGCCCAAGAGTTTCAACGCTTCGGCTGGGATGTACTGGCAGTCAGTGCGATGCAGAAAAGAGGACGTGTGCGATTGTCCGAAACGATTCGAGAAACGCTAGAAAACCACCCCTGCCCCTCCACAGGAGGGGAATATTCTGCCGAACCGACCATGAAATTGGCAATCGTTGGTCGCCGCAATGCAGGAAAGAGTACGTTCATCAACACGCTCACCCAAGAGGAGCGCGTGATTGTCAGTGATGTACCCGGCACCACGCGGGACGCGATTGATGTTCATTTTGAACTGGACGGCAAAAGTTTTCTGGCGATTGATACTCCCGGCTTTCTTCGCCGCAAAGGAGTAAAGACCGATTTGCAGTTTTACAGTACGAATCGAGCGGAAAAGAGTATTTTTCGTGCCGATGTTGTCCTGCTTTTCTTTGAGGCAAACTCGCAGATTCAAGCCGTGGAAAACCAGTTGATCGGTTTCATTCGCAAGGCGATGAAGCCTTGTATTTTTGTGGTGAACAAGTGGGACACGTTGGTCGGACAAATGCCGACGGAGCGTTGGGGAGAATATCTTCGGGAATCGTATCCTGATTTGAGTTACGCTCCGATTGCCTTCATCACGGGCAAGACGGGCAAGAATATTAAGACGATGCTCAATCATGCGCAGATGCTTTTTAACCAATCGCGGCAACGTATTTCGACGGCACAGTTGAATAAATTGGTATCGGAGGCGTTGGAAAACAATCCGCCGCCGTTGTTTCATTTTCGCAAGGTCAAGATTTACTATGCGTCACAGGTGGACGTTGCTCCTCCGACGATTGTGTTGTTCTGCAACATGCCGGATGCGTTTTCTGCGCCGTATCAGCGTTATTTGGTCAATTATCTTCGGGACGGCTTGCCCTTTGCGGAAGTGCCGATTCGATTGCTGTTCCGCAAACGGGAGTCGAGCGATACGAAAGATGAAATTGAGGGGAAACGGAAGACGTAACAGAGCCGCGATCGTAAGCGATTACGCCACAAAGACGACACGGATAAACCTTTGCATACTGCTATGTCTTGACAAAGAATACATTCAAAATGATAATGTTGTTGGGAGAAGATTAACTAGCATTAGGATAATTTGTGTTAGAAGACATTCGTTGGCTTCAGAGGTTTGACAGTTATCAAAAAGCGTTGGCAACACTTGAACGAATTGTGAATATTCGAGAGGAACGTCCGCTTTCCGAACCGGAAATGCTAGGTTTAATCCAAGCATTTGAATTGACTCACGAGTTGGCTTGGAAACTTTTCAAAGATTATTATCATGCAAAAGGTTTTCAGGATATTTCCGGTTCCAGAGATGCCACTCGCCTTGCCTTCAGCGAAAACCTCATCACAAACGGTGAAGTATGGATGAATATGATTGTCAGTCGAAATTTGTCAAGCCATGTTTACGACCAAGCGACCGCGGAAAGTATTGTTGGTCTGATTCTCGACTCCTATATCCATGAATTTCGAACGTTACGAACCCAACTAACAGACAAAAAAGCATGAAATTCGGATTATCAGCAGAGACGATTGCGAAAATTGTCGGCATATTGGCAGAGCATCCAGAGGTAGAAAAAGCGATTATTTATGGTTCGAGAGCAATGGAAACCTATAAAAACGGGTCGGACATTGACTTAACTCTGACTGGTAACATTTCGTTTGAGGATATGCTGCAAATGAACACAGAGATAGATGACCTTATGTTACCTTACTCTGTTGACATTTCGTGTTTAGAAACGCTGTGCAATGCGGATTTAATCGAACACATCCACCGGGTGGGACAAACTTTGTATGAAAAAGAAAAAATGCCCCCCCTTTACGGAAGTGCCGATTCGATTGCTGTTCCGCAAACGGGAATCAAGCGATACGAAAGATGAAATCGATGCGAAGCGGAAGTCGTAATCGGTTAGCCGCCCTTGTTAAAATCGCAGAAATTGCCCTTGACGCACTT
>Ga0123353_10004626_pt1 | contig 17765 bp, 18 predicted proteins | sample TergutLab28metaG_3_FD_92763 | JGI IMG/M metagenome (GOLD analysis project Ga0123353, IMG submission 92763) | Labiotermes labralis P3 segment gut microbial communities from Petit-Saut dam, French Guiana - Lab288 P3 | ecosystem: Host-associated > Arthropoda: Insects > Digestive system > Gut ... | reverse complement strand
TCCAACGAGGCTTGGGGCAAGATCTGGGCCATCGTTGTACAGAATTCCGAGGAGACCTTCGGCGGCGATAATCCCAACGCCGACCTGATGGAGAAATTGCTGAAAATGAACTTGGGAGGCTGATTATGCCCTACAAATCCCGCCGCCGTTGTCGGTACCCGCACTGCCCGGAGCTCGTCAATGCCGGGGAGGTGTATTGCCCTGCCCACCGGCCCAAGCGCCGGGCCGACACATCGTATTACGACCGCCGCTGGCAGAAAGTCCGGGCGGCGTACTTAGCGCGGTATCCTCTCTGTGCCGATTGTGAAAAAGCCGGGCGGCTGACACCCGCCACCGACGTGCATCACATCGTCAAGCCGGGCGATGGCGGCAATGACCATGATGATAATCTCATGGGCCTTTGCAGGCCCTGCCACTCAACCCGCACCGCGAGGGGGGAATAGCATGGCGTTTACATACGTGCCCACGCGCTTTATGCTGCCGGACTCGCGCTACGATGAGAAGCGGGCCGACTGCGCTGTCGTTTTCATCGAGCAGCTGAAACATATCAAAACAAAAGAATGGGCAGGAAAGCCGTTTAAACTACTGCCCTGGCAGGAACAGATTGTCCGGGATGTCTTTGGTGTTATTAAGCCGGATGGCGCGAGGCAGTTTCGACATTGTTTTGTCGAAATTCCGAAAAAATCAGGGAAAAGCGAACTCGCCGCCGCGATTGCGCTGTATCTTTTATGCGCAGACGGCGAGCTGGGCGCGGAGATTTACAGCATCGCAAACGACCACGAACAGGCGGGGATCGTGTTCAACCTCGCGATGTACATGGCTTTCGATCATCCTGTTCTGAGAAAATATTGCAAGTTTATCGAATCCCGCAAACGGATTGTCTACACGCCGACCCGGTCATTTTATGCCGCGCTGTCCTCGGAGATCAAGAACAAATACGGCCTGAATGTCCATGGCTGCATCGTGGATGAGCTGATTGGGCAGACCGAGCGCAAGCTGTACGATACCATGACCCTCGGCTCCGGCGGCGCGCGCCATCAACCGCTAAACTTCGTGATCACCACCGCCGGTGACAACAAAAACGGTGTGTGCTACACCGAGCATACATATGCGCTTGATATTTTGCAGGGCCGCAAGTATGATCCGACTTATTATCCTGTTATTTTCGCCGCGCCGGACGATGCCGACTGGACTGACCCGGCGGTTTGGGCAGCGGCAAACCCGTCCTACGGCATAACGGTGAAGGAGGCCTTCTATCAGGATTTCTACACCAAGGCGCAGTACAACGTCGACATCGAAGCGGAGTTCCGCACGTTTTACTTGAACCAGTGGCTGAACTCAGCGAAAAAGTGGCTTCCCATGGATCGGTACGACGTTGGCAAGGAGCCTTTCAGCCCTGACGATTTATTTGGGCGCGAGTGCTACGGCGGCTTGGATTTGGCTTCGACAGATGACATCGCCGCCTTCGTGTTGGTGTTCCCGCCGCCTGAAGATGAGCCAAATGGGGAATACATCGTGTTGCCGCATTTTTGGATTCCCGAAGTTAACATGCTGCGCCGGGCGAAGAAAGACCATGTGCTGTATGCCCAGTGGGCCCGCGACGGGCATTTGCTTACCACAAAGGGCAATATTATTCACTATGATTTCATCCAGCGCGAAATTGTGGCATTGAGCAAAAAGTATAACATCAAAGAGGTCATGTACGACCGCTGGGGCGCGATTCAGATGGCACAAAACCTTGAGGGCCATGCCTTTGAGATGATCGACTTCGGGCAGGATTATCGCTCACTCTCGCCGCCGTCAAAAGAGCTGTATCGCCTGACGAAGGACGGCAAAATCCGCCACGGGGGCCAGCCGGTGCTGCGGTGGATGATGGAGAACGTGTACATCGACAGCGACGCGGCGGGGAACATTAAGCCCAATAAAAAGAAGTCAGCCGAAAAGATAGATGGCGTGGTCGCGGCCATCATGGCCTTGGACGGCGCGCTGAAGCGTACCGACCACAGCGGCGCGTATGATAATCACGGCTTGCTGACCATCAGCGAAAACGGCCTGGAAGAGTTCGATCACAAAACCCGGCAGTGGAAACGGTATGTCGATCCGAAGAAAAAACAGGAGAAACCGCAGGGCTTCAAGGCGTACACCGGGGAGCCGGAGCCGCCACGCAAGCAGCCGGAATCGCCACAACCCCCACGAAAACAGCAGGGTTTCAAGGCATATACCGGCGATGACTGAGTTGTCAGAAGTCATACATATCAAGGAAAACAGGGCCTAAACATCGTCTAGTATAGCGGGTTGACTGTTGGGGCAGAATCGTTTATCATGGTGACAATCCCACACGGGGAATCAAAAAACGAACGGAGAAAATCACCATGCCAAAGAAGAAAACAGCCCCACAAATCGACCAGGTGGTCATCGAAATGCCCAACGATTTCACGCCCGAAGCCCTCGACAACCTAACCAAGATGATCGGTGCGAAAGAAGCGCTTATCAAGAAGGCCCTCCGCGCCGACGCCCTCCCCATCGAAGTGGATGACGAAAAAGTCAGCTTCCCCTGGTTCCAAGCCGAATTGGACGGCGAGCACATCAACGCCTACGCGCAGTTCATATCGGCGCTTTGCAACACCGCCAAAGCGAAAAAGCGTGTGCAGACCGAGAACAAAGCTGTGGACAACGAAAAATTCCGCATGAGGATTTTCTGTATCGCCCTTGGGATGATTGGCCCTGAGTACAAACTGGCCAGAGCGCTTTTAGGCAAAAATCTGAGTGGAAATTCCGCTTGGTCATCGGGAATCGACCCGCGCGCTAAAAAGCCGGTGGAAGCCGCCGAGGAGGCCCCTGCAGCGCCCATGCCCGCGAAGAAGGCTCCCGCCAAGAAAAAGCCCGCCACCGAAAAAACCCCCGCCGAGCCCGCATAATCTTGTCCACCCGCGCATAGGGTTATATCAGCCGAGCCGCCGCGAGGCGGCTTTTTTTCGTGAAAGGAAACAAAATGGGAATCTTCAGTAAAAAGCAAAAACCTGTAAAAAACAGCCTGTCGACCAGCCGTCCGTTCTTCTTCGGGCGCGCTAAGTCTGACGCCGTGGTCAACGAGCGCACCGCCATGCAGACGGCGGCTGTTTACGCCTGCATCCGTGTGCTGAGTGAGGCGGTGGCGTCGCTGCCGTTGCAGTTGTACAAGTATCAGGGCAAGGGCGCGGTCATCGCGGACGATCACCCGCTGTATGACATCCTGCATTCTGTGCCCAACGCGGAGATGACCAGCTTCGTTTTCAGGGAGACCCTCATGTCGCATCTCCTGCTGTACGGCAACGCCTACGCGCAAATTATCAGGGACAGCACCGGGCAGATTAAGGAGTTGTACCCGCTTTTGCCGGATAAAATGGATGTTTCCCGCGATGAGGCCGGGAGGATTTATTACACTTATTGGCCCGACAAAGATGCGGCGAACCAGCAGGAAAAAGGCGGCGGCACAGTGTTGCGCTACGATGAAGTGCTGCATATACCGGGGCTGTCGTTCGATGGGCTGACCGGCTATTCGCCCGTTGCGCTTGCCAAAAACGTCATCGGCATGGCCATTGCCACTGAGGACTACGGCGCGAGCTTCTTCCGCAACGGAGCCATGCCCGGCGGGATTTTGGAGCATCCCAGTGAGTTGAACAAAGACGCGCCCGACCAGCTTCGCGACATTTGGGAGACGCTGTTCCGGGGGCAGGGCGCGCATCGCGTGGCTGTGCTCGAAGGCGGCATGAAATATCACGCCGTTGGCATCCCGCCCGATCAGGCGCAGTTCCTTGAGACCCGGCGCTATCAGCTGAATGAAATCGCCCGGATTTTTCGCGTCCCGCCGCATATGATCGGTGATTTGGAGCGCAGTACATTCAGCAACATCGAACAGCAGGCCCTTGAATTCCTGCGCTATTCGGTTGATCCCTGGCTGCAACGATGGGAACAGCAGATGGAAAAGACACTGCTGACACCCGCCGAACGAAAAACACACGAAATCAGGTTCAATGTCGATGGCCTGTTGCGCGGGGATTACATGACCCGCATGCGCGGTTTCGCCATGGCCCGGCAGAACGGCTGGATGTCAGCCAACGAAATCCGGGGCCTAGACCGGCTTTATCCCATCCCGGATGAGCTTGGGGGAGACAAATATTATATCAACGGCAACATGGTCGAAATGGGGAGGCGGCGCGATGCGGATACTGAGAATTGACGGCGATATTGATGACACTTCCTTGGATACATTGCGGGCCGGGCTAGGCGATGTCGCTGATGACATCACTGTGTGGATCAATTCCATGGGTGGCGATGTGACCGCCGCTGCACAGATGTACGCGCTGCTGAAAGAGTACCCCGGCAAGGTAACTGTGCAGATAGATGGCTTCGCCGCAAGTGCCGCCAGCGTAATCGCCATGGCAGGCGATAAGGTGCTCATGTCCCCGCTTTCGTACATAATCATCCATAATCCTGCCACCGGCGCATATGGAGACAGCGCGGAAATGCAGCGCACCGGGGCGATGTTGGATGAAATCAAAGAGGGCATCATCAACGCCTACACCCTGAAAACGAAGCTGTCGCGGGCCGAGTTGAGCCGCCTGATGGATGCGGAGGAGTGCTTCAACGCCAAGCGGGCTGTGAAGTTTGGCTTCGCGGACGGGATACTTTATGTCGATAATAAAACGAGGAGGCCGATTATGAATCTGAGCAATTTACACGACCAACGCACCGCCCTGTGGGAAAAGGCGCAGGCTTTTATGAACGCGCGGACTGAGCTATCCGCTGAGGATTGCGCTGTTTACGAGCGCATGGACGCTGACATTGCCGCGCTTGGAAAGCAGATCGAAATGATGGAAAGGCACCGGGAAATGAAAGATCAATTGAGCGCGCCCACATCGAAACCGCTGGTCAGCAAGCCCGGCGCGACCTTGCCTGCCGCCAAAGACGGATATTCTGAAGCGTTTTGGGATGTGCTGCGCGGGCGCGGCATCAGCAATGTTCTTTCCGTTGGCAGCGACACTTCCGGCGGCTATTTGGTGCCGGAGGAGTTTGCGAATCAACTGGTGGAGGCTCTCACTGAACAGAACGTGTTCCGGCAAATCGCCCAGATCGTCAGCACCAGCCGCGAAAAATTGAAGGTGCCCATCGCTACCGTTTCCGGCTCCGCCAGTTGGATGGAGGAAAATGAGGCCATCCCTGAAAGCGACAGCGCCTTTGGTCAGGTAATCCTCCAAGCCTACAAGCTGGGCACCCTCATGCGGGCCTCGACCGAATTAATTGAGGACAGCGCCTTCAACATCCAGAATTTCATCGCGCGGGAATTTGCCCGGCGCATCGGCATCAAAGAGGAAGAGGCGTTCTGTATCGGGGATGGCATCGGCAAGCCCGCTGGCGTATTCACCGAAGGCGGCGCGCTGATAGGCACGACGGTTGCAGACACGAATATCTCCTTCGATGATATGATTGATTTGTTCCACAGCGTCCTGCCGCCGTATCGCATGCACGCTGTTTTTCTCACGCACGACAACACCCTGAAGCATCTGCGCAAACTGAAAGACAACAACGGGCAGTATCTTTGGCAACCCGCCGTGAAAGAGGGCATGCCCGACACGATCCTTGGCAAGCCCGTGTACGTCTCCCCCTTCGCGCCGGAGCTCAAGGCAAAAACCACGCCCATCGCCTTTGGTGACTTCTCATATTACTGGATCGCCGACCGGCGCGACGTGCGCTTCAAAGTCCTGAATGAGCTGTTCGCGCAGAACGATCAGGTGGGCTTCTACGCCACGCATCGGGTGGATGGGAAGCTGATCTTGCCCGAGGCGATAAAACTGTTGAAGGTGGCTTGAGCCCTCTATGCTAAAAACGCGCTACTACGCCGTCCTGCTGGCCGCAGGGCGGCTTTTGCATGCGCGGGTGGGGTAGGATACCAGATTTGAAGTGGACATTCCTCTATGGGCCGCTGATTGAATGATGGACAGATGCGCGTTTTCAAAGGCTACGAATAGTATACCACATCTTTTTGCGGCGTACAAGCCTTTTCATTAATATAAGACAGGCTGTTGCGGCATGGGACAATCCCAGACAAACATAGGCATAATCCGGGGTGATATCGCATGCCGGAAAACAGCGCTTTGCCGCAGGAAAGCTTCGTGCGCCTGGACGGCAAGGAGTACAAGGTTCTCAGCTTTTTTGAGGGGAAGGAAACCGCCAGCAAGCTGCTCTGCGACTTGGCAGTCAGCCGCATTCTGTATGAATCGCCGCGCCTGTCCGAAATCGCGCAAACGCAGAAATAGCTTGCTTTTTGGGCCGATTTGCGGTATAATAGGGGTACCCGATTTGCCCTTGTTGTACCGCAAAAAGGAGGATTGATTTGAGGGTACAACAAGGATACAGAGCCGGAATTTACTGCCGTCTGTCCGTGGACGATGGCACAACCGGCGAGAGCATGAGCATCGGAAACCAGCGCGCAATGTTGGTGGAGTATGTACAAAAACAGGGCTGGAGCATCGAGGATGTCTACGTCGACGATGGTTGGAGCGGCACCAGTTTCGACCGCCCGGATTTTCAGCGGCTGATCGGCGATATCGAGGCCGGACGCGTCAATTGTGTTGTCGTAAAAGATCTCAGCAGGCTTGGCAGGAACTACATTCTTTGTGGCCAATACACCGAGATTTATTTCCCGCAGAAAAACGTGCGCTTCGTGGCGTTGAACGACGGAATCGACTCGCTGCACAACAACAACGACATCGCGCCGTTCAAAAACATCCTGAACGACATGTACGCGAAGGACATCTCGGTGAAAAGCCGCAGCGCGCTGCAGGCGAAGGCCCGGCGCGGGGAGTACCTCGGTTCCTGCGACCCCTACGGCTATCTGCGCGACCCGAAGGACAAACATCATCTTGTGATAAATCCCGAAGTCGCGCCGAATGTGAAGCGCATGTTTGAGATGGCTGCGGTTGGCAACACCGGCTACCGCATCGCGAAAACCTTTCAGGAGGAGGGTATTCTGACTCCCGGTGATTATCTGCGCTGGCGTGATCACGACCCGGCGGACGGTGAATTTCAGCGAAAATATTCTTGGGATCAAGCCGTCGTTCGGCAGATGTTGGTCAACGCGATGTTCGCGGGCCACATGGTGCAATGCCGCAAGCGGTCGGAGTCCTATCGCACACACAAAGTCGTATGGAACCCAAAGGAGGACTGGGTGATTGTGAACAACACACACGAGGCCATCGTCCCGCAGCCGCTTTTTGACCGGGTGCAAAAGCTGATGGAATCCAAGACCCCGGCGATAAAAAAGCGCGGCGAACCGCACCTTTTCTCCGGGATGTTCATCTGCAAAGCCTGTGGACGCAAGATGGCCCACCACGCGCGCAGCAACAGCTACGGCGATTATTATTCCTGCGGCAACTATCGTGCCAACGGCAGCGGGGCCTGCACATCGCACTATATCACCATGCAGCATTTGGAGGACATTGTTCTGGCGGACATCCAAAAGTACGTGCATTTGCTTGAAAGTGACGAAGTGTCGGCCATCCAGAGAATTCTGGACATCAAGTTTGCCGAAGAGGGAAAGCGCCTGTCCAAGTCGAAGCGCGAACTCGCCCGGCAGCAAAAGCGCCAGGCCGAATTGGATTCCCACATCAAGCGCGTGTACGAGGACAACATCACCGGCAGGATTCCAAACGAGCTGTTCAACACGTTTTTGACTGACTACGAAGCCGAGCGCAACGCGTTGAAAGAGTCCATCCGGGCACTGGACATCGAAGTCCGGGCGATGGAATCAGCACAGACCGACGTCACAGAATTCGTCGCGCTGCTGCGGGAATACACCGGCGTCACCGCGCTCAACCGACAGATGGTCGTGAAACTCATCGACCGCATCGTCATCGACGAGGCCCCGGAGAAGATCGGCAGGCGAAGAAAGCAAACTGTCGAAATACATTACAAATTCGCGGGTGCGATTTAGTTTTTGTCGATGTGTTCCGCGAAATGGGCCGGGCGTCGGCGTACACACGAACAAACTCCCATTCGGGGTTGGCTTGGATGTAGTTGGTGTAGTATTCGACCTGGGCCTCGTAGGAGGACTGCTGCTCCTCTTCGTTCGTGCTGACCCGCCCGTAGCCCGCAGTGAGCCGCTTTTTCTTCTGCGCCGGGGCGTGGGCGATGGGCGTGACCATCGGCTGTATCTTTGTAACCGTTCTTGTCGTTGTCATTCCGAAACCCTCCCTAAACTTTTTTCCCGCGCGGCTTGCTTCATTTCGGGCGTCCAGCTTTCCCGCCGCGAGGGGTGTTTCCACGCCAAATCCACCCGCCGCTCGTCCTTATATATAAAGGAAAGGGAAAACGGCCCCGGCACGACGATCTCCCGCAGTCCCTCCATGCCCCCTGCCTCGGTCAGCTTCGCTTGCAGGATATCCTCCGGGATCATCTGCGAAGGGCAGTGCGCTTTGCCCAGGCTGTTGAAGGTGTTACAAATCCAGACGGACTTCTTGTACTTGGGCGCCGAGCCCGCGATCTTGTGCCCGAAGGGCGCCCCGCAGATACCGCAGCGGATGAGGCCCGTGAAGGCGTAGCCGCCCTTCGGGGGCGGGGCCGGGTTGTGCATGGCTGTGCGCCGGGCGTACTCGGCCTGCACCGCGTCGAAGGCGGCGCGGTTGATGATGGCCTCATGGTTGTTTTCGACCAGGTACATGGGAAGCTGCCCGGTGTTTTTGACACGGCGCTTGGTCAGGTGATCCGTGGTGAAGCTCTTCTGGAGCAGCAAATCCCCGGCGTACTTTTCGTTTCGCAGCATCTGCCGCAGGGCGTTAATAGAGAATTTGATGTCCTGGGCGATCAGCTTCTTCTGGATCGCCAGCACCCCCATGCCGCCGAGGTAGTCGGCAAAAATCTGCCTGACCACAGCGGCCTCTTCGGGAATGATGGCGTACTCGCGGGTGTAGCCGTAGACCTTGCAGGACGTGGGTTTTCCCTCGGCAAACTGCCTGCGGATGCGCCAGGTACAGTTCTCCGACACGCTGCGGCTTTCCTCCTGCGCATAAGAAGCGAGGATGGTGAGCAGCAACTCACCATCCCCTTCGTTTGACCACAGGTTTTCTTTTTCGAAGTAAACGGACACCCCCAGGTCTTTGAACTCCCGCAGGACCTCCAGCAGCGTGACGGTGTTCCGCGCAAACCGCGAGATTGATTTCGTCAGCACGATATCGATCTGCCCGGCCCGGCAGTCGGCAAGCAGCCTCTGGAACTCCGGGCGGCTGTCCTTGGTTCCCGTATAGTCCTCGTCGGCGTAGACGCCGCAATATTGCCATTCGGGGTTCGCCTGGATTTTCTGGCTGTAGTAGGCGACCTGGGCCGACAGGGACGCAAGCATGGCGTCCTTGCCGGAGGAGACGCGGGCATACCCGGCGGCGCGTTTTCGGGCAATCTGGCGGGGCGCTTTGGCTTGAATCTTGGTTATTTTCATCGCTTCGAAGCCTCCTTTCCCCACCATATTGCCATACTAATTCAAGTATATCAAGGCTTTGCGCAATCATATAACGGAGAAATACGCCCGATTGGAGGGCGGTGCCTTTGTTTAAATAGCGCATCCATTTTGACGTATTCATCGGGGGTTACGAGGCCGCGCGCCCGCATTTCCCCGGCCAGGGCCATGGCAGCGCCGTAGTCGCGTTCACGGGCAAATTGTTCTTTTGTCATACGGATTTCCCTCCATAATAGCACTGCCGGGAGCAGTATTTGCGCCGGGCGCTGTCGTGGGCGGTGAAGGCGCCGCCACAGCACAGACATGTAAAATGATAGACAGAGCGGCGGCCCATGAGATCGCGGTGGGCTTTCCACCAGGCGAAACGGCAGCGGTCTGAGCAGAAGGACCGCCGCTTCACGCCGAGGCGCTGGGCCAGGACCGCCCCGCAGTGCTTGCAGATTTCTTTTTTAATCAGGGCTTGCAGGGTCTGCTCATTGCGCAGGCAGTAGGATTTTACAGTGTTGAGCGAACCGCCGACGCGGGCGGCGATGTCGGCATAGGTGTGCCCGCGTCGGCGCAGTTCGAGGATGGTCTGCGTTTGGGTGGCGGTCATGGATCACCACCCCTGTCGTTCATGATTTGGTTTTTTAGCTTGGGGTAGAAGTGCGCCAGTTTGATTCGGTTCTCCAGGGCCGCCTTACCGAAGTACGACACCACGCCTATCTTGAGCAGATCAAAGGCGTTGTCAATCAGGGCTTGCGTGACGCTCATGTCCTCTGTGCGCCAAGCGACCGCACAAACAAAAACAGCCACGACGCCCACTTGCACGGCCAGCCCGATGAAGATTTTCTTGGAGAACTCAAGGTGGCTCGGCTCATCCGTTTTCTTCTTTTTCTTCGGCTTGCGTTGGGAAAGCAGGACAGCCACCAGAGCGGTGAGGGCCGCGCCGGTGACTGCCGCCAGTATGATGTTGAGGGTCATTTGCGATCACGTCCCTCCCGCAGGAATTTCACCTCGGCCTCCAACGCGACAATGCGCCGGTCCAGGCCGTTGTGGACCTCCACCTTCTTTTCCAACTGCTCGACGCGGTACATAGCCAGTTGATTTGCCTTGTGGACGGCCAGCCACGCGGTGGCGGCGGTGGTGATCGCCGTGGCAACGGCGATAATTACATTAGCGATCATGATGTCTTTACCTCCTTCGGGATTTTTAGGGTCGAGCCGATGCGCAGTTTGTGAGGGTCCACGCCGCCATTCAGGGCCTGTATCTCCGGCCAGCGGTGGCCGGAGCCCAAGTGCTTCACCGCCAAGGCCCACAGGGTGTCGCCCTGCTTGACGGTATGGGTGATCTCGCCCGCGTCCCAGGCCGTCAGCCCGTACTGCTCAACGAGCCGGATTAGCTTGTCGGCATAGTCCGGCGCAGTGGCGTAGCCCGCCGCATGAACCGAGCGGCAGGCTTTCTTGTAGTCCCGCTCTCCCTGCACGGCCTTGTAGCGCGAACCGCGCAAGTGGGCGCCGTGGTCAGCGATGGACTCCTCCCATGAGCCGTAGGCGCGGAAGGCGGCGGTAATCTCCACTTGCTTGCCGTCGATATGCTCGGCGGTCTTTTTCTCGTAGCGCGGCCCTTTCCAGTTGGTCCCGGCCTTAATGCCGAACAGGGCGTTCGCTTTTTGGGCGAGCTCCGATTTCCCCCAGCCGGATTCGAGGATCGCCTGGGCGATGGTCAGGCTGGGCAGAATGCCGCTGTCATCCCGTGCAACCTTGCCGACGCGGTCAATGAAACCCTTCTGTGCCGCCGTCATTTTTGGCTCCGGGGCGGGCTTCGCGGGTTCGGGGTCCTTGCCGCCCAGGGCAGCCTTCACCGCCCTGCGGAAGGAGCCCATGCTCTCGCCGTGCTTGGGGAACCAGTTCTTCGGGTCGCCGTGGTTGCTGGCGATCCCCCGCGCATGACCCTCGTAATGCCCGATGATCACCCCGTCCTTCATGGGGTCGAGGCTGAACATTTTACAGAGATAGGCGCAAAGCTCGACGGCCTCCCGGAACACCGCCTTGAAGTAGGCTTTGTCCGTCAGGCCGTCCTCGCAGATTTCGAAGCCGATATGGGTGTCATTGACTGAGCCTTTGGATCCCTTAGCCCCGTGCCAACCGCGCATCGTCCAGGGCAGGGTCTGGTAGGTGGCAATGGAGCCGTCGGCCAGCTTGCCGATGAACGCATGCATGCAGATCTGCCGTCCCTCCGGGCGGGCTTGGTTCCAGTGGTTGTTGTACTGGTTTTTACCGAGCCGCCCGTCATCCGGGCCGACATAACGCTTCAGGTTCGGGTTGGGCGCGCCCGTGCTGTGGACCATGATGCCCTTGGGGGTTATGGAGCGCCCGGAAATGTAGCACTCGTTTTTCGTCAGGATTAATTGATACAGATTCATCTTTCACACACCTCTACTTTCAATAGGATATAATCACATCACCAATCACGCCGGGGCTGCCCGCGTCATACGCACCGCTGCCACCGGCCCCGCCCATCGCGCTGATAAAGGCAAACAAGCCGCCTTCGGGCGCCCAATCCGTATAGCTCACCCGCGCCGAAGCACCGGGATCGTCACGGGTGCCCGCATTGCCGTTGAGAGACGTAATAATGCGCCCATCGCCGTTGTCGCCGCTGGTGGAAATGAAGCCCGCCGCACCGCCGGAGCCGCCGAGTACCGCATACTTTCCGGCTTTGCCGCCCCCGGCAATGAAATAGAAACTCCCGCATGTGATACTGGAATTGCCGCCGTCGAAGCCATCGCCCATCATACCGCCGCTGCCCGCGCCCGCGCCGCCGACCACCAGGGTAGCGTAGCCGTTGTCGGGCAACTTGATCATGCAAACGCCGATGGCACTGCTGCCGCCCGCGCCGCGAGTTCCGGCCCCAAGCCCACGGTAACTGCCGCCGCCACCGCCGCCGACCACTTGAACAAACAGATACTTGATGCCTCGCGGTCGTGCAGTGCCTACGGTTTTGTGGCTGAGTTGCGATCCGCTGCGGGTGTTTGGCGAGCCGGAAATCCACACCTCGCCGTCCGAGAAACGGTTGATATAGGCCGTGCCCGCCGAGCCGCTGTGCCAAGCATAGTTCCCGTTGACTTTCTGCGTCCGGGGACGGCAGCCCGCCTTGGGCACCACCACCCGCACACCATTGGCGAAGTAATTTGTGCTTATCGTTTCGCCGCTGTAGAAATAGCCGGTCGTGACAGTCGGGATCATGAAGCCCGCAGTCGTAAGAGTAGAGCCTGCCGTGTTCAGAATCCCGCCGCCCGAAATGACATGCTTGTTGCGCGGGTCGGTGCTTGCACCGTGTTCGCACAGGTTCAGCAGATTATCCGCTCCGTGTAGAATCGGCATTACGGTACCACCACCCTAACTGTGTTGACGTTGAGCGTGATCGGCGTCTGGACGCCGTTGCACAGGTTGTTCAGATAGGCAACGACCTGGGTGAGGGTCATATTCGCGAGGGGGCCGGTCGTGGGCGGGGTGTAACCCATGATATTTCCCGCCGCCGTCCCCGCCGTTGCAGACGTGGAGCGAACCACCCCGCCGATCCCCGTGGAGACGCCGAGCATCGTGCGCGTGGCCGTGGTGTTATTCACGACATAATCGCCTATCACCATGCCGGAGATTGAGGAGATATTCGTCAGGTTCGCGGCGGTGCTCCAGCCGTAGAAGGACGTGCCCTTTGCCCCAGCCGCGCCGGTCGCCCCGGTTGCGCCGGGGTTGCCCTGCGGCCCTTGGGAGCCTGTCGCGCCGGTTTGCCCTGTAGCTCCGGCGACACCCCGGATACTCCCCGCCGCCGTCCCCGCCGTAGCCGATGTGGATTGAACCACCCCACCGATGTCGCACGACACGCCGAGGATCATGCGCGTGGCCGTGCCGGTGTTGACCACGAAATCACCCACCGCCATGCTGGAGATGGACGAGATATTCGTCAGGTTCGAGGCCGTATTCCAGCCGTAAAAGGCGACGCCCTTTGCGCCCGCCGCTCCAGTCGCACCCGGTGTGCCGGGATTGCCCTGGAGCCCCTGGGCCGCGCATTAATTGCGAACCAATATTTAGTAATTATGCGTCGGGCAGCAGCCCAACGAATCGCCAATGCACATCGATCTTTTGTCGTCGCTCCTCGCCCTTCTCGCCTTCCGCTTCGTGGATCACGATCTTCTCAATCAGATCTCTCAGCAGGGAGGCTGTCAGCTCCGCGCCATCCTGGTACTGTTCCATGGCTTCCATGAAGAACCCGGCGTTGCGCGTCAACTCCATGTCCTTCGACAGATCGGCTTGCAGGGCCTTCAGGCTGGCTTCCAGGGCGGCTTGCTCGGCTTCGTACTCGGCGGACATTTTGTGGAAGCGCGACTCCGTGATCTTGCCCAGGGCGCTTTGCTCGAACAGTTGCCGCACGATGGTGTCGAGCTCCCGCATGCGTTGTCGGCCCTTTTCCAGTTCCCGCTGCGCGTTCTGGTGGTTTACCTCTATACCTTCCAACAGGCGATTGTCGTGGAACGCTTGCAAATCGTTGTTATTTTCGGCGATGCAAGCCTTCACGCTTTTTAGCTGGAGTTCAATTGCCTGATAAAGGACATCGTAGGGAATCAGGTGCGGGGTACAAACGCCCAGCCGCGAATGCTTGCGGTAGTAGTTGCAGATAAATCGTTGGGACTTTCCATCGCGGCAGTTGTAGGTCATTGCGCGCCCGCAGTCAGCGCATTTTGTCAGTCCGCCAAAAATGTTGTCCACGCGAAGTGTGTTCTCCCGGCGCTTCGTCTGAATGAAACCCTGCACTTTTTCAAAGGTTGCCTCTTTGATCAATGCGTCGTGCGTGTCACGAACAATCACCCATTCGTCCTGCGGTCGGTACACTTGCTTCTGACTTTTAAATGATTTAGTAGTTTGCTTCTGTGCTACAAGATGTCCACAGTATTCCAGATTACGCAGGATGGATCGCACAGTCTGCGGGTTCCATTCTGTGTGAAACACCGGATTCACGACGCTTTGGTAGATGCCTTTGGTCTCCATCGCGTAGGCGCGCGGGGTCGGGAGCTTGCGCTGCGACAGCCGGATGGCGATCTGGTTGTAATTAACCCCCTCCGCTGCCCAGTTAAAGATATCCCGCACAACTGGCGCGGCGGCTTCATCGATTACGAGATGGTGCCTGTCGTTAGGATCAAGCTTGTAGCCATAGGGTGGGTTTGAACCGACGTACTTGCCGTTTTGTGCCATGGTTCTCATGCTGCTGCGGACTTTCTTCGAAATGTCGCGTGCGTACCACTCGTTGATAATTGATTTAAAGCCCATAATTTCGTTTTCGCCGCGCGCGCTATCGATGCTGTCGTTGACTGCGACAAATCTGATGTCATTATCGGGAAAGAACATCTCAGTATAATAGGCAACCATGGCGTTATTCCGGCCTAGCCTGCTGAGGTCTTTCACCAGAATTGTCGTAACATTTCCAGCTTCGATATCCTCTATCATGCGCTGGAAAGAAGGGCGGTCGAAATTTGTGCCGCTCCAACCGTCGTCGACAAACTCATCATATACGCACAATTTATGCTCTTTAGCATATCGACGCAGTAATTCGCGCTGGTTGCCGATGGAGTTGGATTCGGCATCGCTGCCATCATCGCGGGAAAGCCGCAAATATAATGCGGTACTATTTTGCTGCTGTGTTTTCATCAAAGTCTCCTCTCTTTTCCGGTGTGGAAACAGCAACAAACGACTTCAGTATCGCAAAAGCCAAGCCGCGCTTGGCTTCGTCCATGATACCTCAAGTTGGGCGATAAGTCAAGTCTAGTTTGTTGATATATAAGGGTTTCCGAGCTTTCGCAGGGCTTGTTGGGCACTGCGTTCCAAAGAGGCTTTGACCAAATCCAAGAGTGTTGACTTCCCGCTGTATACAGACGAGATTTCGTATGTTGTTTTGCCGATTGTGAGGTGATTTGTGTCTGTGCGTGTGATAGATTGCTCTTGCTGTATATCTTTGTCCATTGTTGGTTTCCCGGCCATAAATATGCGGCGCGGGGAATGTCCTATGTCCGGGAAAAAGCTTGTGTTTTGTCCATCGCTGTGCTATACTATATATAGAGCGGGACAACCGGGCTTAGCAAACAACTGCCCGACGCGCCCTGTCCATTTTTTCAGGCATCCCAATCCGCCTGCGTATGAAAAAGCTGCCCTGCGCGCAAAAAACACGGCCCCTACAAAAAGGGCCGCGCGGGTTATATACAAATGGGTGGTTATTCCGGTTTCAAGACCAGCCCAGCTAAACTGACAAGGTGTTCGAGCTTTTTGTATTTCTTCGGCTCAAACTCTTTCCAGCAATTTGTCGTCACGCTCTTTAGTCTGGGATTGAGTTGGTGAACGATGCCGCTGCGCATAAACCGGCTCATGTAGCCTTTGTTCTGGTGTTTTTTAAGGATCATAACGTGCAAATCCACGTTACCCATCGGATACACCGCGCCGACACGAACGCCTTTTTCCATGAGCACGATAAAATCCGTATAGCCGTATTGAAACCTCCGTCCGTCTGTGGAAATTTCATGACTGCCGCAATATTGCAGTGACCCCGGTTTAAAGTAGGTGAATTCGCAGTTTTTTACGTTGCCAGTGCCGTTTACGCCGATGTCAATGCGGATTGCTTCTTCGGGCACTAACCACTCGCCGTTGGTAATATCGGCGTGCAGGCAAAGATATTCTAGTGTTTCGTCTCGCATTATTGCTATCCCCCTGTTTTTATACATCCCTATGCGGACAACCACAGGCATATACCCCGAAAAATAAAGTTACGCAACAAAGAAACAAGACAAACCGTGTCGGCATAAGCATGATACCATCATACTTGATCGGAGATGGTAATATTGCTTGACCACAAGAACTTCCCTGCGGAACTGGCCGCGCTGCCCAATTGGGTGTGCTGGCGTATGGAGCCGGACAAAAAGACCGGGCGCGCCACGAAGGTGCCCTACTGCCCGGCGACCGGCTATAAGGCCTCGTCCAGCGATCCGCAGACATGGGGCACCCTCGCGCAGGCACTGGAAAGCATGTCGCGGTTCATGTTCAGCGGCGTGGGCTTTGTGTTCACGGAAGAACACGGTTATGTGGGCATCGACATCGACGGCTGCCTCGATGAGAACAAACAGCCCAACAAAGTCGCCGCCGCCATCCTCACCAAGACCCCGCCCACCTACATTGAGATCTCGCCCAGCGGGCGCGGCCTGCATATTTTTCTGCGAGGCGCGCTGCAAAAGGGCGGCATGAAGAGCGCCAAACACGGCGTGGAGATGTACGCCAAGGCGCGTTACTTCACGATGACCGGCAACAAATATTCAAGCTGCGTTGATAAAATCGCCGACGATAACGGCGCGCTTGAATTTATCCGGGCCAATTTCATCGCCGCGCCCGCGAAAACCAAGCGGAAATCAACCGCGCACCCCGGCAGGCCGCTGGCGGACGATGAGTTGCTGGAGCTGGCCAAAGGCTCGAAGGACGGCGAGTCGTTCAAAGCCCTGTGGGACGGCGCTTGGGCCGGGTCGTACCCCAGCCAGAGCGAGGCCGACTTTGCCCTGTGCCGAAAGCTGGCCTTTTGGTCCGGGCGCAACGAGGCCCAGGTGGACCGCCTGTTCCGGCAGTCCGGTCTGTTCCGGGAAAAGTGGGACCGCAAGCACAACGCCGATGGCAGCACCTACGGCGAGACAACCGTGGGCCGGGCCTGCGAGGGCGCGCGCGAAACATACACCCCGCCGCCCAAACAGCAGACCGACGTCTTTGAACACAGCGGAGCCTATTGGCGCAACCGCAATCAGAAAGTCTACGCGCTGACCAATTGGATCGTTGTGCCGATTGAAATGATTTGTAGTGACGAGGAAACACAGATCACCTGTGATCTGGTCACGCTCAAAGGCGAAACCTTCCGGCAAGTGCTCATGACCAGCGACTTTGCCAACTTGCAGCGTTTCAAAAATATCCTGAACAAGAAGACGATTGCCTTGACATTCAAGGGTACCGAGGGCGATTTGGAGTTGCTGAAGGAGTACATCTACGACTTGAAGTGGGTCCGCAAAAAGGGCGTGAAGGCCCTGGGCCTATACCCCTATCGCCGGAAAATCGCCTTCGTCACGCCGGAGACCGCTGTTCTGGCCGGGGGAAAGCATGTCAATGATCTTGTGCAGCTGGAGCGTTATCGGTCCATCGAAAGCAATATCCTCGACTACAAAATGATTGCGCGAGAGCAGATGCTCGAACTCGGCAAACTGCTCATGGCATATAACGAACCC
>Ga0123353_10004625_pt1 | contig 17766 bp, 13 predicted proteins | sample TergutLab28metaG_3_FD_92763 | JGI IMG/M metagenome (GOLD analysis project Ga0123353, IMG submission 92763) | Labiotermes labralis P3 segment gut microbial communities from Petit-Saut dam, French Guiana - Lab288 P3 | ecosystem: Host-associated > Arthropoda: Insects > Digestive system > Gut ... | reverse complement strand
TTCATTGCATCACTTATTATTATTCCGCTATTATAAAATTCAATATCACTCGGGGCACCAAATTCTGCGATTAAAATTTCACCGTCTTTAAAATTAGAGAACTGATAGTTTTGAGACATCATTTTTCCCGCAGCATGATATAGAATACCGTTTTTATCAATATAACAAATTACATTATTCCAGCTGTCTGCTATATAAATATCACCTTGAGGAGATATTTTTACAGCTTGCGGATGATTTAAAGAGCTTTGATTCGCCGGACTTCCATACTCAGGAACACCTTGAATTCCGTTCCCCGCAATTGTACTTATTATTCCGTCAGGTGTAATTTTACGGACAACATGATTATACGTATCAGCTACATATAAATTATCCTCTGCATCAAAGCACAAACCGCGTATAGATTGAAATCTCGCTTCAGTACGAAATTCTCCATCTCCGCTATAACCCCATTCATAACATATATCTGCTCCCGCATATATTTCAACAAGCCCCGTCTCTCGGTTTAGTTTTAAAATATGGTGCTGCTCGCCTACATACAGATTCCCTTTGGAATCTACCGCAAGACCTGCCGGATAATAAAAAGGTGAATCCAAAAAAACATTCCCTATTATTGCCGGTTCCATTTGCCCGCTTCCTGCAAATTTTTCTATTCTTCCTGTATCTGTATTATAACGCCAGATGCAAGCCGCAAGATTATCCAGTAAAAATAAATCGTCCTCAAATAATACCATATCAGTTATTTTGCCGCGAACATAATTGCTTTGCCTTCCTGCTATGTGAGTCCTTTCCCCTGTATCCAAATCTAATTCCCAAACCAACTTTGCGTCGCTGTCTGTAAGCAGCAAACTATTCGGACCTGCGCCTAAACTTACACCTGAAATATTAGCATATCCGCCCGAAATCATTTCTGTAGTTCCGTTAAAATTAATTTTTTCTAAAAATGTATGATTTCCTACATATATAGCGTCATTGTGTATTACAAACGAAGCCGCCCATGGGTCAACCTGCCATTCTCTTAAAATCTCAGTATCTTTTATTTCTCTGATTACGTGTTCGTTATAACAAAGTGCATACAGCAGATTATTATAAAAAACAAAAGAAGATGCTTGTCTGACGGGAAATTCTTTTTTTATCCACTCTCCATTTAAATGTACTTGCCATAAACCTGTATCTTCTTCACTCCACCTTTGCTCGTCTATAATAAACCAAGTGCGCGGGATTGTCCCGGTCAGTATAGTTCCATCTTCTTGGAAATACGCTTCATATCCCACTGTATCCTGGCTTGGAAAATCATTTACAGTATTGTTTTTTACATCTATTATTCGCACCATATTGTTCCCCATGTCGGTAAAAATAAGATTACCCTCAGGTGTAAAAGCTAAACCTGCCGGGTCATTCAGCATTGTTTCGCAGGGCGGCAGGCCGCTACCGTTATAACCGGAGCGCATCGTTCCCGCAAAAATGCTTGCAATACCGTTTTCTACTCTCCAGACTACGTGATTCTTGGTATCTGATATATACACAGCATCATCGGGTCCGTAAACAGCAAGGGACGGATAATTTAACGGAACAAGCTTTGCGTTCATTTGTGAATGTGCGGGAATCCCGAAAAGGATTTCAGGGTTTCCTTTTGCTGTAACTTGAAATGAAATCCATTCAGATGCTCTTTGCTCCCCATCCGAAAAATCTGTTGTTACACGCCATTCATAACTGCCTGTTTTCATCATTTTTCTGCTAAAAAAATCCGGCTCTGTCAAAGTATTATTAGTTAAATAGAATTTACCATCGGCTCTGCGAATTTGTATATGGGTATTAATTATATTAGGGTCTTCAAGTAACCAGTTAAAAACAATTGTGTCTGAGTTTTTTGATAAAACTCCCGTAGGTGTATAAGCTATAAAAATCGTATCTTCTGTAAACAGTTCAATAAAACGTACAATGTGTACCGTAAATCTGGGAGAAGAAAAGAATAAAACTACGTAAAACAATATAGACAAACATAAAATTGCAGTTAATATTATCTTTTGCTGCCTATTCGCTCGTATTTTTATCATTTCTTTTTACCTATTTTCATAAGACTAAATATATACGAAAGCGTTCCCGCAAAAATTAATGACAATAGCATATATTTCAAACAAAATGATACACTCGCTAACGATGAAAAATTATCCGGAGCCCAGTTAATAAACTCTCCTCCCCTCACCCATATGACGGAGTATACCCCCATATTAATGAAAAAAGAGAATATAAACAGTAATCCCACACGGTCAATAATTGCAAGCTTACATTCTTTAAATCGTTCATAAAGAAAAACTGCAATTAAAGACGGAACAAGTAAGAGAAGTGTAAGTATAATTATCATGACTGTGACCTCGTTTATAACTTTTATATTGATAGTTGCAATAAAACAATAAAATGTAATCGAATCGTTTTTTTCAATCGCTTCTTTTTAAACCTGTGCTCGCCAAAATCCCCGCCATCACCCACAGCATCTGACTCGCAATCGGTAGGCTGATATTAAAAAATGCCTGCACGCAGTATCCCATGAATCCCGCCAAAACTGCCATAAGCAACGGCTCTTTAAATGCTTTCGGAACAGCTTTAATCAACAAATAACCTATAAATACCAAAAGACACAGCAACCCTAAAATTCCCTGACAAACTAATATTTGTAAATATTCATTATGTGCTTTATCAAATACTTGCACATATAGTTCAATCGCTTCTACTTTATTTGGAAAAGCCTGCCAAAATGTATCCGGTCCGCTTCCTATAGCGGGATTATCACTCGGAAACGCTTCTAAAGCGTTTCGCCAAATATAAACTCTGTGACTTCCAAAACTGTCTTCTATTCTTCCGTGGAGAATTTCTCTTGCTTCAGATATAGGATTTCTTTTTGCGAGCCCTGTTTCTCCAAGCTGCTTCCCCAGCACCTCAATCCCCGCAAACCCCGCTGCAATCACAGCAACCATCAGAACCACGCCGAGTTTCCGGTTCACAGGCTTTTCGGATTCACCGGCATCACTGCTTTTTTTCTTAAGCAGAGTCAATGCTAATCCGCCCGCAAGCAATATAATCAAAATAACCGCATACAAACCAATTGCCGTTTCTGCCTCCAAAGCTCGCACATCATAAAACAGCTTTTGCAATGTGTAAACCCCAAGCCATGACGCCCCAAGAATCAAAAACCTGCCGATATGCTTGCGCTTTTGAATAATAAAAGGTATCGCCAAAACCACAGTAACTAGCACACCCACCATGCCCGATTCTGAGCCGCCGATAATCATCAGCCAAAAGCACGACGCGCTCCCCGTGAGCCATACATAACGCCATTTCGAGCTATCCATTTTCACAAACAAAAATCCACACAGCAGAATCGCCATACAAACATAAGTCGCCAACATATTAATGTTTCCGAGCGTGGAGCGAAACCAAATGTGGTAAAAATTCGGCATCCAATATTCACTACCCGCTTCATTTGGCCAAAGCTTGAGAAAATCCATGCCGTAAAATTGAAAAATGCCGATTAAACCTATGCAAATCGCTGAGATTCCAAAGATTCCGAAGTCTCGCGTTCTCGGCTTATACCAGTGCGCAATTACAAGGAAAATCAAAACATAAAACAACTGCGTATAAACACCGTCATGCCGCTCGGGAAGCCCGTTCCAAACATCAACTACGTTTTTATAAGGCGATAAAACTGCAGAAATAAGCGTCACAAGCGCGAAACCCAGCACCGCCCAATCTGCAACTGTAAGCGATTTAAGCGCGATTAATTTATGCCCTCCTATTAGTTTCGCGATTAAAACAAGCACCACAGCGCATAAAACAACGCACATACAAGCAAAGAAAAAGTTATATTTATGACCTGTGAGTCCCCTGTAACGATGCTCATTAAAGTACAGCGGCTGTACGCACATCATCAAAATCATGAGTATTTCTGCGATTCTGTCCTGCCACGGAGTTATATTCTTCAGCTTGAATGTCTTTTTTAAGTTCATTTCCGTTTCCATTTCTGTATTCGGGTACGTATTTATGAATCATCGTCATTACGCCTTCTTTGTCGGCGCAACCCGCAAAATTATCGGCTATTTCCCGCTCGAGGCTCGCTGTAATATTGCACGGTTTTGCCACGTAAATTTTATCATTTCCTGTCTTTTCAATACCCTCTTCGTCAAGCAACAGTTCCTCGAACAGCTTCTCGCCCGGGCGCAGCCCCGTGAATTCTATTTTTATATCAACCCCGGGAATAAATCCCGCCACACGAATTAAGTTTTCTGCCAAATCAACGATTTTTATAGGGTCGCCCATGTCTAAAATGAAAATCTCACCGCCCTTTGCGATTGCGCCCGCTTGAATAACCAGCCGCGCCGCCTCCGGAATTGTCATAAAATATCTAATAATGTCGGGATGAGTTACTTTTACGGGCCCGCCCATTTCAATCTGCCGTTGAAACAGCGGCACAACACTGCCGTTAGAGCCGAGAACATTACCGAACCGCACCGCCACGAATTCCGTGGCATTTTTCTCGTTCAGCGATTGAATGACCAATTCCGACATACGCTTGCTTGCGCCCATGACGTTTGTCGGGTTCACAGCTTTGTCCGTGGAAACAAACACGAAGCGTTTTACGCCGTGCTTAATCGCACAAAGTCCCATTGTACGCGTGCCGATTACATTGTTTTCGATTGCTAACTTCGGGCATTCTTCCATAAGCGGCACATGCTTGAACGCCGCTGCATGGAATATAACGGATGGCTTAAATTCTTCCAAAATTTGATTAATCCGCGCTTCATCAAGTACCGAACCAATGCGTACTTCGATTGTTTTCTCTGCCAGCCCGCCATGAATTGCAAGCATCTCCTGCTGTAAATTATACGCGTTATTTTCAGAAATGTCAAGTATTATAATCTTGGCAGGTTCAAATAATAAAATCTGCCGGCATAATTCGGAACCTATTGAGCCGCCGCCGCCCGTGACCATAACCGTGTTGTTTTTTATCCAGGCGGAAATTCCCTCCGTGTCGAGTATCGTTTCCGGCCGACCGAGCAAGTCGCTGATTTCCAAATCCTTCAACGTTTCCTCAGGTGCGGCTGTTTGCTTGGCGAACGGCTTCATAACCCGCACTTTGCAGCGTCCCGTAGGGATATGTTTTACAATCTCCCGCATATCACTGTTTGAAATTGACGGAATCGCCACTAACACTTCTTCTATATTATATTTGTCAACAAGCGCAGGGATTAATGAGTCATCGCCTTCAACAGGGATTCCGTGAAGATGATAACCATGTTTGTGTATGTTTTTGTCTACTATTGAAAATACCCGTCGTTTACGGCTGTCGCCGGTGTGTCTGTTCAGATTCTGCAGCATTGTGGAAGCGAATTCCCCCGCACCAATCATAAGCACGTGAATCGGTTCTGTGCATGTTTCCAAAACTTTCCCGCGCAGCCGCCGCCACCAGCGGCGGACTGCCCGCAGCAAAGGATTATAAACACGTATTCCGCCGGAAAAGGTAAGCATAAAGAAGAACGCGAGCATACTGACCGCAGGGTTCGGCCAACCTACACCGCTTACAAATCTCATTGTACAGTAAACAGCGAAATTACATACCACTACTGCAAATGTTAAGCGTAAAATCATTCCGATTCCTATATGCTGCCATAAACTGCGGTATACCCCCAAAAACCAAAACGCCGCAAAAGCATATAACTGCCACAAATAACCGTATTCGATTGTAGCGTTCATAATGGCGTCTGTTTGAAAATCACGGTGAATATAAAAGTACGATGCCAAAAATACAGCAAGACACCACGAACCGATTAACAGGAACATATCTATTATAATAAGCAAGGCTGTCCTGAATACGCTGCCCCTTTTCATAATCCACACTCTTTTCTGTATCTTATAACTTTTTATTTTACTTTGATACTATAGCATTATAACATAATTCGACTTTAATTGCAATAGGGTGTAAAATTTTTGCATTGGGAATTTGTGCTTTAAAAATATTTTTACTTGCCAAGCCTATTGAAATATGATATACTGTGTATAAAGAATCTAAAGTTTTTAGTCAAAGTGACGATATAAAAAATGTCAGGTTATACGAGTTGTACAAATTTTGTTGACAAGGATTGGATTTTTTGTTAGAATAAGTATTAATTGTACATAGATTGGAAAAAGTTAATTATGCGGAAACATCAGCAGCAGCAGATACTTGATATACTTCAAACGCTGCGTGAGGCGCAGAAAGCGGATTTATACGCCGACTGCCAGGACGGCGCGCTTGCCTGTGCGGATTTCATTGACAATATAGCCGGCGGGGATACGGAAACTGCCGGGTTTTTGCGTGAGTACTATGATTTATTATTTAAAGTTCACAGCGGTGAAGCTAAAAAAGATACTTTAAAAAAGCAGCTGCACCGCATTGAATGCAGCGTGAGGGCTAAGCTGAAACCCGATAAAATAGAAGTGGTGTTCTTCCCTTACAAAGCGAGTATGTGGGACAGCATGGAGAGCATTTGGCTTGCAGCGAAAGCCGACCCCGCCTGCGACGCTTATGTTGTGCCGATTCCCTACTACGATAAAAACACCGACGGTTCGTTCGGGCAAATGCATTATGAGGGCGGTCTGTATCCTGATTATGTTCCGGTATCGGACTGGCAGAGTTATAATCCGGAAGTGCGCCGTCCCGACGCGGTTTTTGTGCATAATCCTTATGATGAAAACAATTACGTGACGAGTATACACCCCGATTTTTATTGTAAGCGGCTTCGCGAATTTACGGAAAGTTTAATATATGTGCCGTATTATGTGAGCACCGAGGGGAAATTCGAGGAAATTTCCTGCGTTTCTCCCGGAACTTTGTACTCGCATAAAACAATTCTTCAATCTGAAAAAATCCGGCAGGAGTATATCCGCAATATAGAAAACTTCAAAAAAAGAACCGACGCCATTGATAAGTCCGTTAAACAAAACGATAAGTTTCTTGCGCTCGGAAGCCCTAAGTTTGACGCGGCAATTAACAAAAAGCGCGGAGATTTTAAGCTGCCGGACGAATGGGAAAAACTAATCGGCGGCAAAAAAGTCGTTTTGTATAACACGAGCATAAGCACAATGCTGCAGGGGGACGAGCAGTATCTGAGAAAATTACGCTCAGTGATTGAAACGTTTAAGAAGCGGTACGATATTGCGGTTTGGTGGCGCCCTCACCCGCTCTCCGAAAGTACCTACGGGGCGATGCGCCCGCATTTACTCAGCGAATATAAACGCATTATTGCTGAATATAAAAACGCCGGATTCGGCATTTATGATGATTCATCGGATTTGCACAGGGCGATTGCGTATGCGGATATGTGCTTAGGCGACGAATACAGCTCGGTGAATCTGCTGCTGCAAGCCGCCGGAAAGCCTTTGCTCCTCCAAAACATTAACCTAACCGAAAGCGGCACCCTGGGCAGCAGGGAAAACGCAGAAGAATCAATGTCAGCGTTTATAACAATCTCAGAAAAAAACACTACATACAAATATATTGTAATAGAAACAGTCCAAACAACGCAGGGCTCTTTTACGCTGATTGACTTTATTGAGTTTTCCGATTTAATTATAAAGCACGGCGAGGCACAGGCAGGAAAATACCGCGCAACGTTTGCGAACTCAGATGGGACAGCGGGGCAGAAGATTTACGAACACATAAAACTTGATTTGAAGTATTCAAAAATTTAAAAAGCAAATGAAATGAATCGGTAAAACGTTATTTTAAATTCACATTTTGCAAAGGAAGGACTTAGTAATAAAGTCATGGAAAAGGTAAAAAGATTTCGCGAATTGTTAAACGCAAACAAGCATTTTTTTCTCATGGAAGCGCATAACGGCTTGTCGGCTAAAATAGTTGAGGAAGCCGGCTTCCCTGCTGTTTGGGCGAGCGGCTTGTCCATTACGGCGTCTCTCGGCGTCCGCGATAATAATGAAATCTCATATACACAGTTTCTTGACGTATTGGAATACATGAACGATGCCTGCGATTTACCGATTTTAGTTGACGGCGACACGGGCTACGGCAACTTCAATAACGCTTGCAGATTACTGCAGAAATTGGAACAAATCGGTATCGCTGCAGTTTGCATTGAAGACAAAAAGTTTCCGAAAACCAATTCTTTTTTAGAAACAAAGCTCGACGCGCTCGCAGACCCTTTGGAATTCGCCAATAAAATCCGCGCGATGAAAGCGGCTCAGAAGACCCCGGATTTTTCCGTGATTGCGCGCCTCGAATCGTTGATTGTCGGCGCGGGAGTTCCCGACGCAATTAAACGGGCGAAGATGTACTTAGAGGCAGGCGCAGACGGATTATTAGTACATTCAAAGCTTTCTGTCCCAAAAGATATTTTTGATTTTCTTGAAGCGTTTGACAGCGATGTTCCTATTTTTATCGTGCCGACAAAATATTATTCGGTTCCCGTAGACCGCCTCACGAGCGACCCGAGGGTTCGCGGTATTATATGGGCGAATCACAATATGCGCTCTTGTGTGAGCGCGATGCAGAAAATATGCAGAAAGATTTATGAAGAAAATTCGATTGCAAATGTAGAAAGCTCGATTGCCTCCGTATCGGAAATTTTCCGACTGCAAAAGAATGAAGAATATCTCGAAATGGAGAAGATGTACCTGCCCTCATATCCGCAGGTCAGCGCAATAATTCTTGCTGCGGGCTCGCCCGCGCCTTTGAACTACAGCAAGCCGAAAGCCATGCTGACAGTCAACGGAAAGCGGATTTTAGACCGCCAAATCGAGGCGCTGACGGGCGTCGGTATATCGGACATATCCATAATCAGAGGATATATGAAGGATGAAATACCTATTTCAAATTACAAGTTAATCGACAACGACAAGTGGCAGACGACGAGCGTTATGTATTCTTTCTCGCTTGCCGCAGCGCGTAAAAAACAGCCTTATTTCTCGCTGTACGGAGATGTGTTTTTCAAGCGTTACCTGCTGCGGTTAATTTTAGACTGCGCCTGCGAAAGAGCCGATACTGATTTGATTTTGGTATGCGTAAAAGAAAACCATGTCGGCAGCAGTTTTTCGTTAAAACTTAACAAGTGCCCCGACAATGTTTTCGGCGATGATTACGGTCTTGATATTGTTGATGTTGTTACGGATAACGAGGAGTTAACGGGTGAGAACAACGTGTTTTTCGCCGGGCTGATGATGGTCAAAAACCATCTTGCTGTGCGGAAATTATTAAAAGCTGACAATCTTGAGCATTTACCTTTTTCAAAGTTTATACGAAGTGCAATCGACAGCGGATTAAAAATAACGGCAATCGTATCCTCGCATGACGCAATCATCGACATAGACACCGTCAACGACCTGATGAAAGCTGAAGAATTATATGAATGAAACTAATATTTTTATTAATACTCTTGTATTAAACGGATTTAAAAAATTTGCCGGCGTCCCGTGCTCTTTCCTCAGCCCGCTTATAAACGAAGCGGAAAACCGCGGCATATACGAGCCTTTTGTTAATGAGGGCGACGCGCTGGCATATGCGGCGGGCGTATCGCTTACCGGAAACAGGTGTGCAGTTCTTATGCAGAATTCGGGATTGTCAAACGCGCTCTCGCCTTTAACATCGCTTAACGAATTATTCGGACTGCACACACTGCTCATAATAGGAAATCGCGGCATCGACGACGAGCCTCAGCACCGCATAATGGCGGCAGCTGTAAAGCCCATACTCAACTCGCTCGGTATTCCTTATTTCAACGCAGAGGACAGCAATGCGTTACAGTCAGCCATAGAGCGGCTCAGTACGAGTTCGGCGGCGATTCTTGTGAACAGCAAAAACACTTTCACGCCTGTTATGCTCAACGCTTCAAAGCCGCTGCAAACCGAACAGCTTCCGCTTCGTTATGATATTTTGAAAGCAATTTCTAAAAGTGCAAAAAACTCGGTTGTCATTACAACGACAGGTTTTACCAGCCGCGAAATGTACTGCATTAATGACCGCCCGGAAAACTTTTATATGGTGGGCTCCATGGGCTGTCTTTCATCGCTTGCTTCGGGGGTCAGCGATTATCTGCAGAACAGGAAAATTATCGCTATCGACGGCGACAGCGCCTGTTTAATGCGGCTCGGCGCGCTGTATACCCTTACACAAAAGCAACCTAAAAACTTATGCTACATCGTTCTCGATAACGAAGCGAATGAGTCGACAGGCGGTCAGCGTAACAGTTCCAAACACAGCCGGTTGTTTGATATAATAAACAGCTTTCATAGTACGATAAAAGCCGGCTCACCGCAGGATTTCTCGGCGTTTATTGATGATTTTATAAGTTCTCCGCGCTATACTCAGATTTACGCAAGAATAAAAACCGGCACGTTAGACGGGCTTCCGCGCCCCGAGCGCCAATTAATTTTTGAACAGGCAAGCCGTTTTAAGAAAGCGGTGCTCAAATGAAAACTGCGATTTTATCCGATATACACGCCAATTTACAAGCGTTAACGGCAGTTTTAAACGATTGTAAAGCACAGCAAATTGATGAATACTGGCTGCTCGGCGACTACGTTGATTATGGCGCAACAGCAACAGAAACCGTATCGCTGTTGTCTTCGCTGGGCGCAAAATATATGGTCGCCGGAAACCACGACGCCTGCTTCTTTAACAGCGCGGTCAAACCCAGCGAAACACCGCACGGAAAGGCATCTTACGAATATACAAAAAAAATTATCAGCGATAATCATCACTCTTTCGAGTGGCTGAAATCAATCGCCGGCACCCCGCTGATTCATCTCCGTGAAAGAAAAATACTGTTGGTTCACGGGACGCCGTCCGACCCGTATTGGGGTAAATTTTCACCCAAAGAAGACGCAGACACCATGTTCGATGAAATGGATAAAATCGGCGTAAATACTATGTTCACGGGTCATTCGCACGTAAGTTTTATGCTGACAAAAGCGGGTAAAAGAATTATAAATCCGGGAAGCGTCGGGCAGCCGCGAAACGGAAACCCGCAGGCGCAGTATGCAATTATTGACAATGATTCGGTTATATTCCGCAGCGTTGAATATGATACGGACGCCGCTGTAAACGAGATTAAACAGGCGGGATTACCGCGGTATTTGTGGGAGCGTTTGTATGAAGGGAAATAATTTTAGGAGTTTGTTATGCAGATAGAAATTAAACGTATTGATGATTTTAATGATTATATCATAGTTTTGGATTCATCGTATAACGAGTATAATAAAAATGCTCGTCCTGAAACATTATTTGTTGTTGATAAAAATAATCGTCTTTTGGGGGTTGTGCAGAAAGAAAATTTCTATAATTATATTGATGCGCAATATCATAATTTACACACCAAAATAGAAATCGAAATTGAACAAGTAATGAACAATCACCCTAAATCTGTACCATTAGAAAATTGCGAGGAATTGGCTAAAAGAATATTTTTTATTCATAGTAATATAAAAGCGATTCCGGTGGTAGACGATGATTTTCATATTATTAGTATTATAGTTCAAACTTCACAAATTGAAAAAGTAAATTGCACATTACCTTTTACTACTGTTGAAATTGAATCTGTATTCGACAAGTATAATATGGCTAAAAATAATTGGCATTATAATTTATGGCTGACACAAACCGCCTATTCAAATCTGCCGGTCGCAAGAAAATATCTTTTAAATTATCTATATGAAAATATTTCTAAAAACGCGAAAATCTTAGATGTCGCCTGCGGAACAGGAATAATGTCTTTCTTTTTTGAAAGCTTGGGTTTTAAGAATATTCACTCCTTTGATTACGATAAAACATTAATTTCTATTGCAAATAATTTTGCAAGTTTAAAAAATTCAAGAATTAATTTTAAGGTTGATGACGCTTTTAATCCGTCATGCGATTTGAGTGATGTCGATGTTGCTGTTTTCTATGGTTGGGTGGGTTGCGCGCATGGTTTTAATGACGCGTTAAAAGACAGCAAAATAGACGATGTTTTAGATTCGCTTTTTACTACTTACAATTTAAAAACCGGGACATATGTATTTCTCGATGTGTATGACGACTTAAGTAATTATAGATATGACAAGGCGAAATCATATATCAAAGGTACGATTTCCGCTGAGGATTTGCTGCCTATATTTAAGAAGCACGGCTACGAAATTGTCGATAAATGCTATGATTCAAGCTATTTTATTAAAGTAATTTATGTTTTAAAGAAGATTTCAATTACAAAGCGCGTATCACAAGGAAACGAGAATTGTAATTTGCCTTTTTCAATAGAAGAAATTGAAGCTATATTCAACAAATATGATATAAACTACTACAGCTGGCACTACAACCAATGGCTTACACGCAACACCTATTCAAAGCTTCCTGTTGCGAGAAAATTTTTGTTGGACTGGCTATGCGAAAAATTACCCAAAGAAGCAAAAATATTAGACGTCGCCTGTGGTACGGGTGTGTTGTCGCTGTTTTTGGAAAGTCTTGGCTTCAGTAACATACACGCCTTTGATTTTGATAAAACGCTTATAAACATTGCAAAGGAATTCGCGGCTCTGAAAGGCTCCGGTATTGACTTTGAGGTAGATGACGCTTTTAATCCGTCGTGCGATTTAAGCGATATTGATGTTGCAATTTTCTACGGCTGGGTTGGCTGTGCGCAGGGATTTACCGAAAGAATGAATGATAACAACAAAATTGATGATATAGTAGACAGATTATTTGAAACATATAAATTTAATACCGGCACACATATATTCTTTGATGTTTATGATGATTTGAGTAATTACAGATATGACAAGGAAAAAGAAAGTTATATAAAGGGCACAATTTCGGCTGAGGATTTGCTGCCTATATTTAAGAAGCATGGCTACGAAATTGTCGATAAATGCTGCGATATAAACAATCTTATTAAAGTAATTTATGTTTTGAAGAAGGTGTAATAAAAGTTTGAAATAGAATCTACATAAACGGGGAAATGTTATTTTCATTTTCCGCTTATGAAGAAAGGATTTAGTTAAAACATGAAAGTTTTAATTACGGGCGTCGCGGGGACGACGGGTTCGCATTTGGTCAGACATTGCCTCTATAACGGCGATGAAGTTGTTGGCGTTGATGATTTTTTCCGCGGGACGAAAGAAAATATAGAAGAGTTGTTTACGAACGACAGGTTTACATTTCATAAGTGTGATTTCCGCGATTATATTAAGGATAACGCAGAAGCCCATTTTGACGGCATTTATCACTTAGCCGCTATAGTTCCGACGAAATATTTCTACGAGGAGCCCTGCCTCACCTACGAAGTCAACTGCCAGGGGACGTACGATATTTTTAAGTGGGCGCTGCAAAATAAAATCCCGCGCTTTGTGAACGCGTCAAGCTCTGAAATCTACGGCCATGCCAGCGATTTTCCTACTAAGGAAACAACACCGTCGCTGTACGATTCGGTTGACACAACGACGCGCTGGTCATACGCTCACGGTAAAATCATGACAGAGTATCTGCTCAATCATCACAGCAGTGAAATTATCGTTTGCCACCTGCGGTACGCTAACGTTTACGGACCATACGACCTTGACAACCACCACGTAATCCCGTATATTCTCAACTGCATCGCAAATAACGAGCCGTGCAGTTTAAACGCCCGTGCAAAGGAAATAAAACGTTCTTTTATGTACATGAGCGACTGCGCCGAGGCAACAAGACTTGCCATGCTGAACATGAAAAACGCAACGAGCTACAATATCGGTAACCCCGAGGAAGCCACGATTTACGAGCTTTACTGCAAAGCAGTGAGAGTTATGAGTGAATTAGGGTGCAATTACGACCATGAGCCTGTTTATGACATATCCCGCGACGGCGACCCAGTGCGCCGTGTGCTTGATATAACAAGAGCGAGGGAACACCTCGGCTATTCGCCGAAGGTTATGCTTGAAGAAGGGTTAAAACGGACTGCAGAATGGGTCTTAAAACAACGGCAATAGTCCTCGCGGCGGGCATGGGCAGCCGAATGGGTTTACACGACGATATAAATAAATGCGCGCTGCCGATTGCGGGCACGACGCCCGTCCGCCATACAGTGTCTGCGCTGCTGCAATCGGGCGTAAGTAAAATCACCGTGGTTGTCGGCTACGCCTCGGATTCTGTAATCGCCGCACTGAGCGGGTTTTCAGGTAATATCGAGTTTGTAAATAACGAGCATTATAATCATCATGGTTGTAATTATTCGCTTTCATGCGCGCCTTTAACCGACACAGAAAAGCTGATTATCGCCGAGGGTGACTCGCTTTTGTGTAGGGAGTCAATTGCGAAACTAATAAGCGCGGAAACAGAAGCGGCTTCACTTATCAGAAGTGCCTCATACATTGATTATTCAAGGAGCGTAATCGCTGTCGGCAATAATGAAAAAATAACGCGCTACGCTTATGACACCGCACACTCGGGGCTTGTGCCGCAGTTATCGGATAGCGAAATAATTATCGGCGAGAGTATGCAATTGTGGTCTTTTTCTGGCGATTCATTGAAGCGGCTGAAAGAATTATTATCGGAATATAACCGCTCGGCACAGCAGAGCGAAACCGCGTTTACACATTCCGGCGTGTATTCAATTAATCAACTTAGTGCAGAAATTGAACCGGTTTTCTCAGATTACCCCGAAAACTGGATTAACCTTAATACAAAGCAGGATTTAATAAAGGCGGAAAAGGTAAAATGGTTGGTAAGGTAATTGACTCGCAGCGCGAGGTAGTGCTGTCTTCTGAAGAGTTGAGACGTTTGCAATTGGTTCAATTAGAGCTCCTCATAGAGGTCGACAGAGTTTGCCGCAAGAATAACATAAATTACTTTTTAATCATGGGAACTTTGCTTGGGGCAGTACGGCATAAGGGATTCATTCCGTGGGACGATGATTTAGATATTGGTTTTTTGAGAGAGGATTATGAGAAATTTTGCTCCATATTCGCACAGGAAACGGACAGCGGCAAATTCTTTCTTCAAACATGGAAAACTGACCCTCATTATTTCTGGGGTTTCGGAAAAATCCGCAGATTGGGTACAGATTACGTTCGCTCGGGTCAAGAGCATATGAAGTATGTTACAGGGATTTGTATAGATATATTTGCCTTTGATTATCAACCCAATACTTATTATAAAATGCATATGCAAGCGTTAACTTGCCTTATTTGCAGAAAAGGAGCATATTCAAGAGTTGGGAAATATCATGCAAATAAGTGGCGGACCCGGTTATTATTTCGTTTAATGTCATTAATTCCCGGCAGGTTTTATGCATCCGTACAAGAGTCATGTGCTAAAAAATATAACGGAAAAAAATCCGCCGGAAATCGTATAAGACAATTTGCTGATATATCACCCGGAATCCGTGAGCCTATGAAGGGAAATATAGACAAAGTGTTTTCAAACTTTATTGAAATTGAATTTGAAGGCCGTATGTTCATGACAATAGAAAAATGGGATGAGTATCTGACGAGTTGTTATAAGGATTATATGAAAATACCTTCGCCTGAAAATCAAATCATAAATTTAAAACTTACAAAAATTGATTTCGGCGACAGTACATAAATTAAAGATTGGATTTAAGCAAAATGACCGGTAAAGTAATGATAATCGGATACGGCAGCACCGGGAAATACGTCCTGGATATGTTGACGCGTCTGCCTGAGCTCGCGGATTGCGAATACACAATAGTTTCACGCACGGCAAAAAGTGAAGCAGAAAAGCGCATAAATCTTACTCTTGTATCGGCGGGAATATTCGGATTATACCCTAAAGTTAAATATCAACAGTGCGATATAACTAATATAGAGCGGCTTAGTGAAATTATATCATCCGATAAACCCGATATAATCGCATACACCGGACGTTATATGAGCGGGTTTAAGTACGGCGAATTCTCCTATCCTAATAACATCGGATACGGCGTGTGGACGCCGATGGCAGTTGTTTTAGTCGAAAAAGTTATGCAAGCCGTGAAGAAATCCTGGGTGAAAACGCGGGTAATTAACACAAGCTTCGGGGACGCAGTATCGCCGCTTCTCGCCGCGCATGGGCTCGCGCCGTACACGAGCGCGGGAAATTTGAACCATCTAATCCCGCGTATAGCCCGCGCTCACGAAGAGTTAACAGGCGAGCCCGCCGCAGAAACGGACGTAACTTTTGTCGGTTCGCATTACGCGAATACCTATATTTCAAAAGAGGGAACCCCAAAGGATTCGCCGTATCTTTTAAAAATAGCAGGGAATAAAAACGCGGACGACAGCGATATTTTCAAGAAATGCGCGATTCCCACAGCTTCGGGGCAGGAGCGCAATATAATGATTTCATCCGACGTTGTCGTGCTGATTAAATTAATGCTCGACAGAAGCGAGAAGCAGTTTAAAACCCACGCGCCGGGTGCGTTCGGACTTGCCGGCGGTTATCCGCTGCTGTTCAGAAACGGCGAAATGAAACTCGACGAAACGCACTTTACAAAAGCAGAAATGGTTGCTGTTAACGAGAGCAGCCTGCGTTGCGACGGCGTGGACAAGCTCGACAAAAACGGCATACATTTTACCGATGATGTTGTTAAAAAAATGCGTGATGTGTTCGGGCTTGATTATCCGAAAACGCTTGCGCTTGAGGATTGCGAGCGGTTTTCTGAGAGGATTGCGGATGTACTGGCGGAGATATAGGAGATTTTGTTCATGCGTAAAACACCACCGGAAATAAAACTTTCGCCCGAAGAACTGCGGCGTATGCAATTGATTCAACTGAGTATTCTGAAAGAAGTTGACAGAATTTGCCGTAAGCACAGCATCAATTATTTCTTAATTTCGGGGACTTTATTAGGAGCAGTTCGTCATAAAGGTTTTATCCCTTGGGACGATGATTTGGATGTCGGGTTTTTACGTGATGATTATGAGAGGTTTTGCGTTATATTCGCACAGGAAACAGACAGTGAAAAATATTTCTGCCAAACATGGAAAACTGACCCCAATTACTTTTGGGGATATGGCAAAATACGCCGGTTGGGCACCGATTATGTTCGTTTGGGTCAAGAGCATATGAAATATGTCAGAGGAATTAATATAGACATTTTTCCTTTTGACAACCTGCCGGAAATTGATAAAGAGTGGTATCGTTTTGAAAACTCAAATAAGTATAATTTAAACTATCTGTTAAAGAATACATCTTTTATCAACAAGCAATGTTATAAGCAAATAAGCAGACAAGCGTATATGTGTTTGGTTTGCAGAAAAGGTGCATATTCACGGGTTGGTAAATATCAAGCAAAAGAACGCAGAATTCGCTTTTTATACAGTATTATGTCATTAATACCCGAAAGATTTTATGCATCATTACTTGATAAGTGGGCTCAAAAATATAATAGCAACAAAAATGATATTCGGTGTGTTATGCAGTTCGGATACCCCGAAATTCTTTTTGGCATAGAAAGCAGTATGTTTTCTGAGCTTGTTGAAATTGAATTTGAACGTCATATGTTTATGACAGTTAAAGAGGCAGATGCTTACTTAATTATGCATTATGGTGATTATATGAAGCTTCCGCCTCCGGAAGAACGAATCGGTGTAGCACCTTTATCGAAAATTGATTTCGGTAATATCGAGATATAAAAATAAGCATTAAATTTATAAATAAATCGAAAGAATACGCAGGTTGTTATAATGAGAATACTAATTATATCCCCTTTTTACGCTCCTTTATCAACTGTCGGTGTTCAAAGGATGTTAAGCCTCAGTGAGTTTCTCGCA
>Ga0123353_10004624_pt1 | contig 17767 bp, 8 predicted proteins | sample TergutLab28metaG_3_FD_92763 | JGI IMG/M metagenome (GOLD analysis project Ga0123353, IMG submission 92763) | Labiotermes labralis P3 segment gut microbial communities from Petit-Saut dam, French Guiana - Lab288 P3 | ecosystem: Host-associated > Arthropoda: Insects > Digestive system > Gut ... | reverse complement strand
ACTTGTTTCTGGCGTTTTCTAGTCGGCGTCAGTAAAACGATACCCCTTTTTTTTCGGGAAGGTAAGGGGGGGGGGGGGGATGCAATAATATCTGGCGCAAGAGTACACTATACAGTCGTCCGAGATTTGTACACCTCTGGTTATTACGGCGTTCACACCCATCACCAGCAAGTAACTTTACCTCCATGAATCCCGCCTACATCCTCACGCCTGATTTAAGAACCAGTTTAATATTACTTTCCCACCTATTTCTGGGTCTACACAGGAGTGTCCTCACTTTAGGTTTTCAGGATTTTATGCATTTTTTATAATTCCAAGTCCGAATATCTTCATCGCCCTGTTGTCAAGCAAATAAAAACCGCCGGAAAACTTGGACGTTTCCTGGTACCTGTCATCCAGTAATGATTGGTACGTGTTGGTAGCATACCGTAAGCTATTATGAACACATGGTGATTATAAGTATATAAAATAAATGTAAAGATCGTGTCACTCATTGTACCTCATATGTAAAGCACTTGTTCAGCTGCCACTACCAACACCGATGGACATGATGCGGGCCGGTTTGTGGCCTCAGCGATCACCAGATCTCAAGCGTGCCGATTTCTGCTTATGGAGCAATCTGAATGGCACACGCTACTCGCAAGTAAGCAACACGCTGAGTGGGTGTGACGCCCACTTTAAGCGGCTACGCAGCATGATGTAGTCCTGGAATTTTTCAGCGTTAACCCGAATTCTTCACGTCACAGGGCCCAATTCTGCAACCTAATTATTTCAACAACCGGTGTAAACACCCGTCATCACAACAATGTTGTGCTGCGGTCTGATAAACCCAATAAATAAATATTTTTCTAAAACACGTACGTTGTCGGCCTAGTTTCATTTCCTTCTGCCTCCCGTTCTCGCCAACACAGCAGCTGCGACCAACCAGTTCACACGTCACTGTGATTGGTCCAAACAACGTTCATGCTCATCTGCTGGTGGAGGCAGTTTCAAATGGCATAAAAGCTTATTCCTACGGTTGTTCATTCCTTGTGTTTTTAAATCATCGTATTCAATTTACTGTAGCGACCAAATGCACAATATTAAACATGACTGAATAAAAAAGACATAGCTCCAACATGTATCCCACGTTTAAAACCAACCGTCGATGATAAGCTGTAACTTACAAGGCTCAACAATGTGCAGTAGGCTCCGCTGTTGGTGTCAATTACCTAAGAAATGTTTTAATCATATTTTAAATTTTAAGTTCTTGAAACTGTACAAGCTGTACCTTTTACACATAATTGACATCAACAACAGAGCCTACTTCAGACTGTGGAATCATGTAAATAATAGCTTATCAATGGTCACTGGTTTTATACCTTGCCACTGTGCTCCCTGATGACGACAAACTTGTACCGAAACATGCTGAAGCTATCTTATGTTTAATGGACCTGCATCATTGTGATAGTTGAAGAATAAAAGACCAACTTCATGTCACTTGCTATATTTTATTTCACTTCTTACGTGCTCAACATGTTTCGGACATTAATATATCCATCATCAGGAGCTTACGACTGCGCTGCTGAATTACCACATTGGTCGTTTTGTTCTTGGTTCGATGTGTGTTGGAGATCCGTGTTGCAGGCTGAAGCCTGAAGCCTGCAACACTCCAACCCAACCACACCGAATCTCCAACACGCATCGAACCAAGAATACGACCAATGTGGTAATTCAACAGAATAGTCGCAAGCTCCTGATGATGGATATATTAATGTCCGAAACATTTTGAGCACATAAGAAATGAAATAAAATATAGCAAGTGACATCACGTCGGTCTTTTATTCTTCAACTATGTTGAAGCTATGTCTTTAACATTCACATCTATTTCATACTGTGCATTTGGTTGGTACAATAAATTGAACACAATGATATAAAAGGTGTCATAAACATGAAATCTGACCTGACCTATGAATGGCGACAGAGTGCATCACTGTTATCAATTTGGGTTTAAGTCAATTTGGGTTTCGTCGTTTCTACAGTCCATAAAAAGTTTCGACCATTTTCATCTCCGCCCTTTTTGGGGGGGGGGGTTGTGGGGGGGGGCTGCCAAACGCCACCAACATCCCCCTTACGTCCGCCCATCCGCATAAAACAGCGCGACTCCCACAAGGTTTTCGCAAAATTTAATATTCTGGAGCCTCAATTTTGGCGACAAAATGTGAAGAAACTTCATAAGAAGACGTACGTGCATTTGTATTATCCCGCCGGTAATGGTCTTTGTATACGAAAGTGTGAGACCTCTGCAATACATGAGCTGAGGCCAAAGAAAAAGTTAAACCCGCTAAGTGTACGAAACGTAATTGGTATCTGGACGTTTATGGGCCATCGGTTATTATCGATTGCAAATCCGTTGCTGATACATGGAGCAATCTTACAGCGTGTGTTATGTAAAACGCGCACCGTCGGTATTTTTCTTGAAAACAGCCATGAATTTAAAATCCAGAGGCAATAACACACTGAATGTGCCAGAAGTATCACGCTTGCATAGAATAAGTAACCTGATCTCGCTCGCTTCTAATCATGGCATTCTTGCTAAAACGGGCAACTGTATCGGACAGCAAATTATATCCTCGAACAGTTTACCAAACGAAAGTTAACAACTCCCCCCTCCCCCTCCCCACACCCTTTCACGTAAAAGAGTTCTTGCAAACATCGCACGTTCCTCTGACTCGTCCAGCAACAGATCAGTACGACGCATCTCAAAACGTCATACAGCAAGCGACAGGCTGTATTGTTGAAGAAAAATCCAAGTTTTTATTGTCGCAATATTGGCTAAAAACTTAACTTCTAAGTCACTCTCATTTCCAACGCTAAAAGTTCCTATTACTATCAGCCGACTTAATCATGAGTAGGATTAAAATCACATGAAAATGAGATTTCGAAATTTTCTGGGTGTTAAACAAGCTTGTATAATGTAACACTGTGGCGCGTTCCCGTGCTGTTTACACGTCCTTGACTGTCCTAACAGACTAACGTGGTTTCACCCGAAGAGATTTACTATCGCCAGCAACGCTGACACGTACTTAGGTTTTCACGCAAAGTGCCCAATGTTTCAGCTCGAGTTCAACCGAATTTGGATTTTCTTGTCACATTTTCATAAAAATCCCCCAATACGGAAATCCGTCCAGTGGTACACGAGCTCATACATGTGGAAGAACACACAAACACATGGGCATAGTGAACCCAAAAGGCGCTTTTCGCGATTATGCAAACGCGCCAATAACAATACACCGAAAGTAGCTATAAACAAGAAACGTAAAGTATGAAACGGCACATGCATTTATACAGTTAATTCAATGGCACTAAAGAACAGGCCGCGAAGACCCAAACGGGAAGGTCTACTCTTTCTTTAACTTCGGCGCTAGATGAGGGGGAGGTGGTCAACGCCACGACCCGGCCGCTTTAACCCCGCGAAGGACCCAGTACCCACCGTATAGGAGGCTGAATGGGCCCCAGGTCCAGTCTGGACGGGTGCGGAAAATCTTGCCCTCGCCGGGATTCGACACCCGGACCGTCCAGCCCGCAGCGAGTCGCTATATGGCCTATGCAATGCCCGCCCACATTTCAATGACAGTAACCTGGACTATGATTTCGGGAGCCTCTATATGAACATGAAACAAAACAATTAAGCTCTACGAACACTTTATTCATGACTTACGACTAAATGGGGGAGTGGAGGAGGGTATTCTGCTACTAGCGACAAGGATCGGAGCTACTACTGGACATAATACGGCTGCAACGTGTCGAACAAGCAGAAGCTGACAGGAGCCAACACGAAGTCAGCAGCATTGCCAGAAAGGGGGATTCCGTCAGCCGAATCAGTGCAATGTTCCTTCCTACACAACAGCAACACCGAAGGCAACCAACCGGCCCCGCATGTGACCTACCGCACCTCAGGCTGCGCAAAACTGCTCGCACATCCGAGGCAATGGGAGCCGTCCGAACACACTGCGTTACGCAGTCCACAACGATCTAGTTGTTCGGGTCACGGACAAGGATTACCCGACAATGGATCGTGTCCTTCACAAACTGTTAACAATCATGTCTCTACGTCTGTCGCAAACCAGTATCAGACGTACAAGACTATCCATCCATTCCTGAGACCCATCACGAAAGAACAATCCACGCCTTATGTGCGCATTAAAAGAATTACCGCTACTGGGATCCAGGGAACCCAAGACACTCATGACACACGTGTCCTCTCACAATGCGATCTGAGGTATCCCTGAAAAGGTATCTTGGAGGCGGAAGGTTAAGGAACGACACATCGCACTAAGGTCGCAACGCTCCAAGGAGGAATACATCGACCAAAGCCACACCTCCGTACTGACACACAACCCATGACCCTGGCTTCACAACTCCCAATTCCTGTCATCCCGTGGTCCGGGTGGGGGCACCAACTCGAACTGTGCATCAGTGACTCCCTGCGACAAGCAATGCGCAGTAACGGTCCTGAATGTACTGCTATACTGAACAGCGTCAATAGAGTTCGTTTCCGGTGTTTTTGGAAGGCATGTCGGTTCCATCTTTAGGAACCAAGATGTCCAAAACTCTTCTTGGACACTTTTGCCCCCCCCCCCCTAAAGGATGCAAATCATACTGTCCCGAAACGTCGGTAACTGCCCAAACACGTCGCGAAACAAAGCAGAATATCGCAAGACCTGAACTACGAGGCGAAACACGGCATTCTCGCTATGATAACGTATATGTATATGGACTGTCACGCAACTTACGTTACGAAACAGTTCAAGACCAAAATAACCATTCACCTCACATCTTTCATTTCATGCATAACCCCAGAAATGCCCTGAAGTTGTGTACACTGCAGGAAGAAGCAACACTTTTACAATGTGAAATACAGGGGTACTTCCAATAACAAGAAGTCACTTTACGCGAACGTTCGCTGAGCGCATCTCCTGTGCTACAAGTACGGTACAATGCAGCCCCGATACTGAGTGAAGTCTATATAAAACAGTATCGTCTTCAACTAAAGGTCCACTAATCCCGGGCGCCTCGTCAGCCATGCTATCAACTATTAACGATGGCCCCTAATATTTTGGGCAGTATTACTGCAGTTCTTATCTCGCATACAAGACTGTGTATCAGTTCACATACACCGAGCAGAAAGCGCCAAATAACAGTGATTAACACGTCACTCAAGAAGTTTGGGTCCTCCGTATGGAACCTGCTTGTGTTTCCCTTCTCACGCCTAGAGTTTGTAGGCGGCTCCTAATTTTTTTTTAAAATCTGTGGACCCCAGTCTTAGCCTAAAAAATTTGGTAATGTATATTAGAAATGTACCTCGAGATATGAACCATGTCTCTCTCATTCAACTGTATTTTATTCTCCACGGTATGACAATGACGTACAAGTCTGATCCAATCAAACCGCTCGCGGAAAAGACAGCCGGAAAGTGTGTGCAATCGTACCGATGTTACAGTACAAGAACAGCATAACAATATTTACCGCATCTGCAAGAAGTTTTTCGTATTATAACTTCTCTCTTCCTACAAATTTCACACCAACGAAGCTACATATGTATTTCTCTGCAGGAAGGTAAAAGGTCCCGCTATCGTCCCTTGTGCTTACCATGAACGCATACGAGGGAACGAAGACAGAGTTCCACTCATCTTTCACCTCGGCGTTAGATGGAGCGAGCAGTCAGCTTCACTACCACGACGCTTAATTTCCGGGTCAAGAGCCCCCGGTAAACACCGCGTATGTGGCTGGGTGGGCCCTACAGCCGGTTTTGACGCTGTGGGACCAGAACCACACTGTCTCTTGCCCCACCAGCAACCTGATTCGTTCCAAGTTATGCCGGCTCCTTTGTGACGACACGTTTCGATTACGTCTCGTCTCAACAGACTGATGGGTGACCAGTGAAAGCATGAATCGACTTGGGTAAAACCCACGCAACAACTACGCTTGTTTTCAAACCACTCATGGTGCACATTTCTAGGTCTCCGGGTGCTGTTCTTATATGCATCTACAGTACCATCGAAACTGGACGCTTCAAGAATCACTGGCAATTATAATGCATGTTGGTACAACAAACGGTATAGATTGTGTGTGTGTGGGGGGGGGGGGGGGGGAGGGGGAAAAAAAATTTGGTTTGGGCGAGGATAGGGGGGGAAAGGGGGGGGACTTTGTAAACACGGTGAAGGAACTTCGAATTGCGTAACGTGGAGAATTTGACGGGCTGAGGAACTACTGGCTTCTCACGGACACTGCTCCATGACGTTTGTCAGCTGGTTGGCACACGCTGTGGTAAAATCGATTGTCAACTGTTATCTTGCATGTCGGCAACTTAAAAACATCCAAAAGGATGGGCAATGTACGTACAACGAACGTAGAACGGACGAACAAGACAACGCAAATAGGCGCTTTTCCATAATTTGGCCTTATTTAACATGTATGTGAGAACCTCCTTAACTTCGCCCAGCTGAAATTTCATACTATTTTTCATGTTAGACAACCCCCAGATGGTAATAAAGCAGGCAGATTCGATTGCACAATGTTGTAAAATTTGTCTGAACAGACCTTGGTCGGGCTTCACGGCTACCTTCAGCTACGCACTCTACACGCGGGCGGCCGCACGGCCACGTAAACTTACAGGGCAACAACCAAAAACTGTTTCTGTACACGCTTATCTGAAAATTCCATCGAATGTCTGTCTATTATTACAATCGCACAGCCTTATAAACCATACAGAAATACATAAAAGTGACATTTCAAAATAACAGGCACAGTTACGGCTCCCGCTGTACTTTAAACGCTTTCATTAACTCGTAATTACACAAAGCACTTATTAGAAGCCTCTATAACGTAACGCCATACCCAGTTCTACAAGTCAACTGCGATAAACACAGGAAGAGCGAGAAGCCCCTGTTCACCCGTAGGAAGCATGATGTAGGTCAGTGGAAGCAACGATGAATGCACAGTACCTAAGATTACAATAGCAACTGCAAGTGATCCCCATGGACACGTGACAAAGGTCACATGTGCCACCTGAAATGTTTTGTGTATCCACAGTGTTTCCCTTATTCCAGCACGGTACGGCAACCACGCTGCACACGTGCACCGGCTTTTCGCTCATCCTGTACTACATTCGTCGATTTAAAAAAAAAAAAACCTGAATACGAAATATACATGGCTTACACGTTCCCACTTTTAAACTTAACAGAAACAGACAGCTTCACCAAGTTCTGTACCAAATACCTCTCAGATTCCAATCATACACGTGAAGTAGGTCTGGAAATGTTGCTAAGACGAAACGGTGTAGGCACACAAACACGCCAAATTCTATTGCACAATTCTGAACATGCACAGTCTGTTTCAGACGCATTAAAATAAACATAATAAAGGAAGATCAACTAAAAACCGAATCCAGACGTGCGGCAAGCGTTAACGGACCACGCTCAGCACACACTATATACACAACATAACTATATTACATGAAGAAATGCTACGCCGTTGACGCTGTCCTGCCTGCGGGTTCGGTGTTCAATTGAACTCCCTGTACTGTCAGCCCCTCCAGGAAACGCTAGGATAATACATACAGCAGGTCGCGATCTTTCCCATATCTCTCGCAATTATTCGTACAGTCACCACAACTTAAAAGACAGCCCTGCTCTTAATAAAACCCACAAAACAGACGCCCATAAACCGCCTACACAACCGCGCATTCACAAATCTTGCACCCAGCTGTACACATCGGCGTCAGCATTTCACAAGTCCTAATCATATCATCACACTGTCTTTAAACAAACGACAGTTCAGTTCTGGGAATGGTGACGAACTGTCGGACTATCGATTCGAGGAAGACTGACATGTCAGTTACATAATAAACTTCCTCCCCACTTAACAAACTTCAAAATACAAACTACCTTGCGCAGATACGTTATTGTGTAATGAAGAACCTCGCTATGCAACGCACATACTCATCACCACCATCACAAAAGCCACTAAATACGTCAAACCTACCTTCAAGCCTCAATTTATGTTTCTGCTCTCAAATTTATATAATTCACCCAAACCCTCTTCCACTGACACAGTTCCTATATCTTTGTCACCTAACGCACCCGTTCCGAATTTAGCCAGTCTAAAAATATTAGGTGAAAAGAACATATTATAAGCAAATCATGTAATCTCTTCCGCCTCCCCAAATTACAATATAGTGCTAATACCTCGAAATTTCGTCTTCAAGCCCGGTAAATCTGCGTTCTAAGCAGACTGACATTAAACTGAAAACTTAATCCGCGGACCACCGAAAATAATAAAAATGGTGGTGACTGTGACGATGATAATAATTACAACATGGTGTCCAAATACTCCCGACAACACTTGTATATCCTAAACACATATCAACAGACACAGAATTTTAATAAGGTGTCCCTGTCCGGTCCAGTCAACCACGTTCACAAAACTTACCCCTGTCCAGCAACCAATGTATGCAGTTATCTATAAAAACCCGGCAACATCGTTAGTTGACATGGTTCCTGTCATATTTTGTGTATCTTAACTTCTCAGCGGCAAAGAAACCGGACGCAAGGTATCTTAGTAACATACACGCTTGAAAACATTAACATGAACAAAACAGGAAATAACTGTGTTAAGAACACATCTCGAATCATAAATCAACCCAACGTATCGCACTATATAATCACCCATTATAATGTCGCGAAGTACAAGTCACTCGCTCCTTTGCAAAGAACCCAGCGGGGCTATCGACAGAATTGCCCTGTCACAATATTACACAATTACAGCGTGTAGGATTTGGAAGTCACAACGGAGGCAGGGTCGTGATGCTGATGGTAACTGCACACGCACGGTGTGTTTGTACTGACGTCATCAGTTTTCCAGTCGGTCAATGTTCCATTCATCTTTATTTTATAATCGAGAGTTAACTCAAACGGAAACACATTTACCAAAACAACTTTCCGAAACGGGAGCCGACACTCAAACACCAAGTACTAAAATGTGACACAAAACTATATCTCTAGAAAACCGTGTCGATGAACTACACTTCAAACACAACACGAACTTATATCAGCATGTGTAAATAGTTCACCATTACACACAATGCAAATGCTACGCTAAAACGAAAAGGTAACACACGACTGACGGTAAGTCATAGTCAAAGAATTCACACAACGAGAAAAACAAAGCTGCATATTACACGCCTCTAGTTCTTCTTTTGTATTATTGGCAGTTTCCTTCCGTATTCCTATTACAGAACTGCAGCATGGTCCTGCCTCCACACTAACTCCATGCACAAATCAGTCGTGTAATTCAAGTTGCTACAAGATGTGGGTGTGAAGCTTTAGGCATGCATGTACACACGCACCAGACAATAATGTATAATACACATAAATTATCTAATGTAAACACGCACATAACCAACCACCATTCAGCACAAACATGATCACGTAACAGATAAGTGGGCGGTACCTCATGATACGGATGTCGGAACTAAACCCAAGGGGCAGCATGTCCTTACTGCAAATGGCACATCAATTACTATCAAATGGCATTAATACTTTAAGACGGTAAATCCACAACGCGACACATTTTAAAAAAAAACCCTCCTGCGCATTTTGCAGACAACAATGGTCATATCATTAAACGTAAGCAGCACACACACATACCCCGATCCTATTACTTGGTAATACTCCTCCCATTTACAATGTTGAACACCGTAGGTATCTCGAGAAACATGCAATGTAATAATTTTCGACACTAATTACTGCTGGGACGCTCATCAATGCATGCAACAATCACGCAGTATGTTCCAACGCTGTCAATTTTGTCTCGTTCATACCAAAAAACTACACTAATCGTACAGATTTCAAACAAGCCACGTGGTTGTACACAACTGCACAAAAATTAATCTACATACACAAACGAACACACATTAGTTTACAACCGCGTCGATTTAACACAACAGAAAACGAAGAGCCATAAAGAACCAAAAAAATTATAAAACCTAATTACAAAGTAAATAAACGTAATGTCTTTTGCTCATACAGAATTACGCCATGTGACTTCAGTGAACAACATGGCGAGAACCCAACAGCTGAGCTGCTCTACCGGCAAGCACGCCACGTCTGGTGACTGCGATATCACCGAAGGTATGAAACCACATTACAGTTTATATTTGTGATGTTATCATTAACACCCAACAATCTCAACAATAAACTGCGTAGATTACAATTTCTATGGTGTTAAAATACAAAACTGCATAGTATTAAAAAGAGTGGAGACAATTTGAAACACCTCAATACCGCCCACTCACAGGGCGGCGCGTCACAAGGCGGGCGGGTTTGCTTACCTGCACAAACTACCGATAACTTCTTCGTCGCGGTGTCTCAGTTCGTCCAAACAACGCTGCTCCTCACCCCGTTTAAATACTGACATATCTTAACACTCCACACTATTGAGTAACTGTATTTGTTTCACACAAACACAAGAAAATTGACACTTCTTCAACACGATAACCCAAGCCACACCGCACATACAACGCCTCACAGCGTTTTGTAATGGCGATCTTTGGCGGGAAACAGCTGAAGTGTATCACAACGTTACTATATATTACTGCGCAATGGCATCTCACTTGTAAACACGTTTCTGAAAAAAAACCTATTATAGTAAACGTTTATATTTTAGAGCATCGGTATAAAATTACTTTTATACATTGAAACGGGCGAAACTTTACACTTACAGAGTATTTGCAATAAACATACGGAACTACTTTCCCAAGCGCACGTGTTTACGTGCATACTGTAAACCGGTTACCGGGCGGGAAGCCGCCGACAAACATCTGCCAGCTGTTGTCTCTACGCATGTTCATACATAAAATCTAGCAATTAATTCATAACTACATTACTGTTTTAATGCACTGCAATTAGAAAATTTTACACAGTTTTCTGAAACAACTAACATTTATAATACTAGGAGAACACCATGTGTAAGAATTTCTCGTCAAATTACGAACTATTTCCTACAACTGCTACGCAGCACCTCAGCAAAAATCTACTTATTAATACAACATACACACTCCACAAGAGCAAATCCTTGCCGAAGCTTCGTATGACCAATAATATGTTAATTTATTTCCTTGCAGATATTTTTTTCGGCAACAGGATATTATCCACGTTCGGTACTACGCACGGTAGAAATAAACTTGCCTGCCATCTGTTGTGCAATCTCGCATACTACTAGAGCCACAACACACACACCACGGGCACCAACCGTCTTTCCAGCTGTAAAAAAATTACTATATTAAAAAAAAAATCAGGTGGTTCCCAAAAATGCACCTAGTATCACTGAAGAGTGGGCGGGGAACGTGCAAAAACGTGTACAACCTGTAGGGTTACACAAATGACAAAAGTTTACTCGGTTAGTAAACATAAAATATTGCTAAGGCCTCTTGATTTCATGTCGGTTCTGACAAAAATTAAAACACTTCAATCTTCCCTGAAATGAAACAGATACATTCACATACAAAAGTATGGACAATGCAGGTGGGAATACTGCTGTTCCCTACTGCCAATTTCTATTTGCATATTTCACATGTTTACAGCATGTAACAACTTTCTTTAGTGCTTCTAATCCAACACACTGATACTTCATATTGGTACATACCCATACACATAAAAAAAGCCACAAGGACACATACTTCAGAACAGGACTCGCTACAAAAATTTCACTTGCATAGTACTTAGAAGTCATTAAAATGACCAATTCTACTGAAACAGGTTCATTATCTCAAGTAAAAACAGCACAAGCAGATATTAAATGAATCCTTATAAGGCACAATGGTCACTACACGTACCACTAGCTCTAACATAAAAAAAATTCTGCATCTTTCTGACTCGGAACAGTTGCTTCCTGTAACTACTCACAAACAGCCTGTGATTCCCTGTGCACCACCAACAGGTCTTTGTGAAAGAAACTGCCTTTAGTGCAAGAAAAGCTCAGTATATGTTACATTAAATTTGTGCTTCAAAGCACTCATATTGAAACATTTTAATCAATGGATACCAATGCTGGTTTCCCATTGGAAAGCAAACATGATTTTTATGTTAAAAATGAAAAAAAAAAGTGCCACTTGGGTCATGGAAAGGGGAGTTCACTAGTTCTGTCCAGTAACTAATATTTCAACATACGTGTACAAATAAGATGCTTTGATGTAGGAAATATTGTACTGTATATTCAAAAGGAATTGCATTAAGCTGTAGGCATTTCACACAAACCAACTGACTATTTTTTTTAAAATTAAACTGAACAAAAACTTAAAATTCTGTAGGGTTAAGATGACAGCATATTTACATGCAAGATTATAAAGTTTTTAGACTTTCCCCATCTAGTGTTCTGAAAACAACACAAGGTTTCATTAACTTGATCTGTTTCCATTCTCAAGTGGATACAGTTGGATGAGATTGAGAATAGTTCTATGTACTGGACCAAACTGCACAGTAACATCCATTTCCTAAAAACCTGTAGTTTCTGAACATAAGGTAGAACATGTCCAGAAACCACATGAACACAGGACTGGTCATGAACTTCATACACTGATTCTTCAGCAGCACCTCTTTGAGAACCTCAGATCTCCAAACTGCATGTATTAAACATGCTAACAGAAAGATACAACCTCGTAGTTATGTGAACCAATTTCTATAAAGTTCCCTTCTGTTGATTAGTGCGTTTTCACTTGATATCGTAACGCAGTAAGCAAATATTTAAAACAAAACATCCTAACTAAAACAGTAGGGGGTGTCAAATAATATCACAATGTTTAATGGATTGTCTCACTGTGTAGGAATACACAAAATGGTATATTCAATCATCATCCACATTATAAAATCCTTCACAATGTATATGATACACACTGTATTACGTCATGCACAAACCTTGCTTCCAAACTGCAAGCTATGTTGGTCAAGTACATACTCCAACTTTAAACAGAACTCACTGACAGAAACAAACGAACACTTAATTACATCTTTCTTGTATGAAAATACGATCATTTGTGATACATTAAAAATTAGTACAGGAAAGTACAGTCTAAAGTTCAGCACACATGCTGAAAATAAAACACTTTGATTGAGATTATTTTAAATATAGCATTGGTAATGTACCAATATGCCAAATGAAAACAGCTTCGAATACTGCTGTAACATGGAATGGTACTGCTCGTTTTCTTATAAAACAATCTTGTGGCATAACTGTGGATAAAACTGTAAATGTAACTTTCTTCTACATATCTAAAATGTGAACAGACATAGAACTATGTGCACTAGTACAGTACCCTAGGAATTTCTTTCAATCGTTCATGTACTTATTGATGGTTCATTTACTGAAGCTTGTACAACTCAGATCAAATAGTGGGTTGTGTATAATGAAAGGATGGTGAGGTGACTAAAGTCTCATTTCGGGTAACACCCTGGCTGTTGTCTCAAGGAAATGAAGCCAACTATGAAACATCATCAGGACAGCTGGTCTCAAAGATATAACCTGAACCCAAGACCCCTAGAATACCAAGCGGCAGTTCCAAGAACCTGGCCAAAAATTTCAGTCCTAGAAGTGGTAACTGCAGACAAACAGAATTGGCATTTCTGGTGTACAAAAAAGAAACTTGGGTAATAATTTAGAAACAGTGAGTACAAATATTTATGCTCAAAAATGCACAAAAGAAGTAAATGGAAGGTGTTTAGGCTGCCTTCAGAGAAACAGAATGCTACAGTACTCAGGATTATTCCATGTAAGAAATAAGCAGTTACACCTAAAATGTTCTGCACAATCAATACAGTTATATTACAACATTTGTGATCAGTTCAAATCATTTTTATTGCAACCACCTGAGATGTGTACGTGGCAAAGTGTTAACAATTAACATGGCCATCTGGTGTTCGAACTACAAGATGGAGAGGTCACAGCCTTAGACAACGTAACCACCAGGTACAGTTCAGTACAATTTCAGTCTTCCTTTTCAATATGACAATTTACTTTGCTATACACAGGTGAAAGTGCAAGACAGAATGGATAAAAAAACCACACATAATTCTCAGAACACTTTAATTTGGCCAATTTAAAACCCAACCACGAAACTGATCATAGAATTATGTAAGAAATTCCACAACACTGCCATTTTATAAAGTTAAACCTGGCAGTAGACAGTAGTTTACAGTTAACACCCACAGCTATGTTAATTTTATGCATTTTTTTTTTATATCCAGTAAAAATAATTACAGAGACCTGTCCATGCAGTTTGCCCTTTCCTACCTTTTGCATTTATGCAAAAAGAAAACCTGAAACTAACTAAAAAATGTTTGCCTCATGGAGTACTGAAATAATGTCTGCTATAGTACTAATATGCTATCAAGGAGGTGAGTTGAGCTGTCCATATACTGTAGCTGGGATTGCACAGTTTCATTGCAAACAAGTCTCTCCAGCTGCAGGTCAGTTAGCATTATGTTATTCAGCACAGGAACCATATTACATATGGCATATGCTTGTGTGAAATTTACTGCATAATTAACAAATCTCCGTAATGAATGAATTTCAACTCTATTTTAAGGTGAACTGTATGATATATCAGCCATTTATCAATAAGCAGTCACCATTTTTTGGCAAAACACATGCACGATTGGAATTGTTAAAGTGTGTTACGGCTTACAGGGGTGTGTGCATAAGTTCATAGATTGTAAGAGTAACAGCAGTCAGTGAATTTTGTTTCACTGCCTATGTACTCTGATAGTGACACCCAGAGAAAACATATCCCTGGTGAAGCAAGGGCACTTTGGTAGTACAAATTTAAATGAATGAAGACACTTCCCTATTTCAATACTACCCTGGTGTCTAAACACCTACCAGAATTCCGTATTGTGCTTTTAACACTTAATACATAAAAGCACCATGAGCTGAACCATATGACAAAGGCTACTAGTCACCGTATCAGACCTACTCATAATAGGCAAAAAAAGATACATTACGTGCGTAACTCTCACACTTACAAATACTAAGTTCCTCGCCAGTTTCTTTTAACAAAAGTTGGAGTATGTCTTACAATTCAGATGGAACAAGTAAAAAAACAAACTTGTAAATGGCATGGTGCATTTCAGTGCTCTAAAGGACTACACAATGAGATTTTAATACCAATCTTTTATCATGCGTACATACAAAACTTCCATGTTTGTTAATCTTAACAGATGATGCATTTTGTTTCATAAATTATGTACCAACAGTAAATCAGTCAACACAACCACTTTTATTATGAAGACATTATTTGTTTTTATATAAAACTGCTACATGTATCAAACCATCTGTCATCATTATCAGGCACAAATGTGTAAAGGTCCCTGGTGAACATTTAAAATTCTTGTATGCATGAAAGAGATCACTTCTTACAATCTGTGTTTATTACAATTTTACTATCTGGATTTTAAAACAATAATACAAATGTATAAATACAATTTGTAAGTAGGACAGCTTGCTCATAAAAACAAGAAATTTAAATGTTCTTGACTGACATTCCTTTACACATTCTTACTTGTTAATGACCCTCAGGGATTGAAAACCGTAGCATTTTCAAGTAAAAACAAATAATGTTTCTATAAAAAATCTGGCTGTGTTGACTGTTCACTCTAGGTACATGATTTTTTGTTTGCTTCCACTCCAAGTTGACTCTAAATTTCTTTGCGTGCTGGGAATGGAGAATAAGAGGATATAAACACAGAGCTGCGATTTATCAAGGGAGGAAATCTGTTGGTTTCATAAAATTTTTATACACCAAACAACAAGATGTAGCCTAAGAAACAGGCCAACTTTCACAGACTTCCCTGAACAGTCTGATAAAACCAGTTAAGCCCAGTGTCCACATGCGAATAACACAATGATCAATTTAAAACCAATAACTCAAATCTTTCCATCAGTTCCAATGATGATTACTTTCGATTCGTAGCAAATACGTACTTACAAAATTATGCTGCACCCAGTTCGCAAACAGGTAATGTCATCATCATTGTCCATCATCAACTATACTGACCAAGTAAATCAGTGTAACAGTGAGCACAAAGAAAACAACAGACCGAACTGCACACAGTACTTCAGGCACAAGTTTAACACATATGTATGTGTGTGTGTATGTATGTGTGTATGTATGTGTGTGTGTGTGTATATATATATATATATGTATGTAATATGTATGTATGTCTCAAATCTCACACGTGCTTTTATGTGACTAGAAAAAATGGAGGGACCAGTCTAACACATAGTGAGGCATTCTGACTGATCTCAAAAATGGCCATAATGACATTTACAATATTTCAGTCAACCCCTACTACAGACTTATTCTGATATTCTGTAAATTCTGAACCCATTAAAAATCTACCACCCCCAACTTGAGTGCTACACAGTTAGTACTACGAGCAAGACTTGGTATTCATGGGACCTGCATTTCTGGGACAAATGCAAATATAAAAACTCACAAGTAAATTCGTGGACAGGTAAAACACACCCTTTCATTATACAGCCAATATTTCTTGGGCCAATTACTCTGCCTGGTATGAAGTATCAGAACAGTATTGCATGAAACAACACAAAACAATTATTCCAGCTGTGCTATTGCTTTCCTACTTCTGCTTGCAATGGCACAATTGACAATTGCAAAAAAAAATTACTCCATTAGCCTGGACACTCGATTACAATGCTGAAGTTTGTCTTAGCTTAACTGTAAAATGAATAAGGCTACAATAGTGTCAAACTGTATTGTAAGCAACATTAATCACTGAGAGTGAATATGGTTTAATATACTGCCAAACAACACATACTTTTGCACCTATCATATATGAAGTGTGGCAACAATCAACCATTAATTCTTCAGGGTACAATTCCAAGCATACTATGCATCCACGAACTTATTAACAATGTCATGCCCAAAAGGTCACTTTTGGGCAAGACACCCATTAAATGTCAAGTGCTTACTTAAGAAAACGAGGACAGAAGAGAACCTTTGCTAGGGCAGTGACTAGTGGTCACTAGCATATCTCGAACAATAGACTCTGGCCTGTTTACATGAACATACAGTCTTACTTGAGGATGGGAAACATTCTTTTCCTCATAAAAAATCACAGTAATGTCAAAAGATCACGTAAGTTTCTGCATACAAAGAGATTTTAAAATCTTAGTTTCTCTCCTTCACTGAAACCCCCAAAGTGAGATTACCTAGTCCACGTTGCAGCACCATTCTGTGTGACAATGCATACCATCACTCCAAACCATTTTCTTTGTGTGATTACATCTAACCACAAAGACCTGAAATTAAACACTTCTACTTACTTTAACTAGCTTCAATCAAATTTCTGAAGAAATGCTTCCTCTCTCTGCAGAGAGGATCAAGGTTTTCACAAATGACAAGACTAGGAACACTAGACTCAACACACGTACGACTTAACATAACCAACTAAATCTGTGGTCAAGACTCAATCATTAGAAATAAATATCTAAACAAATTATTACAACCTACTTAAAATGTAAAACTAAATATGCATGTACAGCCAGTCTATATAGATCATATATATACACACACAGTAATGCAGATAATGTACAGAGTGATGCAAACTCCACATATGTGGAAGTGTTAATATGTGACAACTGACTCTACATGGGTCTACATGACATTATCAAAATAACTATGTTAACTAATCATACGCTTCCTCAGTTATGT
>Ga0123353_10004623_pt1 | contig 17768 bp, 13 predicted proteins | sample TergutLab28metaG_3_FD_92763 | JGI IMG/M metagenome (GOLD analysis project Ga0123353, IMG submission 92763) | Labiotermes labralis P3 segment gut microbial communities from Petit-Saut dam, French Guiana - Lab288 P3 | ecosystem: Host-associated > Arthropoda: Insects > Digestive system > Gut ... | reverse complement strand
TGACCGAGCGCCTGACCGGCCGTTTCCTGCTGCGCGACCTGCAGGACCCCGAGACGGGCCGGCAAATCATGAGCAAGAACCGCATGATGAGCGACGCGGACGCCGCGCGCGTGGCGGAATGGGCCTATGCCAACCAGGAGGCGAAAATCGCCCGGGGCGAGGCGGAGGAGGGCAGCCCGGCCAGCGTGGAGATCCGCTCGCTGCTGTCCTGCAAATCCGAGCACGGCGTGTGCATCAAATGTTACGGCTCCAACCTGGCGACGGGCGAACCCGTCACGGTGGGTGAAGCGGTGGGCATCATTGCCGCCCAGTCCATCGGGGAACCCGGCACCCAGCTCACCATGCGTACCTTCCACACCGGCGGCACGAAGGACCAGTCCGACATTACGGAAGGTCTGCCCCGCATCGAGGAGCTCTTTGAGGCCCGCAAGCCCAAGACCCTCGCGATGATGAGCGAAATCCCGGGCGTCATCTCCTTCACGGAGATTCGCAAGGGCAAACACATCGTCGTGACGGAGGGGGAGACGGGGGAGGAGAAAACCTACCTGATCCCCTACGGTTTCCGCGTCCGGGTGCAGGAGGGGCAGCGGGTCGAAAAGGGCGAAACCCTGACGGAAGGCGCCCTGAACCCCCACGACATCCTGGCCATCTTGGGCGTGCACGCCGTTCACGACTACCTGATCCGCGAGGTGCAGCGCACCTACCGCATGCAGGGCGTGGATATCAACGACAAGCACATTGAGGTCATTGTGCGCCAGATGATGCGCAAGGTCAAGGTGGGCGACCCGGGCAGCACGGGATTCTTGCCGGGTGCGGTCGTGGAGAAGCGGGAGTTCGCCGCGGCCAACGAACAGATCCGGGAGCGCTTTGAGTCGGGCGAGGAGGAGATCCGCCCCGCGGACTGCGCGCCCGTTCTGATGGGCATCACCAAGGCCTCTCTCGCCACGGAATCCTTCCTCTCCGCCGCCTCCTTCCAGGAGACGACCCGCGTGCTGACGGACGCCGCCATCAAGGGCAAGAAGGACCCGTTGCTGGGCCTGAAGGAAAACGTCATCATCGGCAAGCTGCTGCCCTCCGGAACGGGCATGCAGTGTTACAGCGATGTGGAGGTCTACCCCACCACCGGATTGTTCAGCAATGTGACGGAGAGCCTCTACGCGAATTTATAAGCACGCGGTTTATGCGGCAGATTTGTCCTGATACGCTGTCTCCCAACAATGCCATAAAATTTTTTGTATACCTTAGCTTCGAATTTTAGCAGAATTCCTAAAAGGAGAGGAGGTGACAGAAATGAAAAAGCATGTGCCAAATATCATATCCTGTTTCCGCATTGTGGGGTCCTTCGGTATGATTTTTCTGCGGAAAGAGCCGGTGTGGTTTGTCGCGCTGTATATGGCCTGCGGGCTCAGCGATGTGCTGGATGGGTTTTTAGCGCGCAAATATCATCTGGAATCGGAACTGGGCACAAAACTGGACGGCCTGGGCGACGCCAGTTTTTACATCGTGGCGTTCGGGTGCCTGATTTTCGGGAAGATGGTGGACCTGAGTTTGAACCTTGCTATGATGGTCGGCATCGCGGCAATTGCCGTAAGTAAGCTGATTTGCCTGATCATGACGCGCGTGAAATTCAAGCAGTGGAACTCCATGCACACAACGCTGCTGCGCTGGATCGGTGTTTTCTTCTTCGTGTGCATTCCGGTCAGCGTATTGATGGGGTATTTACCCACGGCGATGACGGTCAGCATTATTGCGGTCTCTATCTTATGTTTTGTGGAGGAAGGGATCATCGTGCTGGTCAGCGACGAATACGACCCCAGCCGCAGGATCCTGTTCCAACGGAAAAAGCAAGAAACGGAAAATGCCTGAACAAACATTTTCGCGATTGACAAACCGGTAATACTAATGGTAAAATACCAATTTGTGATGTAAAGAATTCATAGAAATTTCATTTCATTTGGATTCTTCGCATAAATTAATTTCGGAGAAAGGAGATGTATTGCTTGCCAACCTTTAACCAGCTTGTCCGCAACGGAAGGGAAAGCATCGAGAAAAAGCCGAAGGCGCCCGCTCTGGGCCAGGGCCTGAACTCGAAGCGCAACGTCGCGACGGAGCAAAACTCCCCGCAAAAACGGGGCGTCTGCACCGCGGTAAAGACGGACACACCCAAAAAGCCGAATTCCGCCCTGCGCAAAATCGCCAGGGTCCGCCTGACAAACGGCCTGGAAGTCACGGCCTATATCCCCGGCGTGGGCCACAACCTGCAGGAGCACTCGGTGGTGCTCATCCGCGGCGGCCGCGTAAAGGACCTGCCCGGCGTACGCTACCACATCATCCGCGGCACCCTGGATACCCAGGGCGTGACCGGCCGGATGCAGGCCCGCTCCAAATACGGGGCGAAGCGCCCGAAGGCGGTCAAAAAGTAACCCGGGAACCCCAAACCACTCTGGAGAGAATCTTCTTGCATCCAATGTGAGATTGTATATATAATAATATATTATTATTGTTGCTGCTGTACAACCTCTTCATTGGCGCCACGGGAAGTTTGTCACTCGAGTACCTATGAGATCATTTTATATGAAGGAGGGAAGCGAAGTGCCAAGAAGAGGCAGTATAGCAAAACGAGACGTTTTGCCGGATCCGCTTTACAACTCAAAACTGGTGACGCGCCTGATTAACAGCATCATGTATGACGGAAAACGGGGCGTCGCGCAAAAAATTGTGTATGAGGCGTTCGAGCTCATCCGCGAAAAGTCAGGCAAGGACCCCTTGGAAGCGTTTGAGACCGCGATGGAAAATGTCATGCCCCTGTTGGAAGTCAAGGCCCGCCGGGTCGGCGGCTCCACCTACCAGGTGCCTATGGACGTCCGTCCGGAACGCCGCCAGACGCTGGGCCTGCGCTGGATTACGCTCTATGCGCGCCAGCGCGGCGAGCGCACCATGAAGGAACGGCTCGCCAACGAAATCATGGACGCCATGAATCAGACCGGCTCGGCCTTTAAGAAGCGCGAAGATACGCACAAGATGGCCGAAGCCAACCGCGCGTTCGCGCATTTCCGCTGGTAACAGGCGGGAATAGCGCTATTGAACAGAGATTACGGAGGAAACTATGCCAAGGCAGGTACCACTGGAACAGACCAGAAACATTGGAATCATGGCCCATATCGACGCCGGAAAGACCACCACCAGCGAGCGCATCTTGTTCTACACGGGCAAGACGCACAAGCTGGGCGAGGTGCACGACGGCGCTGCGACGATGGACTGGATGGAACAGGAGCAGGAGCGTGGAATCACCATCACTTCTGCCGCGACGACCTGCTTTTGGAAGGACCATCGCATCAACATCATTGACACGCCCGGCCACGTGGACTTCACCGTGGAGGTGGAGCGCTCCCTGCGCGTGCTGGATGGTTCCGTAACCGTGCTCTGTGCCAAGGGCGGCGTGGAGCCCCAGAGCGAAACCGTGTGGCGGCAGGCGGACAAGTATCATGTGCCCCGGATGGCCTATATCAACAAGATGGACATCATGGGCGCGGATTTCTTCAACGTCATCGCCATGATGCGCGAGCGGCTGAAGTGCAACGCCGTGCCCATCCAGATTCCCATCGGCGCGGAGGCCGATTTCAAAGGCATTATAGACCTGGTGGAGATGCAGGCCGTCGTCTACTACGACGACAAGGGCCTGGACGAGCGCGTGGAGGAGATTCCGGCGGATTTGCTGGAGCTCGCGCGGCAATACCGGGACGCGCTGGTGGAACAGGTTGCCGAACAGGACGACGTCCTGCTGGAAAAATACCTGGAGGGCGAAGCCCTGACGGTGGAGGAGATCAAAAAGTGCATCCGCAAGGCAACGCTGGCAAACCGCATGGTGCCGGCCGCCTGCGGGACCTCCTACCGCAACAAGGGCGTGCAGCAGCTGTTGGACGCGATTGTGGACTACATGCCTGCGCCCACGGACGTGCCGCCCATCGTCGGCACCAACCCGAAAAACGACAAGGAAGAGGTCCGCAACTCCTCGGACGGGGAGCCCTTTGCGGCGCTGGCCTTCAAGATCGCGACGGACCCCTTTGTGGGCAAGCTCTGCTTCTTCCGCGTGTATTCCGGCTCCGTCAACACCGGCAGCTCGGTCTACAACTCTACCAAAGATCACAACGAACGCATGGGGCGCATTTTGCAGATGCACTCCAACCACAGGCAGGATATCGACTGCTGTTACGCCGGGGACATCGCCGCCTGTGTGGGCCTGAAAAACACCACCACAGGCGACACCCTCTGTGACCAGCGGCACCCGGTGATCCTGGAATCCATGGAGTTCCCGGAGCCCGTCATCTGCGTGGCCATCGAGCCGAAAACCAAGGCCGGCCAGGAGAAAATGGGCATCGCTCTGCAGAAGCTGGCGGAGGAGGACCCCACCTTCAAGTGCTACACGGACGAGGAGACGGGACAGACCATCATTGCCGGCATGGGTGAGCTGCATCTGGAAATCATCGTGGATCGGATGCTGCGGGAGTTCAAGGTGGAGGCCAACGTCGGGAAACCGCAGGTGGCCTACCGCGAGACCATCACCAAGACCGCCGAGAGCGACACGAAGTATGCCAGGCAGTCCGGCGGACGCGGCCAGTACGGCCACGTGAAAATCCGCATCGAGCCGAACCCGGAAAAGGGCTTCGAGTTTGAGAATAAGACTGTCGGCGGCGTCATCCCGAAGGAGTATATCAACCCCGTGGAGGCGGGCATCAAGGGTGCCATGCTTTCCGGCGTGCTGGCGGGCTTCAACGTGGTGGACGTCAAGGTCACGCTGTATGACGGCTCCTACCACGAGGTGGACTCCTCGGAGATGGCCTTTAAAATTGCCGGTTCCATGGCGTTCAAGGACGCCATGCGCAAGGCGTCCCCCGTGCTGATGGAGCCCATTATGAAGGTCTCCGTCACGGCGCCGGAGGAGTATATGGGCGACATCATCGGCGACATCAACGCCCGCAGGGGCGTGATGCAGGGCACCGAAGTCCGTCTGGGCGCAACACAGCTGGACGCGAGCATCCCGCTCTCCAACATGTTCGGCTACGCAACGGCCCTGCGCTCCAAGACCCAAGGCAGAGGACAGTACGTGATGGAGCCCAGCCACTATGTGGAGATACCAAAATCCATCGCGGAGATGATTGTCAACGAAAAATAGACAAAGGCAACCAATCTGTCCGTCATTGCGAGCCATTGTCTCCACAGGAGAAAATGCGAAGCAATCCAGGTAAAACAGTGATTTTCAAAAAGGACTTGCAATTTCCCCAGGGAATTGTTAGAATACTACCATGCGAAATTATGGAAAAAATTAATACCCGTATCACACAAAGGGAGGACAAGCAACAATGGCAAAAGCAAAATTTGAAAGAACCAAACCCCACGTAAATGTCGGTACCATCGGTCACGTGGACCACGGCAAGACCACCTTGACGGCTGCCATAACCAAGGCTCTCGCCATGAAGGGCACCGCGGCCTTTACGGATTACGCGAATATCGACAAGGCGCCCGAAGAGCGGGAGCGCGGCATCACCATCAACACGGCGCACGTGGAATACGAGACGGACAACCGCCACTATGCCCACGTAGACTGCCCCGGCCATGCCGACTATATCAAGAACATGATCACCGGCGCCGCGCAGATGGACGGCGCGATTCTGGTCATCGCGGCCACGGACGGCCCCATGGCGCAGACGAAGGAGCACCTGCTGCTGGCCCGCCAGGTGGGTGTGCCCTATATTGTCATCTATATGAACAAGGTGGATCAAGTGGACGACGAGGAACTGCTGGAACTGGTGGAGATGGAAATCCGTGAGACCCTGGACGAATATGAGTTCCCGGGCGACGACACCCCCATCATCCGCGGCTCCGCGCTGGAAGCGCTGGAGTACAACGGCGGCGACATGGACGCGCCGGAGCTCAAGAGCATCTGGGAACTGATGGAAGCGGTGGACAGCTATATCCCGACCCCGGACCGCAAGGCGGACCTGCCCTTTCTGATGCCCGTAGAGGACGTGTTCACCATCACCGGGCGCGGCACCGTCGCGACGGGCAGAGTGGAGCGCGGCCAGCTGAAGACCGGCGAGGAAGTGGAAATTGTCGGCCTGAAGGAAGAGCGCCGGAAGGTCGTTGTAACCGGCGTGGAGATGTTCCGCAAGATTCTGGACTACGCCGAGGCGGGCGACAATGTCGGCCTCCTGCTGCGCGGTGTGCAACGGACGGAGATCGAGCGTGGCAAGGTGCTGGCGAAGCCCGGCTCCATCATGCCCCACACCAAGTTCCGCGGCCAGGTCTACGTGCTGACCAAGGATGAGGGCGGACGCCACAAGCCCTTCTTCAACAACTACCGCCCGCAGTTCTATTTCCGGACCACGGACGTGACGGGCATCATCAGCCTGCCAAAGGACGTGGAGATGTGCATGCCTGGCGACAACGTCGAGATGGACGTGGAGCTGATTACCCCCATCGCGATTGAGGAAGGCCTGCGCTTTGCTATCCGCGAAGGCGGACGCACCGTCGGTTCCGGCGTGGTTATCGCAGTAAACCAGGAATAATCGAATTGTTAAAACAAAAACCACCATATGACGAGAAATCGCTGTACGGTGGTTTTCACTCTTGCCCATTCCGCGCAAATATGCTATGATATAAACGGTAAATATATCCTAGACATAAGGGGGAACTACCATGTTATACAGAAACTTCGGCAACACGGGCGAGCAAATCTCGGCGCTGGGCTTCGGCTGCATGCGCCTGCCGGAATACAAAAAAGACGGCGAATGGTTTATCGACGAGGAAAAGACGTTTCCCATGCTGCAAAAGGCCGTGGAGCTGGGCATCAACTACTTCGATACCGGCTATTTCTACTGCCACCACAACAGCGAGGCCGCGGTGGGCGGCGCCCTGAAACACCTGCGGGGCAAGGTGCTGTATTCCACCAAGCTGCCCATGGACGGCGTCAAGGAGACGGCGGATTTCCGCAAGGGCCTGGAACGAAGCCTGGAGCAGATGCAGACGGATTACGTCGATTTCTACCACTTTTGGAGCTTGGATAGAAAATGCTTCGACGAAAAAGTGATTGGCCTGAAACTCCTTCCGGAAATGATAAAGGCGAAGGAGGAGGGCCTCATCCGCCATATCTCTTTTTCTTTTCACGACAAGGCGGAGTCCATCCAACATATCATCGACCGGGGCGAAGTGTTCGAGACCATGCTGGTGCAGTACAACCTGCTCGACCGCTCCAACGAGGAGATGATCGCCTACGCGGCCTCCAAGGGCATGGGCGTGGTGGCCATGGGTCCCGTGGGCGGCGGACGTCTGGCGGTGCCCACGGAGCTGTACAGCAAGCTCACCGGAAAGGGCTCTATGCCCACCTATGAATTGGCCCTGAAATTTGTATTGGGCAATCCCAACATCAGCTGCGCCCTCTCCGGTATGCAGGACACGAATATGCTGCAACGCAACATGGCCGTGGCCGGCGACGAGGCGCCCCTGACGGTTCCGGAGTGGCAGCAGATTGTCGACTCCCTGGAACAGCTGAAAAAGTTCAGCGACCTCTACTGCACGGGCTGCGCCTACTGCCAGCCCTGCCCGGCGGAAATTGATATTCCCAAGATATTCGAGTGCTACACCTACCACCATGTCTACGGGATGGATGGCTTCGCGAAGCAGAAGTACGCGGAGTACGGCGTCATGGGCGGCGGGAAGACCAGCGCCGACTGCACGGACTGCGGCCAGTGCGAGAGCAAGTGCCCGCAAAAACTGGAAATCCGCAAAGAGCTGGCCCGCGTGGAGGAGATCCTGGAGGATTTGGACTGATATGGACGTATGGTCACAGGCAAAAACAACCCTGGAGCAGGGAGACTACACTTGTGTGCTGTGTAAGGGGGAGACCGTCGCCACTTCCCGGGAGCGGGGTATCAAACCCATCCTGCGCTGGCTGCGGGAGGAACCGGAGCTGCTGCGCTGCGCCGTGGCGGCGGACAAAGTCATCGGCAAGGCGGCTGCCCTGCTGTTCGCGCAGGGCGGCGTTTCCGCCGTCTGGGCGGGGATTCTTAGCGACGCGGGTCTGGCCGTGCTGGAAGAACAGGGGATTCCCTATTCCTATGCGCGCAAAGTGGCGTATATTGCCAACCGGGAGGGCAACGGTCTGTGCCCGATGGAACAGCGTGTCCTGACGATTGACGACCCGGAGGAGGCCTTCCGCATTTTTGACGAATTGATACCGCAGGGCGCGGCGCCCCCGACGCGCCAAACCTGAAAGCGTTAAAAAGTAATAACTAATAGTGAATAGTGAATAGGCAACGGTGCCAATACTCAAAACAGTCACGAATTTCCTTCCAAAGAGGGGAATTACAGAAAAACAATGGATGTGAGGAGTTCCCATGCCGAAATCGAAACGCAATTGGAAAGACCTGCTGATTCAAAAATTTCTGAAAGACAACGCCTACTCCTGGCTGGCGTTTTTCTGCTCCGCCGGGATCATGCTGCTGGTCTACTTCGTCTACCAGCTGATTCCCTTTGGGGACATCACCATCCTGCGCATGGACCTGTATCACCAATACGGTCCGCTGTACGGGGAGCTGTATGACCGCCTGGTCAACTTCCAGAGCCTTCTGTACTCCTGGACCACGGGTATGGGTGGCGGCTTTTTGGGGAACTACCTCAACTACCTCTCCGGCCCCCTGTCCTTCCTGGTGGTTCTTTTCGGGCGCAGCCGCGTCCTGGAGGCGATTGCCGCCTTGATTTTACTGAAATGCGCCATCTCCAGCTTCACGTTCACCTATTATGTGCGCAAAGCGCTGAACCTGAACAACTTCGCCGCCTCGGCCTTCGGCGTGCTCTACTCCTTCTGCGGCTTCTTTATCGCGTACTACTGGAACATCATGTGGCTGGACGGCATGGCGCTGTTCCCGCTGGTGGTGCTGGGGATTGAGCTGTTAATCAACAAAAAGAAATTTGGTCTGTATGTCTTCGCGCTGGCCATGACCCTATTTTCCAGCTACTACATGGGTTTCATGGCCTGCCTGTTCTCCGTGATTTATTTTTTAATTTATTATTTCTCGCACTACGGCTTCACCAGTTACACGAAAGAACTGGAAAGCTTTCCGGATAAAAAGGGAAGGCCGTCCTTCCGTTATCTGGATATGTTGCGGTATTCCAGGCTGCTGACCAGCGGCGTCCGCTTCGCGCTGGCATCTTTGGCGGCAGGGGGGCTGGTCGCCTTCGCGCTGTTGCCCGTCTACTACATTTTGCAGGAGAGTTCCGCCACCTCCGGCAGTTTCCCCGAACAGTTGAGCACCTATTTTAAGATATTTGATTTCCTGGCGAATCACCTGAGCGCCGTGGAACCCACCATTCGCAGCAGCGGGGAGGACGTGCTGCCGAACGTCTACTGCGGCGTCGCGACGCTGCTGCTGGTGCCGCTGTATCTGTTCACAAAATCTATTTCCCTGCGGGAAAAGACGGCCCACATTGTGCTGCTGGCCGCGCTGTTCTTTAGTTTTAACACGAACTACATGAACTATATTTGGCACGGCTTCCACTTCCCGAACGACTTGCCCTATCGCTTTTCCTTCATGTACTCTTTTGTACTGCTGATCCTGGCGGTCAAGGCCTTCCAGCGCCTACACGAGTTCAGCGGGAAGGAGCTGCTGGGCGTGGGCAGCGCTCTGGTGTTCGGCATCATTCTGATCGAAAAAATAGGCTCGAAAAATGTGGATTATATGACCGTCTACATCAGCATCATTTTCGCGGCGGTCTACACGCTGGCCTTTTACCTGATGCAGAAGAGGCGCTCCCAGGCCGCCATTGTGTCCGTGCTGATGCTCTGCTGCGTCATTGCGGAGGCGGCGGCCGCCAACACGGACCACTACAGCATGGACCAGCCAAAGACGAACTTTGCCGGCGACTTCGCGGATTTCCGGCGCCTCAAGGCGCAGCTGGACGAGCGGGAAACCGGAATCTACCGCATGGAGCTCTCCCGCCTGCGCGCGCGCATGGATCCGGCCTGGTACGGCTATAACGGCGTCTCCACCTTCTCCTCCATGGCCTACGAGAGGCTCTCCAACCTCCAGCGGCGGCTGGGCATGTTCGGCAACTACATCAACAGCTACACCTACCACCGGCAGACAGCGGTCTACAACGCGCTGACCTCACTGAAATATGTGGTGGACAACGAGCAGGGCGCCCAGCCGGAGATGAATCCCGCACTCTACGAGTATGTCGCGGAGGAAGGCATCTTCAAGGCCTACGAAAACCGTTGGTTCTTACCGATAGCCTACTGCGTCCGCCCGGAGATTATGGACTGGTATTGGGAGCACAACTTCAATCCGTTTGAGGTGCAAGGGGAATACTTCGAGCTGACGACCGGCGTCGCGGACGTGTTCGAAAAAATCGATATCATCAACACGTTTTACGACAATGTGCAGGACATCCCCTATGGCTATGACAGCGGCAGCTTTTCTTTCACAAAGGTCAACGAGGGCGAAAGCGGGAGCTTCACCTTTGTCCTCCAGCCGTTGGCCGGGCAAAATGTCTATCTGTTCGCGCGCTCCAACCAAATTACCACGCTCACGGCCAAAGGAGATACCCTCAGCACCTATCAGAATGTGGACGGGGAATACATCCTGGATCTGGGCTACTGCGCGGCGGGGGAGGAGATTTCCGTCGATTTCAGCATCAAAAACGAGGAAGGCTCGGGTAATCTCACTTTTTATGCCTACGGCCTGAACCAGGAGGCTTTCCAACAGGGCTACGACGTTCTGAAAGCCGGCCAGCTGAACGTGGCGCGTTTTGACGAGCGCCTGATTTCCGGAACTGTTTTCGCGGAGGAGGACTGTGTCCTCTACACCTCCATTCCCTTTGACGGGGGCTGGCATGTCACAGTGGACGGTGTTCCGGTTGAAAAGAATAACTATCTCGCAATCGGCGAATCCTTGCTGGGTGTCCGGCTGCCGGCCGGTGAGCACGAAGTTGTGCTGCGCTTTACGCCGCAGGGGCTGTATTTGGGCCTGGCTGTCACGCTGTTCAGCGCCCTTGCCCTGCTGGCCTATGCCTGGCTCTCCGCGTTCCTCCGCAAGCGGCGGGCGGCACTGTCTCCGGTGACGGAGGCGCTCCCCGCGGCAGAAATGGCGGCGTTCCCTGTGGATATGTTGCCTGAGGAGGAACAACATCCAGAATCACCCGTTTCTATAGCCGAATCACCGGTGGAACCCTTGGCTGATTTCCTTCCTGATTTGGAAGAAATGCCACCGTTTTCAGAGCCGAACAGCGATATATAATATAAATTAACACATATGTAGGGGCGGGCCTTGTGTCCGCCCTTAAACTTTGCCCCAAACATATTTATAACCGGGTGCTCATATACTGTATGACGAAACAGGAAAAAGGGGGCCACAAAATGGGAACAGGCTACCTGACCATACAGGTACGTACCGCCAACGACGCGCTGCCGGTAGCCCACGCGCAAGTGCAGATCCAAAGCCGGGAGGGCGGCCTCCTCTGGAAAACCAGTACGGACGAAGGCGGCAGCACGGAGCGGTTTCCGCTTCCCGCGCCGGACAGATGCCACAGCTTAGACCCCAGCTACTTAAAGCCGGCCTATGCGCTCTACAACTTGAGCGTGAGAGCGGAGGGTTTCGTGACACAATACATTCATGGGCTGGAAATCCTGGACACCGAAACCACGTTCCTGCCTGTCGATTTGGAACCGCGTTTGGCGGAGGAGAGCTCGGAATTGGCGGAGGATGTGGACATCTCGCCGATAGGCCTGCTGATCCCCTCGGAAAACAGGCAAGGAGAAGTGCCGCCAGATATCCGCGGAGAAAACGAAGCGGGGGAGGATCCGCCCGAATCCAGACTGTTGACGGAAGTCCGCATTCCGGATTACATCACCGTGCACTTGGGAACCCCCTCCAACGCGGCGGCGCGGAATGTGCGGGTGCGGTTCCCGGAATATATCAAAAATATGAGGTATACAAAACACCGAACCATGCAAAGGCTTGCCCTGCATGGTTTTCTTGTACTAAAATAGACCTTATTGCAATATATATTGCATAAGGGGTGAGACGCGATGAGCGAAGAAAAGAAAATTATTTTGCCAAAGAAACTGCAAGCCGAGATGATGAAATTCTTTTTTGAGGTCGCTGTACGCCAAAAGAAACAAGAACAGATGAAAACGCTCCTATCAGAAAAAAATGATAGGAGAGAAAAATAATGGAAACAGGGATTTATGTAAGGGTGGATACATACCAGAAAAACCAAGCAAAGAATAGAGCGAGAAACCCTTTAGCTGCTTAATTTAACCACAACAAAAATAGTCTGTCAAGAGGGCGAAAGCGTTTGGTTAATCTTGACAGGCTGTTTTTTTCGTTTGAAAGCGGAACCTATGAAGATGCGGTATGTTCATGATCTGCACTTTGGGCATTACTCACTTCACGGTACAAATTATAGAAAGCCGTTTTTTTAATTTTAAGCTGATCTAAGGCAGTGTCTAAATCTATTTCTTGATTTTGATACTGCTTTACGATTTCTATTTCTTTTTTCGTCCGAACTGTCTTAGAGCGTCCGAATTGCTTACCGCTTGCTTTAGCGACTGCAATTCCTTGTGCTTGGCGGCTTTTAATATATTGCCAGTTACTATCAGCCTGATAGGCAAATACGAGCAGGAACATATCCCGCATAAATTTATCAAGTAAATCGCTATCTGTTTGATCGGTGTTTAGAACGGGGGTATCTAAGATTTTTAGGATAATGCCCTTTTGCGTCAGAGCTTGCCACTCTTTTTTAATGCCGTCGTAATCCCGACTTAGGCGGTCTATGTTTTCAATATAGAGGGTGTCGCCTGATTTCAGCTGCTTTACAAGTCGGTGGTACTTCGTTCGAACCGTGCTTTTGCCGCTTTCTTTCTCAATAACGATGTTGTTTTTAGAAATCCCAAGCTTTTCCATCGCTATGACTTGCCGAGCCTCATTCTGTTTCTTTGTAGAAACCCGAATTAGCGCATAGGTATTATGTTCTGTCATTGTATTTTGCTCCTTTTTTAGGCCTATTATAAAAAAATAAGGCAGTCCGTGAAAGCTATAGCTTTCGCGGACTGCGCTATTATGGTATCACTGGGGCATTTTCGTGTCAACACTTGACATAAAAAACGGCATTTCGCTTGATTGATGGAAAAAATATGATAGAATATTGTTCATTTTGTATACAATTATCTTTCCGCATATGGTATACTATTAGTGGAGTTGCACAACAACTTCATATTGTACATGAAGTTTTATTTTAAAAAAATGTGGAGGGTGTCAAAATGAAACAGCGTATCTTGAAAAGCACGGTTGCTCTTTTATTAGTGGCGGTTATGGGGCTTGGTGCAGTACTGGTCATATGGCCGGGCTTGTTACCAAAAGCGCAGGCGGCAGAAAAGTTCGGCGATGATGGCACCACCAACTGGGATTTTATTATACCGGTTACACATCAAAAGACTGCACCGAACGGTTATATTGGAATATATACTGCACAGGATTTATATAACATACGGAACGATTTAGCAGGTAATTATATTCTTATGAATGATATAGATTTAGCGGACTGGGGAAATTGGATACCAATTGGTGATCCGTACTCTGATGATAATATTTTTAAACTCATTACAATTTCAAGTATCGAAGAATATTATGCGGCATTTGAAAAATTTGGAACCTTGTATATAAAAACAATTGATGGAAATTTTGAACCTATACACTATTCTCCGGATTCATATTCTCCGGATAATTCCTATTATTACGCAGGATGGTGTTTTTTTGGTACATTTGACGGCAATGGCCATATAATTAAAAATATGACCGTTAATCTTACAAGAGAGGGTGTCCCATATGCAGGGTTATTTGGCCGCAATAAAGGTAATATTCGTAATATAGGCATAGTTTACAGCAGTATCTCCATTGGACCAGAATTTGCCTGGCATTCATTTGTGGGCGGCATTGTTGGAGACTGCTTAAGTGGTGATATCAGTAACTGCTACAATGGTGTAGGCATTATTTCTGTACGAAAAAATTCATACGAAGGTCATTCTTACGTCGGCGGCATTGCCGGCACTGTCGGTATTGGTAATGACGTCATTGATATAAAAAATTGCTATAATACATGTGATATATTTTATAGCAATACTAATTCCGATAACTATTCAGTTTCGCGTGTAGGTGGTATTGCAGGGACAATCGCCGGAACTATCAGCGACTGCTATAACACGGGTTATATCTACTCCTCAAATTCCGACTACAACAGAATTTCTTACGTCGGTGGTATCACGGGAGAGTGTAATTACTATAATGGATTTGATGGTGGCGGTAGCATCAGCGACTGCTATAACACTGGTAGCATCATCTCATCTGGAGATGCAGGCGGCATCATAGGGGTTAGCACCCATAACAGCATCAGCAACTGCTATAATACTGGCAGTGTTTCCGCTAACTTTAATGCGGGTGGCATCGCGGGGATTAACTCTAGCAGCATCAACTACGCTAAGGTCAGTAATTGCTATAATGCTGGCACCATTTCATCCTCCTTCAACGCAGGTGGCATCGTAGGCGATAACACCTGCTACTACGCCCATTCCAACTACGGCTATTCCATGATCAGCCATTGTTATAACACGGGCAGTATTATTCTTCCCTCTTCAAATGCCGGCGGCATTGCGGGGAATGACTACAACGGCATCATCAATAGCAGCTATTTTTTGAACAATATCGGCAGTGGCGTTGGCAATGGTTCAACTTCGGGCACATATACGTGTACTGCGGCAGAGATGCGACAGAAAAGTACATTTGTAGATTTTGATTTTATCTCAATATGGGATATTGATCCGAATATAAATAATGGCTACCCATTTCTTAAGGGAAGCAATCCGATAGGCGGCGGCGATCCGGGTGAACCCGATCCATTGGGGATAGTTGAAGTAGATTTTTATCTAAAGACAGTCAATAAAGACATAAAATTAAATGTTTATTGGAGTGATAATTTCTTTTGCCAAAACGCGATTGCACCTAACGGCGAGTTGCAGATTGCCTCGCTTGTACTTTGTGAAACCGCATACCGAGAGGATATGAATGATTTAGTTAAGACCTTGAAGGCATTTGGTTTTACTGATATTGCACCTTATGAATATTTTGACCGTGTAGAAAGGGATAGAGTTGCGCATACTATCGCAAGAAAAGAAGCTGTTATAGATGGGAAACCATGTGACATCGTGGCAGTTGTTTGCCGGGGGACTGGTTGCGATTTGGACACGGATAGTAATGTGTGGGCTGGGAAAGACGGATTTGAAGAAGCTTATAAAAATGTCGCATCTAATCTAAAACAATACCTTATAACATATGACCTTCCGAAAAACAGTATAAAATTTTTAGTCACGGGACACAGCAGAGGTGGAGCCGTTGCTAATCTACTGGGTGCAAATATCACACATAATAAGATATTGGGCGCTTTGGGTAATCAAAACAATGTTTATACCTATTGTTTTGCATCGCCACCTTCAACGGCGGAAAAACCATTAGTTAGTGATAATATTAGAACATTGGTTAATTGGGACGATTATGTTCCTATAAATTTATTAGGCGGCGACACACACGGTAAAATTGATGTATTTCAGCCGAAATCAGAATCGGAAATGCGTAGCATTTTTAAAGAATTAACTGATGCTAATTATAGTTATACATCAAAATTGCGTGAAACTGGAAGCCCTATAGAGGTTATGTTTGGGCATCCACACCAGCCCGAAACTTACTTGGCATATTTACTTATGAACAGCCCGATATCATTAAACGAAAGATGGGATGGCGTCAGGCATATTACAATAAAATGCCCGGTGGATATCGAGGTATATGAAAGTTCTGGCTTACTTGTTGGGCGAATAGCGGGGAATGAAATAGATGAAAACGTCGAAGCTAGTATTTCTATGTGGCTTGAAGGCGACGCGAAACATTTTATATTGCCACGAAATGAAGAATATGTTTTCAAGATGACCGGTACAGATAACGGTAAAATGGATTATACAATCAGTTATTTTGATCCGTATGCACCAGGCAATATTATATTAGAACAAAAAGAATTTCAAAACGTCACCCTGTTCGCTGGCAAGACAATGACAAAGCAGGGGCGGCAATGCAAGGGTGGTTATGCTCCTGCCCGCAAGGACTGACACAGCGGCTTTTCATGACTACATCTATGGGAAAGCCGAAATCCGGTTTTTGCGCGGCAGGTTAAAATTCGGCGAGAGTAAAAATGCCGCGCCATTTCCCAGCATGATCATAGTTTTCTGAAAGGGGTACCCTGCGCGGGCGCGACCTCTGGGGCGTGATGGGTAACTTATGAGAGCAAGAGCTTCCCAATGAACTGCACATAAACTTTTTCGCTGCGGCGAAAAACTTTACATTCGTTCATCGGTTGCCATCTTGCCTGTGCTTTCGGCGGTGAATTGTCTTTGCCGACGGGGCGGCTTCTAACAAAGCCTTCCGCCGCCTGCGACAATTTTACCGCCGTTTTTCAAATGTCAGTGCTTTACTGTCATTTTTTTTCTGAGTAAAAAAGAAAGAGGGGGGTATGGAATGTACATTCCATCAATTACAAATATAGAAAATGCCTTAAAGGTTTTCTATGAAAATGCGGAGATCGGGAACAAGGAAATAAAGACTTTGTTTGGCAGTCGGTCTACTGCGACCGTATCAAGGCTAAAGAGAATCGTCAAAGCAGAAATGCTGAAAAGAGGTATGCCGACATTTAACGCCTATAAGGTGAACACGGCCATTGCCTATGATGTTTGGGGCATTGATATAGCGGACTTAGAAAACCGCAGGAAGAAAATAAAAGAATTAGCTTTATAAAAAGCAGGTTTAGCCTTGCGTGATGTCTATTATCTATTATATAATAATTGCGTAAGGCTAAGCCGTCAAAAGGAGGTTAGCCATGCCGATATACAAAGCAAACGGCAAAAAAGACGGCTTGCAAAAATACATTGTGCGGATCAATTATCTTTCTGATAGTGGCGAAGCGAAACAATTAACACGGGTTGCTTATGGTTCAAGTGCTGCAAAAGATTTAGAACGCAAATTAAATAATTCATTAAAAGATAAGTCTGAAATGCAAATTAAAAAAATAACTGTCAAGCAACTGTTTGATGAATACATCGCATTTAAGAAAATGGAAGTTAAGGAATTATCGATTGCTAAAATAACAGATGACTTTAATTTCTATGTTCTACCCACATTTGAGAATTGCCGTATTGATAGATTGAGTATTAAGATGATTCAAGATTGGAAATTATTTCTTGATAGTAAAAATCTAGCGTTAAGTACGAAATCGAGTGCGTTCATTTATTTTAGAGCTTTAATAAATTACGCTATCAAAATGGAATATATCTTTAAGAATCCATTTGATAAGGCAAGCAACTTTAAGGATAAGTCTACTATCAAAAAGGAAATGGATTTTTACACGGCTAATGAATTTAAAAAGTTTATTGCGAAAGCAAGAGAAATAGCGGAAGATAGAGAAAGGCAGTTCAATGATGGATCAGAATGGAATTTTTATGTGTTCTTTAATATAGCGTTCTATACAGGCCTACGAAAGGGAGAGATACACGCTCTCAAATGGTCTGATGTAGACGGCTCTTATTTATCAGTGAAACGTAGTATGGCGCAAAGATTAGGCGATTTAGAAACCCTACCCAAGAACCCAACGAGCATAAGAACTTTACAAATGCCTATACC
>Ga0123353_10004621_pt1 | contig 17769 bp, 14 predicted proteins | sample TergutLab28metaG_3_FD_92763 | JGI IMG/M metagenome (GOLD analysis project Ga0123353, IMG submission 92763) | Labiotermes labralis P3 segment gut microbial communities from Petit-Saut dam, French Guiana - Lab288 P3 | ecosystem: Host-associated > Arthropoda: Insects > Digestive system > Gut ... | reverse complement strand
GCCGAGCACGGCGCCGGCGATCCCCGGCACCAGCAGTGCCGGGGCGGCGAGCACGCCGAAGACGGTCATGAGGTACGTCAGCTGATTGGGCGTGATGCGGGTGAGCACCAGGTGCCGGTCTATGCGGAGGGAGAGCTCCCGCATGTAGAGCCGGCCGGCCCAGTGCTCGCCGCTGCGCCGGTCCTTGACCCCCGGGGGGTGAACGACCGGGCGCAGTTCAGCTACTGATGGCTTTGGCATAGTCGGCGTACGCGTCTCTGATCTCGGTGTCGGACAGGTCCAGGTGTTCCAGGATCGTGTAGCGGCCGGGGCGGGTCTGCGGTGCGTAGCGCACCACCTCGACGAACTCCGGGTCGGTGAAGCCGGTGTCGGCGGCGAGCACCGGCAGGCCGTGCCGGCGCAGCACCTCCGCGATCAGCCCCGCCTGCTCGGTCGCGCCGCGCAGATGCATGGCGAACGCGGCACCCAGTCCCGCGCCCTCGCCGTGCGCCGGCGCCCGCTGCGGGAAGAGCAGGTCGAAGGCGTGCAGGATCTCGTGGCACGCGCCGGACGCCGGACGGCTGTCGCCGCTCACCGACATCGCGATGCCGGAGAGCACCAGCGCCTCGGCCAGCGTGGTGAGGAAGTCGTCGTCGCCGATGCCGCCGGTGTGCCGCAGCACGGCCTCGCCCGCGGTGCGGGCCATGGCCGCGGCCAGGCCGTCGATGCGCTCGCCGGTCTCCCGGTGCGACAGCTCCCAGTCGGCGATCGCGTTGATGTTGGAGACGGCGTCGCCGATGCCCGAGCGCACGAAGCGGGCCGGTGCCTGGCGCACCACGTCGAGGTCGATGACCAGCGCGATCGGCGAGGGGACGCCGTAGGAGCCGCGGCCGTTGTCGTTGTCCAGCGTGGCCACGGGAGAGCAGATGCCGTCGTGGGAGAGGTTGGTGGCGACCGCGACCAGCGGCAGTCCGACCCGGGCGGCGGCGTACTTCGAGGCGTCGATGATCTTGCCGCCGCCGAGCGCCACCACCGCGTCGTAGCGGCTGCCGCGCATCGCGTCGGCGAGCTTGACGGCCGCGTCGATGCTGCCGCCGCCGACCTCGATCCAGTCCGCGCCGGGCAGGGTGGCCGAAAGTCGCTCCCGCAGCGCGGCGCCGGAGCCGCGGCTGATGGCCACGGCCAGCCGGCCGGAGCTGGAGATGCGCTGGTCGGCCAGGAGCGCGCCGAGGCCGTCCAGGGCGCCCGGCCTGATGTCGACGACGACGGGCGACGGGACGAGCCGGGTCAGTACCGGCATGCGATCTCCCTGCCCTTGGCGAGGTCCTCGTGGTTGTCGATCTCCACCCAGGACACGTCGCCGATGGGCGCGACGTCGATGGTGAAGCCGCGGTCGACGAGCTCCTGGTACCCGTCCTCGTAGTAGAGGTCGGGGTCCCGCTCGAAGGTCGCCTTGAGCGCGTCGGCCAGTTCGGCCGCGGCGTCACCCTCGATGAGGGTGACGCCGATGTACTCGCCGGTGGCCTCGGCGGGGTCCATCAGCTTGGTGATCCGGCGCACGCCCTTGCCGGGCTCGGCGACGACCTTCATCTCCTCGTCGGCGAGCTTCTTGACGGTGTCCAGCGCCAGGATGATCCGCCGCCCCTCGCCGCGGGCGGCGAGCAGGGTCTTCTCCACCGACACCGGGTGGACCGTGTCGCCGTTGGCGAGGATCACGCCGTCCGTGAGGGCGCCGCGCGCGCACCACAGGGAGTAGGCGTTGTTCCACTCCTCCGCCTTGTCGTTGTCGATCAGGGTCAGGCGCACGCCGTACTTGGCCTCCAGCGCCTCCTTGCGCGCGTAGACCGCTTCCTTGCGGTACCCGACGACGATCGCGACCTCGGTCAGCCCGATCTCGGCGAAGTTCGCGAGCGTGAGGTCGAGCACGGTGAGGCTCTCCCCGCCGTCCCCGGCTCCGTCCGTCCCTCCCGCCCTTTCGACGACCGGCACCAGCGCCTTCGGCAGGGTGTCGGTGTAGGGACGCAGACGGCGGCCGGCGCCGGCCGCCAGCACGAGGCCGATCATGCGGGTTCTCCTGATTCGTCGTGGACGGCGGGCGCACCCGCCCGGTGGGCGGACACCCAGAAGCGGATGCTCTCGGTCAGGACCAGCAGCGCGAGGGCGACGGCGAGGACCGTCAGCGCCACGGTGAGTCCCGTGTGGTGCGCGAGAGCGGCCGCGAGGACGGCCACCAGCAGTGCCCGGCCCTCGTGCCCGCCGGCCGCCCGCACCAGGGCCCGAGGCGGCGCCCCGGTGCCGCCGCGGATGCGGTACACCGTGTCGTAGTGATGGTAGGCGACCGCCGCCACCAGGCCGAAAGCAGCGGGCAACGCCCCGTTTACCCCTGAGATGGCAGAAAGGGCCAGCAGGGTTCCGTATTCGGCGGCCCGGAAGAAGGGCGGCACCAGCCAGTCGAGCGCGCCCTTGAGCGGGCGGGCCACGGCCAGCCCGGACGTGACGACGTAGACGGCGGCGGCCGCGACCACCCACCAGCTGCCGGCGGGCGCCAGCGCCGCGGTCGCCACCAGCAGGCCGCCGCCGGCCAGCGCGACCGCGGGCGGGGCGAAGGCGGGCAGCCGGGCGGCGAGCGGCCGGACGGCACCGGCCACGGCCTCGGCCAGCGGGCCGCTGTCCGCCAGGTCGTGGAGGGCCTGCGCGGCCCGGTCGGTCCGGCCGGCCCTGCGGGTCAGCGAGCGCAGCACCCGCCCGGCGGTGGTGTAGCAGGCGGCCAGCGCGCAGCCGACGAGCAGCACGACGAAGGTGATCCGGGGCGTGGTGACCGCGGTCAGCACCGCTATCAGGGCCCAGCGCTCGCCGATCGGCAGCACGATCATCCGGCGCACCCAGACCGTCCAGCCGACGCTGTCCAGCCGGTCGGAGAGGGCCGCGGTGGGACTGGTGTTGCCGGTCGCGTCGTGGTTGGCCTCGGTGAACGCGAAGTCGACGACGTGCCGGCAGGTCTGCAGCACCATCGCGCCCAGGGCCAGCGCCCACACGTCGTCGCCGCCGCGGGCCGCGCCCAGCGCGAGACCCGCGTAGTAGGCGTACTCCTTGGCCCGGTCGAAGGTCGCGTCGAGCCAGGCGCCGAGGGTGGAGTACTGCAGCGAGTAGCGGGCCAGCTGGCCGTCGGTGCAGTCGAGCACGAAGGAGGCGATGAGCAGCACGCCGGCCGCGACGAACCCGACGCGGGTGCCGGTCGCCGCGCACCCGGCGGCGATCAGCGCCACCAGCAGCGAGGCGGTGGTGACCTGGTTCGGCGTGAGCCCCCGGCGCGCGCACCAGCGGGCGACGTAGCGCGAGTACGGGCTGATGAAGTGGGTGGTGAAGAAGCCGTCGCGCGCCTTGACGGCGCTGCGCAGCCGCACCGACTCCTCGTCGACGGCGCCGACGGCGGCGGTGGCCGCGGCGCGGGCGTCCGCGTCGGCGGGCACGGTGGCGACCAGCACGCCGAGCTCGGGCCGGTGCGGGGCGGCGTCCTCGGCGTCGAGGGCCGCGGCCACCGCGTCGGGCAGCACGTCGGCGCGCACGGCCGGGCCGCCGGCCGCCTGGCCGGAAACGGTCCCGGGGGCGGCGCCGGGTGCGTCGGCCAGCGCGGTGCCGGTCTGGTGGCCGCCGGTGGCGCTGACCGTTGCCGGGGCGCCGGCGGCGAGCCCGCCGAGCGCCCGGGCGAGGGCCGGGCGGGCCTTGGCCTGCACCGAGACGGCGCCCGCTACGGCGGCGGCGTCGAAGCGCGGGTCGGTCAGGGCGAGCCGCAGCGCGTGCCGGTGGCCGACGAAGCGCGGGTCGACCAGCGCGACCCGGTCCGCGGCGGGGACGGCGGCCAGCCGGGCCGCGGCGTCCGCGGCGTCCACGGCCTCGGTGACCTGGAACCCCAGCGCCCGCAGGTCGTCCGCGAGCGGCGACGGCGCCCCGGCGGCGGGCGGGCCGGTGAGAATAGCGGTCGGCAGAGGAACCCACTCCCTGGAAGCGTGCGGAGGCGTGCCCGCGGGGCCGCCCGATGAGGCGGGGCCGGGCCGGACACGACGGCGAGGCTATCGGATTCACGACGGCAGGCGTTCACTGCCTGTTCGCCTGAACGTGGCACCCCTGGTGTGATCATCATCTCCGATCACCCCCACCAGGGACAACGCCCCTGCACGCTGAGCCGTCCGGGGGATGTCCGGGCCCGGTCGCCGGACACCTGGCGCGGGTCCATCGCCGCAGGCCACCGCACATGACAATGGTCTCCAGTACCGGCTTGCCCACGGTGCGTGACCGGTGTTGACTGGCCGCCGCACGGCAGGGCCGGAGGACCGGCCGGCCGACTCCGGAGCCGGAGGAGCCGGCGGAACCCGACGAAGGGAAGCGCCGCGATGGGGGCAGGGCACCAGCACGGCGGCCATGGTCACGGCCACGGCCACGGCCACCGGCACGGGCCCGGCACCGCCGGCGCGGCCCACCGCGGCAGGCTGCGGATCGCCCTGGGCATCACGCTGCTGGTCATGGTCACGGAGGCGGCCGGCAGCGCGGTCACCGGCTCGCTCGCCCTGCTGGCCGACGCCGGCCACATGGCCACCGACGCGGCGGGCCTGGCGATGGCGCTGCTCGCCATCCACGTGGCCGCCCGGCCGCCGAGCGAGCGCCGCACGTTCGGCTTCGCCCGCGCCGAGATCCTCGCCGCCGCCCTGAACGCGGGGCTGCTGTTCGCCGTCGGGGCGTTCGTCTTCTACGAGGGCGTGCGCCGGCTGATCAGCCCGCACGCCCTCGACGGCGGCGCGACGGTGGCGTTCGGCCTGTTCGGCCTGGTCGCCAACTCGGTGTCGCTGCTGGTGCTGATGCGCGGGCAGCGGGAGAGCCTGAACGTGCGCGGGGCGTTCCTCGAGGTCATGGCGGACGCGCTCGGCTCGTGCGCCGTGGTGGTCTCCGCGGTCGTCTACCTGGCCACCGGCTGGCAGCAGGCGGACGCGGTGGCGTCGCTGCTGATCGGCGTGCTGATCGTGCCGCGCACCTGGCAACTGCTGCGCGAGGCGCTGGACGTGCTGCTGGAGGCGGCTCCCAAGCACGTCGACATGGGGCAGGTCCGCCGGCACATCGTGTCCCTCCCGGGCGTGGAGGGCCTGCACGACCTGCACGTGTGGACGATCACCTCGGGCCTGCCGGTGCTGTCCGCGCACGTGGTGGTCAGCCAGGGCGTCCTGGAGGAGGTGGGCTACGAGAAGATGCTGCACGACCTGCAGGGCTGCCTGGGCGCGCACTTCGACGTGGAGCACTGCACGTTCCAGCTGGAGCCGGCCGGGCACGCGGAGCACGAGGCGCGGCTCTGCCACTGAACGCCCGCCGCCCGTCCGCCGGAGCCGCCGGTGGCCGGTTCCGCACCCCCGGGCGCCTCTGCCGGTCGGCGCCGTGCGCGCGGGCCGGGGCCCCGGGTGAGGCAGACTAAGGGCTTGTCGTCGAACGCGAAGGATGGATATGCCCACCAGTCCTGCCACCGGCCGACCCGGCTCGTCTCCCGCCGCGCCGCCCTCGCCCAACGGGGTCGCGGAACAGATCCTGCTCGAGCTGGTCGACGAGGACGGCGTCACGATCGGCACGGCGGAGAAGGTGTCGGCGCATCTGGCCCCGGGGCGGCTGCACCGGGCGTTCTCGGTGTTCCTCTTCGACGAGGCCGGCCGGCTGCTGCTGCAGCGCAGGGCGCTGGGCAAGTACCACTCCCCCGGCGTGTGGTCCAACACCTGCTGCGGGCACCCGTACCCCGGTGAGCAGCCGTTCGTGGCCGCGGCCCGGCGCACCGCCGAGGAGCTGGGCGCCGCCCCGGCCCTGATGCGCGAGGCCGGCACGGTCCGCTACAACCACCCGGACCCGGCGTCGGGCCTGGTGGAGCAGGAGTTCAACCACCTGTTCGTGGGCGTGGTGCGCGGTCCGCTGCACCCCGACCCCGAGGAGATCGGCGAGACGGCGTTCGTCACCGCGGCCGAGCTGGCCGCGATGCGCGAGCAGGGACCGTTCTCCGCGTGGTTCCAGACGGTGCTCGACGCGGTGCTGCCCGCGGTGCGCGAGGTGACCGGCGGCGCCGGCGGCTGGTGAGCCGCCGGCTCAGCCGGCCGCGCCGAACAGCGGCATCGCCGCCCAGATCACCTTGCCGCCGGTCGGCGTGGGCGCGATGTCGCAGGAGCCGCCGGCCTCGTCGGTGATCGACTTCACCAGCAGCAGCCCGCGGCCGCCGGTGCGGCCGTGGTCGGTCTCCAGCGCCTTGGGCCGGTACGGGTGGTTGTCCTCGACGGCCACCCGGATCCACTCGGCGCCGACCGCCAACTCGACCGCGACCTCCGGCGAGAGCACCGCGGCGTGCTTGACCGCGTTGGTGACCAGCTCGGAGACGATCAGCAGCAGCCCGTACAGCACGTCGCCGTCGACCGGCACGCCGCGGTCGCGGACGAGCGAGCGGACCGCGTGCCGCACCTGGGGCACCGAGGAGTCCAGCGCCGGGGCGGTGAACCGCCACACCCCCTCGTACGGTCTCGGGGCCGGAGCCTGACCCTGCGGGACGCTCCCGCGCACCTCCATGACCGCACCCACCATCGCCTTCTGATATTCCGTCTTGTGGTGAACCGGCCGGCCTGACCGGCCGGTTCCCCCTCACCGTTCGAGTGTCCGTGACCGCTGCAATTGCACGTGCAGGAGACCGTAAGTCCGCGCCTTTCAGCGGTTCCCGACCGGCGGTGAACGGTTCTGGCGGTCCGCCGACCGATTCCGGCCGCGGGAGGCGTGGCTAGGATCATGGGCGCCGCTTCGCGGCCCGCCGCCGACTGCGTACGAGGAGCCCGCATGGCCGACGCCGATCCGCTCGCAGCACGTTCCGCTTCCGGCACGTCGGTCGCGGACGCCGGGTCGCCACAGGGCCCGGACCGGCCCGTCCCGGCGGGCGCCACCGGCTCCCCCGGGCTGCTGGTCGCCACCGGCGACGGCACCGCCACCGTCACTATCAGCAACCCGGCCCGCCGCAACGCGATGACGCTGGCGATGTGGCGGTCGCTGCCGCCGCTGCTGGACGCGCTGGCCGGCGACCCGACGGTGCGGGTGCTGGTGCTCACCGGAGCCGGGGACACCTTCTGCGCGGGCGCGGACATCGGCGACCTGGCCGGGCCCGACGGCATGCGCGGCATCCGGGAGGCGGCCGTGGCGGCGGAGGAGGCGCTGGCCGCCTTCCCCAAGCCGACGATCGCGGCGGTCCGCGGCTACTGCGTCGGCGGCGGCTGCCAGCTCGCGGTCGCCTGCGACCTCCGCTTCGCGGCGGAGGGCGCGCGCTTCGGCGTCACCCCGGCCCGGCTCGGCATCGTCTACCCGGCCTCCTCCACCCGGCGGCTGGCCGGGCTCGCCGGGCAGTCGACCGCCAAACACCTGCTGTTCTCGGCCGAGTTGATCGACCACGAGCGGGCGCTGCGCACCGGCCTGGTCGACGAGGTGCTGCCCGCGGACCGGCTCGACGCGCGGGTACGGGAGTTCACCGCCGTGCTGCGGTCCCGGTCGCAGCTGACGCAGGCCGCCGCCAAGGAGTTCGCCGCCGGCGAGCCGCCCGCGGAGCGCCTGGCCCACTGGGCGGAACAGGCCGCCGCCAGCGGCGACGCGGCCGAGGGCGCCGCCGCGTTCCTGGAACGCCGCGAGCCGCGGTTCACCTGGACACCGGGCAGGGGCTGACCGGTGGGCGCGCTCGGCGACGGCGAGGTACGGCGGCTGCGGGCGCGGGCCCAGGGGCTGCACGGGCCCGGCGGTCGCACGGTGGCTGACGCGGTGCGGCTGGCCGCCGGGCTGCAGGCCCAGGACGCCAAGGCGTGCCGGCTGCAGGTGCGGGCGCGCAGCCGCGGCCTGACCGCGGGTGACGTCGACGCGGCCTGCGCCGCCCGCCCGCCGGCGGTGGTGCGCACCTGGCTGATGCGCGGCACCCTGCACGCGGTGGCGGCCTCCGACGTGCGCTGGCTGACCGCGTTGCTCGGCCCGCGCGCCGCGGACATGTACCGCGGGCGGCGCGCCCGGCTCGGCCTGGACGACGACCTGCTGGCGCGGGCGCTGCCCGCGCTGGAGCGCGTCCTGGCCGGGCGGGCGTTGCCGCGCGACGCGCTGGTGGAGCGGCTGGCGGAGGAGGGCGTCGCCCTGGACCCGCGCGGCCAGGCCCCGGCGCACCTGCTGCTGTACGCCGCGGCCCGCGGCGTGGTGTGCCGCGGGCCGGAGGCGGCGGCCGACGCGGCCACGTACGTGCTGGCCGAGGAGTGGCTGGACGGCGTGGCCGACGCGGGCCCGGCCGGCGACGAGGCGCTGGCCGAACTCGCGGTGCGGCACGCGACGTCCTACGGCCCGGTGTCCGCGGCCGACCTGGCCCGCTGGTCGGGGCTGCCGGCGACCGCGGCCCGCCGCGCGCAGGCGGCCGCCGGCGACCGGCTCGCGCGGGTCGAGAGCCCGCGGGGTCCGCTGCTGGCCGCGGCCGGCGCGGCGTCCCGGGTGCCGCCGCCCGGCGCGGTGCGGATGACCGGCCACTTCGACCCGTACCTGCTCGGCTACCGCGACCGGGACCTGATGCTGCCGCCCGCGATCGCCCCGCGCATCGCCACCGGCGGCGGCTTCCTCATGCCGTGCGTCCTGCGGGACGGCGCGGTGGCGGCGACCTGGCGCCACGAGCGCCGCGGCGCCGCCCTCACCCTGCGCGTGGAGCCGCTGACCGGCGAGCCCGACCCGGCCCTGTCCGAGGCCATCGCCGCGGAGGTCGGGGACATCGGCCGCTTCCTGGGCATGCCCGCGACCTGGGAGTGGACGACGGGGTTGTGAGCCTGCACCCGGGGATCGCCTGGCCGGATACGCGTGCCGGACGCCGGGACCCGCCAGGGACCGTCGGGGGGCTCGCAGGATCAGTTGACGGAGGTGGTGCGCCGTGAGCCCGGCCCCGGACCCGGGAGCCTGGCCGGCGGATACGCGTCCGCCAGGGACCAGAAACGAGATCGCAGGTTCAGTTGGCGCGGGTGGCGCGCTGTGAGCCCCAGCCCGGGCCCGCCCCGGGCGGCCTGCCAGGCGGATACGCCTGCCGGACACCGGGAGCCCGCCGGGGCAATCGGCGGGTAGCCCGAGCTTGGCCCCACGCTCCGGAGGCGTCGGGACGCAGGCCCGGGCGGCGGACGGCGACGGCAGCAGCGCGTCGCCGGCACCTGCGTTCTCCGTCGTCCGCAAGGGCGGCGCCGGCGCGACGGTGTCGTGGTGGGGCGGTGCCACCGCGCAGTTCGCGGCGGGTGAACCGGCCGGCTACGTGGAGCGGATGAGCGGCGCCCGCGTTCGGGTGGTGCAGGCGCGGCCCGCGCACCGGCCGGCGGATACGCGTCCGCAGGGGACCGTCAACGTACTCGCAGGGTCAGTTGATGCGGGTGGCGCCGACCGGCTGGCGCTCGGTCACGCCGGTGGGCATGGCGGGGTGGCGGCCGAGCAGGATGATGCCGATGACCACCGCGGCCAGGCCGGCGGCCTCCCAGGCCAGGGCGCCCGGGGTGACCCGGAGCCGGTCGCCGAGGAACCCGACGCCGCAGGCGATGCCGGCCAGTGGCTGGGCGGCGGTCAGCGACGGCAGGGACATCCGCAGTGGCGCGGTCTCGAAGGCGCTCTGCACCAGCAGCAGCCCGGTCAGGCCGAGGACGGCGATCCCGTAGGGCTGCCAGTGCACGAAGAGCGGGGCGATCCCGTGGTCGCGGATGATCTGCCCGCACACCCGGGTGAGGGCGTCCTGCAGGCCGTAGAGCAGGCCGGCGGCGAGCGCGAGCAGGGCCGCCTCCGAGGACGGCGGGAGCCGGCGGGATCTGATGGTGAGCAGCAGGGCGAGGCCGGCCACGATGCCGAAGACCAGCCAGTGCCGCAGCGGTCCCGCGGGGGCGCTGCCGCCGCTGGGCCGCCCCGCGACGATGAAGGCGGTCACCCCGAGGGCGAGCAGCGCGACACCGCCCCAACCGCTCCAGCCCAGCGGCTGTCTGGTCAGCCAGCGCGACAGGGCCATGGCGAACAGCAGGTTGGTGGCGGTGAGCGGCTCGACCAGCGAGACCTCGCCGTAGGCCAGGGCGACCGCGCCGAGCACCAGGCCGCTGACGAAGAACGCGATCCCCAGCAGCCAGTCCGGCATGCGGATCAGGTCGAGGAGCAGCCGGAAGGAGAGGAAGTCCGCGAGCGGCGCACGGGCGGCCGCGCGCTGCTGCAGCACGAATCCCAGGCCGAGGCAGCAGGCGGCACCGACTCCGAGCAGGAACACGGCCACGCCGTCACTGTAACCCGCCACATGCCCGACCAGCCCCGATCCGCACGAGTGCGCCCTGGTGGGTCCCGGTCTGCGCCGCTTTTCAGGCAGGCTCGGCCGGTGCGGCGGACTCGGCGTGCGCGGCCGGTTCGGCGGGCCCGGGAAGCTCGGAAACCTCGGAAGGCTCGGAATCCTCGGAAGGCCCGCATTCCTCGGAAGGCTCGGCCGGGGCCGTCTCCGCGCTGTCCCACACCGTGAGGAACGCCATCCGCAGGCAGGCGGCGAGCGCCGGGTGCTCGATGTACAGGGCGGTGGTCGAGCCGGTGCCGGCGACCGGGTCCGGCATGTCGCACAGCACGAGCGAGGCGTCGGCCACCACCAGTTTCAGTGGCAGGTCCGCGGCGAACCGGCACTCCTCGCCCGCCGCCCGGGACCGCCGGACGTTGTCCAGGGTCTCGGGATCGGCGAGCGCCTCGTGGGTGTAGATGGCGCGGACCGAGCCGCCGTTGCGCCGCAGCCGCCGCACCGCCCTGATCCCCGGGGTGTTCAGGCCGGGGGCGACGAACGGCGGTTTGGAGAGGCTGAGCAGTTCGTGCTGGGCGTGGTTCTGGATGTCGGTGAACGCCTCGGATATCGACTTGGGGTCGCGGAGGATCTCGATGTAGTCCAGCGGCACGGTGTGCGACCTGCCGTCGGACCAGATCGGCACCAGGCTCGCGGTCAGGTTCGCCGACACCCGGTCCAGCCGCTCCAGCGCCTCGCGCTGCAGCGCCATCAGCCGGGCCACCGCCAGTTCCGGGGCGACCGCCGTGAACGTGGCGACCCGCCCGGGATGCGCGGTGGCCAGCCGTCGCCTGACCAGGGCGTCCAGCACGTCGTACACGCGCTGCCTGGGAACATCGGCCTCGCGCGCCACCTCGGCCGCGGTGTACGACTCGCGGCGTACAAGGGCGAGGTAGACCCGCGCCTCGTAGCGGGCGAGGCCCAGTGAGACCAGGTCGTTGACCGGTCCTTCCTCCGACTCCATGGCGCCACAAGCTATACGCCGGAGATCGTCGCGGGGAAGCGCGGGAGGGGGTCCCGGAAGGTGACTCGAGGTCAATCCTTTGCCATTACCCGGTAGTTCCTTTAAACCGGTCTCACTACCTTCATCATGGCCACCACTGCACGGGGTGGCAGTCAGCACGAATGGCTGAAGTCGTCAGCCAGATCACCAGTGAACGAGCGCCACATGCTTCCCGGGCGTAGCCGCACGATGATCGGTTGTCATGAACGTGACAGATCTGCCATCGTCGGGCGCCCCCAGGCTCGATCCCCCCATGGAGGGCAGTTCATTGCAGTCGACAAGTCCCGGCCGGTTGAGAGCAACCGTCCGCCGCGCAACCCTCGCGGTGGTCGCCGCGGGGGCCCTGGTGACCGGCGGCATGGTCGCGGCGGCGGCTCCCTCGGTCGCCAGCACGCCCGCCTCCACCTCCGGCTCATCCGCCACCGGCGCCACCGGCACCACCCTGGGCAAGTCCCAGCACCTGTGCGCCTCGCCCGCCGAGGGCCGGATGTCCTGCCTGTCGCTGGTGCGCACGGACGTCGTGCACCACATGGGTGTCTCCCCCAACGCCACCCCCTCCGGATACGGTCCCACCGACCTGCAGAGCGCCTACGCCCTGCCGTCCGGCGGTTCGGGGGCCACCGTGGCCATCGTCGATGCCCAGGACGACCCCAACGCCGAGTCGGACCTGGCCACTTACCGCTCGCAGTACGGCCTGCCGGCCTGCACCACGGCCAACGGCTGCTTCAAGAAGGTCGACCAGAACGGCGGCACCAGCTACCCCACCGCCGACTCCGGCTGGGCCGGTGAGATATCGCTCGACCTCGACATGGTCAGCGCCGTCTGCCCGTCCTGCCACATCCTGCTGGTCGAGGCCACCTCGGCGAGCATGAGCGACCTGGGCATCTCGGTGAACCGCGCGGTCACCATGGGCGCGAAGTACGTGTCCAACAGCTACGGCGGCTCCGAGTCCTCCTCGGACACCTCGTACGACAGCTCGTACTTCAACCACCCGGGCGTCGCCATCACCGTCAGCTCCGGTGACAGCGGCTACGGCGTGGAGTACCCGGCCGCGTCCCAGTACGTGACCTCGGTCGGCGGCACCTCGCTCAGCCGCGCCAGCGGCACCTCGCGCGGCTGGACCGAGTCGGTCTGGGGCAGCAGCGCCGGCGGTGAGGGCGCGGGCTCCGGCTGCTCGTCCTACGACCCCAAGCCCAGCTGGCAGACCGACACCGGCTGCTCCAAGCGCACCGTCGCGGACGTCTCCGCGGTCGCCGACCCGAACACCGGTCTGGCGGTCTACGACTCCTACGGTGCCAGCGGCTGGCAGGTCTACGGCGGCACCAGCGCCTCGTCGCCGATCATCGCCTCGGTCTACGCGCTCGCCGGCACCCCCGCCTCGGGCACGACCCCGGCGTCCTACCCCTACGCCCACACCGGCTCGCTGAACGACGTGACCAGCGGCGCCAACGGTTCCTGCAGCAGCAGCTACCTGTGCACCGCCAAGGCCGGCTACGACGGCCCGACGGGTCTGGGCACGCCGAACGGCACCGCCGCCTTCACCAACGGCACCTCGACCGGCAACACGGTCACGGTGACCAACCCGGGCAGCCAGTCCACGGTGGTCAACACCGCGGCCAGCCTGCAGATCAGCGCGAGCGACTCCGCCTCCGGCCAGACCCTGACCTACTCGGCCACCGGTCTGCCCGCGGGCCTGTCGATCAACGCCTCGTCCGGCCTGATCTCCGGCACCCCGACCGCCACGGGCACCTCCAGCGTGACGGTCACCGCCAAGGACTCCACCGGCGCGACCGGCACGGCGAGCTTCAGCTGGGCGGTCACCACCTCCGGCGGCGGTGGCGGCGGCTGCACGGCGAGCCAGCTGCTGACGAACCCGGGCTTCGAGTCCGGCAACACCGGCTGGACCACCAGCTCCGGCGTCATCGACAACAGCACCGGCGCCCCCGCCCACACCGGGTCCTACAAGGCGTGGCTGGACGGCTACGGCACCACCCACACCGACACGCTGTCCCAGTCGGTGACCATCCCGTCCACCTGCACCAGCGCCAACCTGACCTTCTACGTGTACATCTCCACGCAGGAGACCTCCACCACGACGGCCTACGACACCCTGAAGCTGACCGCTGGCTCCAGCACGCTGGCCACCTACTCCAACCTCAACCACACGACCGGCTACGTGCAGAAGTCGATCAACCTGTCCTCGTACATCGGGCAGACCGTCGCCCTGAAGTTCACCGGCTCCGAGGACTCCCTCTACGCCACGTCGTTCCTCATCGACGACACCGCCGTCAACGTGAGCTGATGCCCGCGCGCACGGCCTAGCAGCACCGCACGACGCGCCCCGGCGCGGCAGCACACGACGGACCCGGGTCGGCCCCCACTGCCGACCCGGGTCCGCCGCTCTCCCCCGGTGTGCCGGTCACCGCACGTCGACGGTGACCTTCCACCCGACGATGGCGTGACAGGACACGCCGCCGGGTGTCGCGCTCGGGCAGGCGTGCCGGAAGCCGCTCAGCTGGGCACTGCCGGCCCGTGCGCCGCGATAGACGCCGGGCGAGACCTCGGTGAGTGCCGTGCCGTGCTCGACGGCCGGCACGTATCGGTCGTTCAGTCGCAGCCGCAGGGTGCTGCCCACGCTCAGGCACAGTTCGCGCGCGTTGGTGGCGGCCAGGTCGACGACGACGTCGCCGCAGTCCTGCTGCGTGCTCGCCGGGGCCGCTTCCGGTGCCCCCACCCGGACGCCGTTCGCCGAGCCGCATCCCGCCGTCAGCACCAAGGACGCGACGGCCGCCCCCACGGCCGCACCTGTCCGAGCGCGCATGCCCCAACCTCCCTCGCCCGGGCCGCCCTTGGTCGGAAGGCGGCCGGTCATGGGTGTGACGCAGCGCGGCGCGGGCCGGTTCCCTCCGGTTGTGGACGGCCCGGCGCGGGGCACGCGTGCGGCTCGGTGATCCGGACGCGTTCAGCGCGCTCGATGATCCGGCTGCGTTCAGCGCTCGGTGATCCGGCCGCCGTCCACCTCGATGCGGCGGGTGGTGTGCACCGCGTCCAGCATCCGCCGGTCGTGCGTGACCAGCAGCAGGGTGCCCTGGTACGAGGCGAGCGCGGACTCCAACTGCTCGATGGCGGGCAGGTCGAGGTGGTTGGTGGGCTCGTCGAGGACGAGCAGGTTGACGCCCCGGGCCTGCAGCAGGGCCAGCGCCGCACGGGTGCGCTCGCCGGGCGAGAGGGTGGCGGCGGGACGCAGCACGTGGTCGGCCTTGAGGCCGAACTTGGCCAGCAGGGTGCGGATCTCGGCCGGATCCAACTCCGGAGCCGGCGCGCGGAACGCGTCCAGCAGCGTCTCCTCGCCGCGGAACAGGGCGCGGGCCTGGTCGACCTCGCCGACCTGCACGCCCGGGCCGAGCGCCGCGGTGCCCTCGTCCAGCGGCAGCCGGCCGAGCAGGGCGGCGAGCAGCGTCGACTTGCCGGAGCCGTTGGCGCCGGTGATCGCGACCCGGTCCGCCCAGTCGATCTGGAGGTCCACCGGGCCGAAGGCGAAGTCGCCGCGCCGGACACGCGCGCCGCGCAGGGTGGCCACCACGGCCCCCGAGCGGGGCGCGGCGGCGATCTCCATCCGCAGCTCCCACTCCTTGCGGGGCTCCTCCACGACCTCCAGCCGCTCGATCATCCGCTCGGTCTGCCGGGCCTTGGCGGCCTGCTTCTCGCTGCCCTCGACGCGGGCCTTGCGGGCGATCTTGTCGGGGTCGGGGGCCTTGCGCAGGGCGTTGCGGGTGCCCTTGTCCATCCAGCCGCGCTGCATCCGGGCGCGGGCCTCCAGCCCGGCCTTGGTGTCGGCGTACTCCTCGTACTCCTCGCGGGCGTGCCGCCGGGCGGTGGCGCGCTCCTCCAGATACGAGGCGTAGCCGCCGCCGTAGACGGAGACCTGGTGCTGGGCGAGGTCGAGTTCGACGACGCTGGTGACGGTGCGGGTGAGGAACTCGCGGTCGTGGCTGACCAGGACGGTGCCGGCGCGCAGCCCGGTGACGAACTTCTCCAGCCGCTCCAGGCCGTCCAGGTCCAGGTCGTTGGTGGGCTCGTCGAGCAGGAAGACGTCGTAGCGGCTGAGCAGCAGGGAGGCGAGTCCGGCCCGGGCGGCCTGGCCGCCGGACAGCCCGCGCATGTCCGCGTCGAGCGCGACGCCGAGGCCGAGCGAGGCCGCGGCCTCCTCGGCGCGGTCCTCCAGGTCGGCGCCGCCGAGGGCCAGCCAGCGGTCGAGCGCGGCGGCATAGGCGTCGTCGGCGCCCGGCGCCCCGTCGACGAGTGCCTGGGTGGCGGCGTCCAGGGCGGCCTGCGCGGCGGTCACCCCGGTACGGCGGGACAGGAAGTCGCGGACCGACTCCGCCCGGCGGTCCGGCTCCTGCGGCAGATGGCCGACGGTGGCGTCCGCGGGGCTCAGCCGCAGGGCCCCCTCCTCGGGGACGTCCAGTCCGGCGAGGATCCGCAGCAGCGTGGACTTTCCGGCGCCGTTGGCACCGACCAGGCCGATGACGTCTCCCGGCGCGACGACCAGGTCGAGGCCGGAGAACAGGGCACGGTCGCCATGTCCTGCGGCGAGCTTCTTGGCAACGAGGGTGGCACTCATCAGAGGCCGGATCCTACCGTTTCGCCCCCGCCCCCGACCAAGGCGTTCCCCTGACGGCGGGGCCGGGGCCCGGGGAGCGAGGCGGGGTGCCGTCCTGGGGTCGGGGCCGCCGGTTCCGATGAGGCGGGCGCCGCTTCGTCGCTCCCCCCGGCACGAGGGTGACCGGATTCGCCCTCCCAAAAAAATGCATGCACGCTTGATTGTTTTTTGGGGGGCTGCCACGCTCGGGGCGCACGCTGTCATGTACCGGCGGTTTGTCCGAGGGGTGGCCATGGCCGATCCGCAGTCCGTACGCACCGTCCTGGACGATCTCCGTGCCGAGAGCGACGCGCTCGACGTCCTGGTGGCGGAGCTGCCGGCCGGGCGCTGGGGCGCCGTGACGCCGGCCGAGGGCTGGACCGTCGCCCACCAGATCGCCCATCTGAGCTGGACCGACCGCCAGGCGCTGCTGGCGATCGAGGACCCGGACGCGTTCTCCGCGGAACTCACCTACGCCTTGGGTCACTTGGACACCTACGTGGACGAGGCCGCGACCCGGGACGCCGCGATGCCGCCGGCCGCGCTCCTGGAGCGGTGGCGGTCCAGCAGGGCCCGGCTGTGGGCGACGCTGGTGGCGCAGCCGCCGGGCGTGCGGCACCCCTGGTACGGGCCGCCGATGAGCACCGCGGCCGTGGCCACCGGGCGGCTGATGGAGACGTGGGCGCACGGCCAGGACATCGCCGACACCCTGGGGGTGCGGCGCACCCCCACCGCGCGGTTGCGGCATGTCGTACGGATCGCGGTGCGCGCCCGGGACTACGCCTTCGCCGCGCACGGCCGTCCCGCCCCGCAGGCGGAGTTCCGCTGGGAACTGACCGCGCCCGACGGCTCGTTGTGGTCCTTCGGCCCGGAGGACGCCGACCAGCGGGTGAGCGGGCCCGCCGAGGACCTGTGCCTGCTCGCGGTGCAGCGCCGCCACCGCGACGACGTGGCACTGACCGCCGAAGGAGCGGACGCCGACGCGTGGTTGTCGATCGCGCAGGCATTCGCCGGACCGCCCGGCAAGGGCCGGCCGGCCGGGGCGGCGTCCGGCGGCGGTGCCGCATGAGGGGGACGGTCCTGCGCGGGAAGGACTTCGCCGAGCGGCGCGCGACGATGCTGGACCGGCTGGCCGAGGTGGCCGCCGCGCACGCCGAGGCGCTGGCCGGCGGCGGCCCCAAGTACCAGGAACGGCACCGCGGTCGGGGCAAGCTCCTGGCCCGCGAGCGGATCGAGCTGCTCCTCGACCCGGACACCCCGTTCCTCGAACTGTCCCCGCTCGCCGGGTGGGGCAGCGACTTCACCACGGGCGCCTCCCTCGTCACCGGCATCGGCGTCGTCGAGGGCGTCGAGTGCCTGGTGACCGCCAACGACCCGACCGTACGCGGCGGGGCGAGCAACCCGTGGACGCTGAAGAAGGCGCTGCGGGCCAACGAGATCGCCTTCGCCAACCGGCTGCCGGTGGTGAGCCTGGTGGAGTCCGGCGGCGCCGACCTGCCCAGCCAGAAGGAGATCTTCATCCCCGGCGGGGCGCTCTTCCGCGACCTGACGCGGCTGTCGGCCGCCGGAATCCCCACCGTGGCCGTGGTGTTCGGCAACTCCACCGCGGGCGGCGCGTACGTGCCGGGGATGTCCGACCACGTCATCATGGTCAAGGAGCGCTCGAAGGTGTTCCTCGGCGGCCCGCCGCTGGTGAAGATGGCCACCGGCGAGGAGAGCGACGACGAGGAGCTGGGCGGCGCCGTCATGCACGCCCGCGTCTCGGGCCTGGCCGACTACTTCGCCCTGGACGAGCCGGACGCGCTG
>Ga0123353_10004620_pt1 | contig 17770 bp, 9 predicted proteins | sample TergutLab28metaG_3_FD_92763 | JGI IMG/M metagenome (GOLD analysis project Ga0123353, IMG submission 92763) | Labiotermes labralis P3 segment gut microbial communities from Petit-Saut dam, French Guiana - Lab288 P3 | ecosystem: Host-associated > Arthropoda: Insects > Digestive system > Gut ... | reverse complement strand
TAACGGCACTTATCAACTTGTAACGATTGGAATATTTATATGCCGATGGTAACATCTCGCTTAGTGCAACATAAAGCATAGCCCCGGCCGCAAAACTCAGCGAATACGGAAGCAATGCACTGATTGCCCCAACATAATACGCAATGATTGCCCCGACCACGGCGGGTAATCCCGCCACAGCACAAAGCAGCAAAATCTTCCAAACCTTGGTGCCAGCCGCCTTCATCGGCACAGCAATTGCCAACCCCTCTGGAACAAAGTGCAGGAAAAAAACAATCCCAAGCAAAATCCCAATCCCAAGGTGCTCGCCCGCCCCAATCGCAAGGCCCTCCGGCAAACTGTGCAAAGCCATCGCAATAAAAATCGTAATCCCCATCCGCTTCAATTTTCGCTTTTCACTTGTGCTGATTGCATTTTTATCATCGGAATTCTGGGTTGCTTCCTTTTTGTCTTTGTTAAACAAGTTAATTGAAAGAACGAACACCACTCCAAGCAGCGCCCCAACAAGCGCCGGCACGATACCGCCCTGCTCATGCGCATATGCCTCCGGCAACAATTCAAAAAGCGAAACACCAAGCATGGCACCCGACGCAAACGCAAGCATAAGCGAGATATAAGTTTTACTCGGTCTTTTGATAATAACGCCGACGATACCGCCAACAAGAGTCCCAACGACTCCCGCACCGACAGCAATTAAAACAGCCTGCAATAACGGATGCATACCCCTCCTCTATAGTTACTATCATATCAAGCAACTATGTTAACCGCAATGGAAAAACTTTGTTTAAAATGCCAAAAAATCCCCGCTTTTTGGCAGGGATTTAATTTTGCTGAAGTCAATCACTGGATAGAGCCGTCACCTTGAACCTGTCCAAGAACCTTGCCGTCGCCGAGACTGACAATCGAGCCATCCTCCATCCGGATTTTCGCAAAGTCTTGTCCTTTCAAGTTAACAATTGTACCATCGGTTTTCATGCCGGCAATCACGTTCCCGCCACTGTCAACAATCGTCCTGTTTTGCATCATCTTTGTACCCTTAAGGTTTGGAACAGCAGGAGCCGCCGGTGCAGGAGCCGGAGCAGGAGCCGGAGCGGGCGCCGGAATATCCATGAGTTCAGGTGCAGGAGCAACCTCTTTCACCTTCGGTTTTGGTTCCGGTGCAAGTGGCTTTTTTGGAACCGGAGCCTCTTTAGGTGCAGGCGCAGGCGCAACCTTAACCTTTTTTACCTCAGGCGCCTTAGCCTTGGACTCGGCTTTCTGTGCTTTCATCTCGGCCTTAATTTGTGCTTTGCTTATGGTACCATCTTGACCTTCACGAAGAGCACCAATAAGTCCGCTGACATTCGTACTCTCTTTCATTTTCGCCCACTTGCCTTCAAGTTGCGCTTTGATAAGTTTCTTGCGTTTGGCATTAACCACCATGAAACCAATCATTATAATGAGGAGCAATGGAATAACAACACCGCCACCAATAATGCCCATCAAAATCATGTTGTTAAGCGACTGGTCAACAACATGCTCGAGGTCAAAAGTTGTGCCGGTAAGCATATTCCCCGCCAACGTTACAGTGACACTGTTTCCACTGATACTTATGTTTTTAAGGTCTCCATGGCTGTCTGCGACAACCGTTCCATCCGGCTTTCGTATTCTCCACCTGCTGATGACGTTGTTTTCCCCCAACCCATCGTAAGTAAATGTGACTGTCTGGCCAACAGTGAACATCGACGCAGTACTTGCAATTTCAACATCCGAAGCCGTAGCCGAGGAGTTTGCCATACCGTATCTGATCACCCTGAAGTTCAATGTAAGCGTTCGGTCACCGTTCATAGGACGACTTTGCGATGAATCGAATACAGCGCCAACGGGGTTAACCGTGTCAAATCCGGCGAATGCACGGTACGAATTTGCAGACACCTGAATCCTGTACATATCACCCGTTTCAAAAACGTAAGGAGCCGCTGTAACAGGTATCCAGTTCGCCTCAACCTCAGGCGCAGCCGCCTTTTCCGCAGGCAGTCTGTGCAGCACATACGTACCCATGCCCTGCGATACAGACGGAACAACAATGTTCAACGTGTGCATCTTTGTAAGCTCGATTACAATAGAAATCCTCATGTCGATACTTAAAAACTGGTCAAAGAAACCCTGGTCAAGCACCTGGTCGTAATGCCACGTTTCTGACATGCCGACTCTGTCAATCCGTTCAACGTCTGGAGCATCTTTCGCACCAAGAATTACATCAGGGTCAAACCTTCGATACATTTGAGTTTGCTCAACCTCGTTTACTATTACTGTCTGCGGGCTTTTGAACCTGATTAAAATTCCATCGAACCTATATCCTGCCATCCCGCTGAACCTGATGCTGTTAAGCGTTTGAAGCGCCTCGAAAGATCTTTCCAAGTTGTTGCTCGGTACGCCATCAATAGTTGTGCTGACACTGTTTTCAGGAAGCGCAACAGGGTTCCTGCCGTCACGTCCGGTGATTGTCAAACCTCGGCTGATACTTCCTTCTTCGAAGATTACTGTAATTGTACCCGCCCCCCTGATGATATACCGGAACTCGGTCTCCCTCACGTCTCGTACACAATCTTCATCACAGTTTGGGTCGCAAGGATTGTCACAATTATTCTCGATAATGTCCTCGGGAAGAACACCGGGAGCAATAATGCTGTCAAATGTAAAGTCCATCTCGCTTCTGCCGATAATACCAACAATTGCGCCATTTGGAACACTGAAGGTGCCGACCCCCAAATGCTCGACCGGCAAAACGGAAAGATCCGGCATTACAACCCTTGTCCTTATCGAATCTTCGTTCAAAAGTGATATCGGTTTGCCTTCTTTATCTCTGCTTTCAATTGTCAGGTTGAATGTAGTGGCACCGGAAGCACTTGCAACAAGGCTTTGAATGGGCGCACCAAGTGTTGCAACCAATCCCCCGACCGCAAACACAAGTCCGAGGCAAGCAATCAATGTAATTCGCAAAAATTTACTTTTCATTACTTTTCCCCCCTTACCCTTCATCCTTCAGCAAGTCGCTGACGATATTCTGGTTAAGTCTTGCCATACCTGCCTTGTGCTTCTCACGGGCGGCTTTATAATCCGCCTTCTTTTTCTGCATAGATACCATCGCAATGATAATTCCGATAAGAACGATTAACAACACAGCCCCGCCCGCACTTACACCTGCGATAACAAGTGGGTTAATTGCCTCATCAACTTCAATGTCAATAGTAAACACAGGAGCAGCAGGATTTGTCATATTAATCCATTCCTGCTCTTCCGCCATAATAAGCCAAAGCACGGAAACATCGATTGTAAGCATTCCATTTCTGAAAGCCATACCGGTAATGTCAAGTTCACCCGCTTCTTTGTCACCGGCTTTCATGCCAATTCTCATTTCATCCAACACACGTCCGGTTCCAGGCTCGAAAGCGATAGAGATTGTATCACCAATCTTAAACCTAAGCTCTTCTTCGAAAACCAATGCTCCGCTTACACCCGGTGAACGGTTATTAACAATCATCGAGAATTCTTTCGATTCAAAGTTCAGCGTAATGCTTCCATCCGAGTGAAGGTTATGCCCCCCGAGGTCTGCCAAGGTGGCACCGGTGACACTTTCAAATGTATAGAACCTTGACGGTATCGGAATAATTTCAATTCTTGTATTGTACGGCACCTGTATGGCAAGTCCAAAGAATTCATCCGAATCAACCCATCCGCCGCCGATAGCAAGCGCCTCGAAATCAAACTCCGGATTGCGGTTCCAGGCACTGGCACCCGGCTCGTCCGCCCATGTACCACCGACCCAGACATTGCCAACCTTTAATGCGAATTGGTTATGCCACTGGACAAGTGAGTTATCCGGAATGAAAACCTGGGAATTATCCGAAACTTGAACCTGCAACCAAATTGAAGAACTGTAGATTGCATAAAGGACAATCTCATTATCACGGTTTCTGTGCCTGTTCACAAATGCATTCGAGAACGTAATATGTGTGACTGTATTGCCTTCCATCGTAATGCCCTCGGTTGAAGCTGTAACATCAATCATTCTTCCGGCAGGGTGCTGGACAGATGGATTTTCAAAAATACGCCATGTGATAAAGTACTGGGCCGGGTCACCAATGCTTGGCGCAGGGGCAAGGTTCACCGACTGCGCACCGCCACCAATTGTAAAGTCACCGACCGGAACTTCAGAGACTATCGGCTGGCCGTCTCGGTCGAATGTCTCCCTGACAAGTGCAACAGACGTAAGTGCAAAACTGAGGTCAAACACAACAGTACGTGAAAGGTCGAATATAAATATTCCATTCCCCTCATCTATCAGCACAATGGAATTATCTCCGTTGTTGCGTGGAGCGACTACAATCGTGTGGTGCCCGCTTGAATGCACTTCAATCCGCATAGCAGTATTCGCAGCGGCAGCGTTCCCGGCAATAATTGTATCACCCGCCTGATTCAAGACTCCACGTGGATTATCAAAGTATACCCACTCCATACCATCGTTATATGCAACGAATACTTCAACACCGGGTTCATCCGCAAACACCAATTCAACCGTATGCTGTTCGTTATAACGTGCGTGGATGATAATGTTAGTACTGTGCAGGAACCTTATTGGGAAAGTTTCCGTCATATACAACCACATAAAGCCGTCATGGAATTGCCCAAATACGCCGGGCAAAGAACGCTGTGGTGTAAGGTCACCGAAGTTCGGAACAATCGCAAAGTCACCGAAAATATAAGTGCCCGCCCTGTTGACATCCCACACAATGACCGGTTCATCAACAGTCAAAGTCCTTGTAATATTGGGAATCGTACCGGCACCAATATTCGCACCAGTATTCGCATTCACCGCCTGAATTGTTACGTTGTATTGGATTGCTTCGAATGTAACCACCAAGGTTATGTCATGCGCCAACGCCGAAACGGTAACAATGCGCCCGCCAACTCCACCTGTGAAGTTGAATGGCATACCTCCTATTGTATCCGAACTACCAGTCATAATGTTTACGCCGTTGATTGTTGCACTTGCTATCCGGAAGTGAGCCGCAGGAGTAATCGTGATTGTAGCAGGAATTGTAGAACGAACTTGCGTCTGAGTACCACTCGTAAGTGTCGAGGTAGATGTATCCGTTGCAACAGTCACTGTTCCGCTTCCGGTGATTGTCGGAGTTATTGCCGAAGCCTGCATAAGCACAGCCCTGAAAGTAAACGCCTCAATACCGGGATTGGCGGCAATTAAACTGCGCATAAGTGCTTCGGTAATGGTAAGTGTCGCACCGGTTGGGTCTATATATACAAACCCCGAAGTTGCGTTCGCACCAGGAGCCACTTGCCACAACACACCACTGCCGGCAGCGGCATTAACAACGATAGTCCTTGTCCCGGTTTGCCCAAGCAGGAACGTAGTAGTTGCCGGGTTGTATGTGTTCGATAAATTAACGTTCAAATCATTGATATCAACCGCAGGTGCAGTACCGATACCATAACTGATATGGTGCCAAACCGCATAATATGTAACGTTTCCTGTAAGTGCCGGGAAAGTCCCTGCGCCTATCGCAACAAAGCCAACGCTTGATGTCGGGCTTGTACTCCAGCCGGTCAATCTCCAGCCTGTAAGTCTTAAATCCCAGTCCGCAGTATCATTATCAGGTGCATTACCTTGCAACCCGCTGATACTCCACGCCGGCGCACCACTCGTACCGCCAAACGCAGGGAAATTCGAATCAAACGTCAACGTCCAAGTCGGCCTCTCGAACACAACGACGATTTGGTGCACCGGAGGGTCGAAAGTCACAACTCCGTGGTCAGGGTGCTGACCAAATACAAACGGCGCACTTGCGTAAACATGGTTAAAGCCGTTAATCCTGAATGTCTGGATTCTGTAGTTTGTTGCTGTCGCAATAGTAACATGAACGTGGAACTGGTTATTTCCGATAGGTACAATGCTTGTCGTTACAGTATTATCCGGGTCTGTTATATTCTGCGTCACCGAAACTGTATAAAGAAGATGAACTGTAATAGTTGTATTAACCGTCACGGTACCAAGTGCAAACGTAAACACACCGGTTGTTGTATTGCCACTTGTCGGAAGAAGCACAACTGCGTCACCACCGGCAGGTGTCAGCCGCACAACCGGCATTGTATTCCTGAATTGCCCGGCCAACATTGTAACAGTGAAACTGCCGCCATCCGCACCGTGCAAAACGGTTGCAGGAGCACCGGTTATGGTAAACCCAGCCCCCGGTGTAGCCGTGATTGTGCGTGCCTCATGCTCCCACACCGGATAGAACGTCACGGCATCATTAACGGTATAAGACCCGCCAAACTGATGAGTGATTTGTCCGGCACCAATTGCACCGCCTTCTACAGTCGTCCAACCAATTTGCCTCCAGCCTGTTGCAAAGAACACTGCCTCGTTTGGAAGCGTAAACGGTGTAAAGAAAGATTTTTCACCCGGAGCACGTGAACCGGTGACTCCACCAAACGTTGGCAGAGGTGCATTGCCTTGCGCAAATGTAATATCATATGTAAGTTCCGTCCACGTTGCTTGAATTTGCGTCACCGAATTATTTGGTGAATCAACGTTAAACGTGAACACAAGTCCATTCAATGTGCCGTGGCTTGTACCAACCACAACCCACCCGTCGAACCTGTAACCCGTTCTTGTGGGCGTCAACAAAGTATGCGGCGTATTCCAGTTCTGTGTCACCTCATCGGCACCGGTATATGTCGCAGGTCTTTGAGGTGTATCATTCAAGTCAATCTCAATCGTGAACCTCTTGATTGCCCACTGCGCTGTCAAGGTTGTTGTTGTGCCGAGTGTTGGACCGAAAGTAAAGACGCCACCCTCAAATGTTCCGTTCGTCGAACCCGACCTCACCCAACCGGTGAAGACGTGACCATCTCGTGTTGGCGCAAGGACTGTATATGTTGTATTAAAGTTTCGGTTTGTTAAGTTTGGCATCTCCTCTGGATACTCACCGCCGTTCAAAGCAAGAACCAATGTGGAGGTGTTGATACTCCACGTTGCCGTCAAAGTACTTGTGCCATTATGTGTATTGCCAAACGTAAAAGTAAACCCTGCACCAACACTGCCGGCAAGCGTACCATCATTGGTATTAACTGGAGTTGGTACCGCCCAACCGGTGAAAGTATGTCCTTCCTTGGTTGGTGTTGCAAGTGAAAGCACAGAGCCCGAGAGTTGATTATTAAAACTCGTGCCACCGGTAATTGCACCACCATCAAGCGCAAGCGTAAGCGAAGAAGTATTCTGTGTCCAAATTGCAAACAACGTCAAGTCACCTTCGACTTCATAATCTGCGTAGTTAAAGGCAAACGCAGTGCCCGACCCATCAGTTTGTGTGTTCCAACCGGTCTGCCTCCAACCGGCTTTCGTGAATGTAACAGGTGTAGTATCTTTAATCACCCACCAATCGTCACCGTGCTCTCTTGTGTATGTGATATCCGCACCAACAGCGCCTGTACCCGCCCTGTAAGTAATCGTGTACTCGTTCAACTTCAACTGACCTGCGGCGACCGCAATTGGCAATGGGTTGGCAACATCCTCAGGAGCCACCAAAATCGCCGGAAGCCTTACTTCGAAAGTCGAACCGGAAATATGTGTAACAACTACTGTCGAAACAGGCTCCGTGACCACCCAAGCCGGCCAACCGGCAAACCCGCCAAACACTGCCATTACGTTATTGTTGTCAAGCACAAATCGTGAATATCCGCCCGTGAAAGTCACCCTGAATGTGAACATCCTGTTGTTTTGCACTTCCGAAGCCCCAACAGCAGCAAGTGTATACCCGGCGCCCGGTGTAAGAGTAACCGGTCGAGTAATCTCGCTTTCCTCGAATATCACGACTATACGAGTAGCCGCCGTAATATTCGAAACCACGTATCCGGTAATATTACTTGAACTTGAAAGCGGTATTATTTGAGCCGGAGCTTCTCCACGGAAAATTTCAATACGGGAAACGGCACCAAGAAGAACTGTCGGAAGAATATTAAGCACAACATCCGAACCATGGTTGTACATTTCTGATAGCCAAAAGCCAGGAGTGTCAAAACCTGCTTCACCGCTCGTCACAAATAGTTCTCCAAAATGACTAGGGCTAGTAGGATGACCAACCGACAGCCACTCGACCTCCACGTTGTACCGGATAATCCTCCAAACCGGGAACAATTCAAAATTTCCGGTAACGTTCAACGTTTGTCCAAAAGCATGCGTGATACAAGGATGTGCCGCAGTCGAGCATACGGTAATACATACACAAGTCACCCCGCCATTGGCCGTCGTCCAACCAACAAGCGTATGCCCTACACGTGTAAACATTACAGGTCCGGTGTTATCGCTGATAGCCCAAGGGTCATCAGTATACGTTTTATCGCTGTTAGCAATAGGTGTTCCATCCCCATGTGTACCCCTGTTATAAGAAAGCGTGTACTCAGTCTTTGCCCAAGTTGCGGTCGCTGTTGCTGTACCACCATCAGCCAAGAATGTAAATACACGAGTGCTGTCATTAAAACTGTTGCCTTGGACATCCACATCCCAACCGGTAAAGGTATAATGCGTTTGTGTTGGGATTTGAAGTGTATACGTTGTATCCCATTCTTGATTAGCCAAACTTGGCACTCCACCGGGATAACTGCCGCCGTCAAGGTCAAACTCAAGCGTTGACCTGTGTATTGTCCAAACAGGTAACAGGGTCAAATCCTCATCAACTGTGATTACTGCGCCAAGGGCATATGATGTCTCACAACATGTACATTCCCAACCTGTAAGGGTATGACCATCACGAGTAAATGTTCCAAGCCCAAAGAACTCCTCCTCATCATCACCGTGCTCTCTAGTCTGGGTAAATGACTCATCACCGCCATGCGCCCCGGGCAAGTATGTAATGGTGTATTCGTTTATCACAGGCGAGATAGTTACAGTTGTATCGCCTGTTACTTGGAACGAGCCTGTATATTCGTCACCAGTTCCCGTAGCAAGTTGCAATGGTATGTTAACCCCACCACGTGACGCAGTAGGGGGAGTCCTGTTATGACTTGGCGCAACTTTAATCCTGAAACTGAATGTTGAACCGTGAGGAACCGGCTGTGTCAAGGCACCGCCAACAAATTCAAACGCTGCACCGCCTGCAATGGTGTTAGCAAACCCATTCAACGTAACCGTACGCTGTTCAAGCGCCGCAGTAACTTCAATCGAGGTCGGTCCCATAACTGTTATCACATATCTACCAATGTCGTCCCCGGATGCCTGCGGACTGACCGGCACATTATTCACCCTTACTTGGCTTACCACCCAGTTGGGCAAATTGGTGACTGTAAATACATATTGACCTTCGTATAGCACACTGTCCGAAGCCGGACGTATCCTTTGGAAAGTAAACCCTTCCTCGGCGGTATCAAGTGTCACGGTGTAAGTGTTCTTCACAGAAGTTATCACAAAAGGCGTGCCGGATTCGCCCTCTGTATTGTTCGTTACAGTAAATACAACTGTATAAACACCATCGCCAGCAACACCTTCCGGCGTCATACTTTTCACAGTGCCAGGTCCAATAACCACAGGACGGGTTTGCATAAAGTGTTCTGTAATTTGAAGCGTGAAAGTAATATCCTCACCATGGTCAACAGTTCTTGTCCCGTGGTCAACAATTGTGAACCCATCACCGTTTTCTGGCAACACAACAGTACGCTGAACCTTTGCAATTGCGAAAACCTCAATTACCAAGTCTTCTGTTATATCTGTAATAATATACTTGAAATCCATGCGGGGGTCAGAATCCGCAGGCTCGTCACCAGGTCGCCCAAGAGTACCACCAACGCCGCCAGCAATTCTCACACTTGGAGCACCTTGGTTAATATCCAACAACGTAATTGTGAAACTGAAATTTACATGTTCGCCTTCAACAAACCTGAAACCAAATCCTTCTCTGTAACTATGTTGTGGCGCACTAAATTCAAAACTTCCAGCATTCAAGGCACCAAGGCTCACCCAAAACAACTTGTCTTGAACCGCCAATATTTCATCCTCGATTTCCTCAATCAAATCATCAGCCAAATCCTCCGCCGCTCCGGGGTTGACGTTCGGACCAGTACCCGTTGACGAGAAAGATGGCTCGCCGGGATAAGTTGGTGTGCCACCATTAACAAGTCCGGGTGTGTTGGCATTTGTACCGACATTCCCGCTGAAATTTCCTGTATTCGCACTGCCCTCAACGCTGACAGTGTTCTGCGCAGTTGTGTTTCCGCCAACAAGTCCACCACCTTGGGTACCGCCACCGTTACTTCCGCTCGCAGATATATTCCCTGTGTTAAGCGAACTGGTGATTGTTGTATCCGACTGGCTGAGCCATCCAATAAGACCGCCAAGATTTATAACAACGTTATTCTGGCTTGGTGTAGTTGCGCTTACCTGCCCCAAGTTCTTGCCATGCACAATGTCAATATTACCCCTGACCGAAGCACCGATAAGTCCGCCTACACCTCGTTGAATAGAGGCATCGTTCGCATTCGAACCGCCCGACACCAAAAACACATGTCCTTCGTTATAAGCCGCTTTAATGTCCACAGCCACTCTGGTAGTTGCAAGGTTCGCAGTATTCGCACTTTGTATATATCCAACAAGACCGCCAACACCGTGGCTGAAACTTGATGTGTTAATTGTAGACCCAACACCCGCACTCGCAGGGTTAAATGTTGTACCAAATCCAACGACTCCGCTGTTGTGGCTTGCAGTGATATTAAGTACCGCATTCGCAGCCGTCGCAGGAAGTTCCATAGAAATAGGATTGTTCGCCCCAGCAGCACCACTCACAAGTCCGACAAGACCGCCAACACCGTTTACATTACCATTGTTCGTAACCATCCTGACATTGCCTGTGTTAAAACTGTTCATAATATCAACGTGCGATCGGAAAATATATCCCACAAGACCGCCATTCCCGTGACGCTCGGCGGTAGAAGTCCCTTGAATTGTCGCTCCGCTTGAACTGTCAACAATCGAAAGGTTAACACTGCCGGGAGCAACATCACCAAGCGACGCAGTCACAACAGTCTGTGTACCATTAGTACTCGCAGTAGTAAGACCAACCGCACCAACAAGACCACCCGCACGTGTGCCGTTAACCACACCGCCGGTTACACTTACATTTTCAATCCTTGCATTAATCGTCGAGTCAGCTGCAGTTACCGCAGTCCTGTCAACCGTTGCCGCAACAACACCACGGAGGTTACCATTACCGGTAAACTGTGGATTTACAAATTCAATATTTTTAATTGTCCCTTGGAAATTCGCAAAAAAGCCCTGACCCGAACCTGTTGCGGTGTTGCTGAGGTTTGTAATCCGACGGCTTAAAACTGTACCCGCCTCGTGCTCGCAGTCACCAGCGCCAATAGTACCTGTTCCCCTGCCACACCCATTCAATCCATTACAAGTAAACTTACCATCAAGCACCAAATTCGGACCAAACTGTGGAATAGGTGTCCAGTTGGCAATACTGCCCAAATTCATATCCGCACCAAGTCTGTAATAAACAGGTGTCGTACTGAACCTATTCATGAAAATATGTCCTCTGAACTGTGTGTTCGTACTTCCGTTCAATGTCGCCACATCCGGGATTATATGTGGGTTTGTTTCACTGGTCCCTCTGTTTGCGGTATTCCCACCCGGGTCAAGATACTGAAACGCCGCATGCACAGGTTGTCCGGCTTCGTCCTCGTCCTTGAGGTTCATACTGAAGATCAACCCACTGACACTAAGCAGCACAACCGAAAGCGCCATCGCAATCCAAAGGTTAATTCTTCTCTTCATTGTTCTTCCCCCCGTAAACATGCTTCAACTCAGTTTGTGCATAATCCTTCCAATGTATAATCTCATTCTCACACATCCGCATTTTTTTGTCAAAAGTTTTCGACATAAAAATAGTGCAATTTAAGATTAGTTTTGCACATTTTATACTAAATATAGTGTTGTGGCGTTCCCGATACGATTTGTGTCGGCAACGCCGCAAATCGTTTACATGACATACTCTTGTTTGGCGTTCCCGATACGATTTGAACGTATGACCTTCGGTTCCGTAGAGTAATAGGTTAATGTTCAACTATGTTGATTTTACAAGTGTTTCCTTATGACTGCAAGCAATTCTTTATTCTTTCCATAGTCATTTCCATAGCGAGAGTGTTTTTCTATGTATCTCGTTGACTTTTACACTATTTCTCGTATATACTACTTAATCGTGCTCTCGTGGTGAAATGGATATCACACTGGTCTACGGAACCGGCATTTCAAGTTCGAATCTTGACGAGAGCGCCAAACTATTCCGTAAAACTGATTTAACCTTTCACAGCTTTTTCTTTTTGCTCCTTTTGTTTTCTTTCTTCGTCATAATCTCTTATTAAATCTCCTTCTGGTTGTTTCCACCTTACTTTTACCTTCTTTGTTTTAAACTTTTCATCTTTATATGCAATGTAGCAATTTGTTGTCTCGAAAAGTTTATCCACTTCATAAGCAACTACAAAGCCAGATATATCCATTCCCGAGAACCCTTCTATGTTAATAACATCTGCAAGTGGTTCTGGGTCTTCTCTCCAAGTATTGTATCGATTTTTTTCGTTTAATTTTTGCCTAAACAATTCCTTTCCTTTATTGCAAAAAACAAACTGAAAATCTCGAAGGGTTTTATTTTTATCTGATGTATTATATAAACTCAATGTAAATCCAAATGCATAGTAGTACAGTTTTCCTTTTACATCGTAAATTGTTGGTGGACTATGATGTCTTCCATAATCGATTTTTTCTATTTCAGAGACACTTTTGCGGATTTTCCCAAGTTTAACTTTACTCAAAAACCACCCCAAAATAGTACCAAGCAATGTACCACAAACACCGATTATCGCTATTATACTGCTTTCTGTCATGTTTAACATTAACACTTTTCTATCCAAAACACAATAAAAACAAGACATTCCAAATGCTACAAGGTACCTACAATAATATCACTTTATTACGACCCCTTGACTGACACATAAAAACCGCAATCGTACTGGTTGCGGTTTCGTATTAACAAACTTTATTCAACATAACAACATTGTCTGGTTGCGGTGGCTTTGGTGCTTCCGTTCCAAATATTCCGTCCAAGCATGCCCCTGCCTTGCCCTCGTCTTCCGTTAAATACTTTTCGTAAATATCCATTGTGATTGACGGCGAAGAATGTCCTGCGTATGCCGATACAATTCCGATTGACATGCCCTTGACTTTGTACATATTGCGTAGAAGCACAACGATACAAGAATGGCGAAGCGAGTGGCAATCAACGACTTTCATATTGTTCTTGCGTAAAATTGCTTTTAACCAATCTGTCAACGAGCTTGGGTTAATCGGTTTACCCATCGCATTAACTACAACCCTATCACTATCCTGCCATAGTGTGCCTAGCCGTTCTCTCTCAATATCTTGATGTTGCTTGTATAGTTTGAGTAGGTTCAAAAGCTCCTTTGGTGGCTGTATCTTTCTATCACTACCATTCTTCAATGTACTTGTCGTGTGAACTCCGTACCCCCTTGTATAAATCGAATTGCGTTTCAAGTGAATTGTACCATTCGCAAAATCTATGTCTTTCCATTCAAGTCCGCATGCTTCACATTTACGCATAGCACCATAAAGCGATAAAGATATCGCCACTTGTTTGTTAAGTGGCTCTCGTGCGAGTGCTTCCGCAAGTTGCTTTGCTTCGATTTCGCCTAAAATCTTTTTCACTCGCTTTTCTTTTGGTATTGCATTTTTGTCAAATACTTTCGGTACTGGGTTCTCTTTTATATCTCCGTCTTTCAATGCTCGGTTAAAAACTGCATTTAGAAATCTCTTGTATCCTAGTTTCGTATTTGGTGCATAGCCCTTTGGGTCGCTTGTGATTTCCTTAAAATACTCTCGTGGGTTAATGTTCAATGCTTTGGATATGGCTTCTGCCGACTTCCATGATATAACTCTACCTGTTAAAGCAAAATGAAGTGTGGTATTTGATATTCTCGCTTTTTGGCAAATATCCTTTTGCTTTGTACCTTTCATAACTTCTGCCAACGGCTTAACTAAAACTGCTGACCTGTCAACAATAACTTTCTCATTCAAGTATCTTAAAATCGCTCTTATCTCTGGTTGCTTTATGAGTAATAACGGCATATCGCCAATATCACTAAAACTGCAAATATCGTTTAACTTGTCTTGCATGCTTGCTTTGTGCGTAATTGACTTGATATCCCTTATGTAAAGACTGCCATGCTCTCTAAAAGTCATTTTGCTTCGTTTCTCTTGTCTGACTTTACCAAGTTCTCTGACTTCGTCTATTTTTTTCAAAACTTCTTGCTGACGGCTTTTTAATGCTTCTTGTCGTGATGTTCCTTGCTTCTGCAAATAACTACCACGATAAATTGTGTTATCAACCGATACAGCGAAGTTGTGCGATATGTCGCCATTCCTTTTCTTGTATTCGGTAAATGTTCCGATGTCCGACTTGCGTTTCCCTTTTGCCATTCTCTTTTTCTCCTTTAATTCCCTTGTCTTAAAAACTCAATCAATGAATCAAGATTTACATAAACCCTGTTTCCTGCATTGATAAACTGCACCTTTCCGCTTGCACATAGGCAACGGATAAAGTAGGTGGATATTGCTGACCTTGGGTCTATTGCTTTGATTTCTTCTGTACAGCCGTTTATAGTTCGGTATCGTGTCAATTCCATGTCGTCCTCCTTGGATGACATGTATACGGCTAAACAAAAAAGTCAGTCCTTGTGCGACTGACTTTGTAAAGCCGTGATTACTTTTAACGATTACTTTTTCCCTATCCATTGTTAATGTTAAAGTTGCGCATAGCAATTGTAAACCATTTTGTGTAAATCTATTAAAGCAGTATTTCTATGTATCTATATAATACATACATCATGCTTACCCTTGTACAAAGGTATACGACCTTAGTAATGTGTGTTCAGCGGTTTTGAAAAATCTTTGCTTGGCTCGTTTTTTCGGTGGTTTTGAGTATTTATATTAAGCGGTGTATCTCGTTGCTGCTCGTGTAAATCGCAGGGGCTGGCGGTGGGTTTCAGGTGTGTTTTTCATTTTGTATTTTTACACCTAGAATAACGGCAAGTCTGTCCAGTTATTCTTGCGTATCATTCCGTCTTTGGCAACGCAATCGTACATCGGCATAAAGTAAAAGTTCGTATCTGGCTTGCGTATTCCAGTTGCGGTCTTTCTTTTCAATGGTGTGTCTAAATAATCCTGCCACCGCTTTTGCGTAATCTTAAATAGTTCGTTCGCCTGTATGATGTAGCAACTGAAATCGTCCAGGTCAACAAACACATACCAAACACCAGTTTCAATCTGCTTTTTGTTTACTTTTGCACCAAACTTAAAACCACCGCCGTTCCGCTTTAATGACGGCGTTTCTTTCACTTGTATCATTATGCTTTTCCCTGTGCTTGGGTCAACTGCTAAAACATCGACATCGGCTGTATTCTTGCCTGTTATCGTGGCAACCATTCCACGCCTTGTCAATTCCGCTACTACATAATGCTCGCCTGCTACTCCGTTACTTGCCATATCTCATTATGGCAAAGCGGCAAAAATAAGGCAAGCGATTTTAGGCTGACGGCTTAAAATACTGATTTCCTTTAAGCCGTTGGCTAATACTAACTCAACAATGAGCAACCTCAAAATGAGTAGCCTTGAATCGCAAGAGCAGATACGGAAGCGACTAGTTGAAGCCGTGCGTTTAAGCGGCATGACGCAAACTGACATCGCCAAAAAAGCAGGGCTTTCCATTTCAATGCTAACGGACTACAAGAATAAGAAGAAACTGCCAACTCTTGTTAATCTTGCTAGGTTGTGCGAAGTTTTAGATATTTCCTCTGACGAGATACTAGGCTTAAAACGATGATACTTGCATAGTGTTCTCACTGGTTGGCTTGGGTTATCTCGCATGGCTCGTGTTTATTTGATGTTGTGGTGGTGGCGGTCTTAATGTGGCTTGTCGTTAATGCTATGGGGTCAATTATGTGCGTTCGCAAAAAAGTTGATTTCGTAAAATCTATATCATAGCAATAGCTACATGGTGTGGTTCGTGCGATTATTTTTCTGTGTCAAAACTGTACTATCTTGTGGTATTTCACCACTAAAAAGTGATATTCTTTGTGTATGATTTTATCACTCTATATCACGATATTTAGCACAAGATAACTGCAATAACATAGCGAGAACCTAGCTAAAGCGACTTCGCCACTTCGGGTCTTTTAAGTCGTTCAGTTTGTTTACCAACTTCTCTATTTCGTGCCAATTGTATTGCTCTTGCTTGCCGTCATTAAATGCTTTTGTTTCATTTTCAAGTTCGTGCAATTTCGCCATATTGATTGTGTACATACGATGTCTGCGAACTTCTTTCGTTTTCGGGTCGCTGAATAAAACTCTATTCTTGTACGATATCCATTCCATATCTTGTAATAGTTTTACACTATTCTCTCGTGTCCGCCTGCCTATCTTGTACCAATACCAAAATGCTTCGGACACAAAAAACTCATCTTTTGCCTTGCACTTCTTTACCGCAACTACAAAAGAATTACACAAGCAAGCAAACACATAAGCGGTGTTCCTTGCTTTTTCGATGTCGTTGTTGGTTGGGTTAGTCGCTCGCAAGTGCTGATAAATAACTTCGCCAAGTGCGTATGGGTTTATAGCACCACCACCATTTCCAAGTATTGCAAGCATGCAATATCTTACTTGCTTATGGTCGTCATAGACTTCGCCTTTTTTCATTCGTTTCAGTGCATATTGTTTCATTCCCATTTTCCCCTTTCAAGCATGATTTCTATTTCTTTTTCAGTACAAAGCTTTTTGATGTCGTCATATTTGCCGTAGTGCTGTCTTGCTCTTTCGAGAATCCTTTCATAAAACCAAAGGTCTTTCGTAAGATTTATCGAAGTTGTCGATTTGCCTTGTGCATCTTCCAACGGATAATTGTCCTCAACTGTGCCATAAAGATACATCGCTTTTCTGCGTGCCGTTTCCATGTCAAGTCTATCCATAACCGAAATACAAGTCACAAGGTCATAAACTATACCGCATGCCACACATCGTACTTGGTTGCCACAATGATAAAACTTCATTGTTGGGTGCTTCTTGTTTTTATGTTCGGGGCTTACACAAACAAACGACTTTCGTGTGTTAATGCCTTTCGCCTGTAAGTAATAACTCAAATACGGAACATCGTCTTTGATGTATTCGACTTCTTCCATAATTCATTGTACCAAACAACGCAATTTTTCCATAGGCTTTCCATAGCAAGATACAAAAGATATTTAACGATACGAAAGACAAAACACAATCACCAAAATACCGCCATACAAGGCGGTAGATATTTAATGATTTCGATAATACTTCATGTTGCTAAACGATACTTCTCTGGTCTTGTTAATTCCGTAGACCGACGCTCTATCCAGCTGAGCTACGGGAACGTACACTTGTGCGTTCACGCAGCGAAGGTGGACAAACTTGTTTATCCAGCTGAGCTACTGGAACATGCACGTATTATATGTTAACAACGCCCCAAAAGTCAAGGAGTTTACTTCCTGGGTTTCGCATTCCTCATCTTGACAAAATCAACCTTGCCGTCCTTGAACGGAACACCATCCGCAACAAGCCTGCGCCGTTTCTCGGACTCGCCGCCAAAAGCATAAGACTTGCTTAAACTTCCGTCCTTATACACAACAC
>Ga0123353_10004619_pt1 | contig 17775 bp, 14 predicted proteins | sample TergutLab28metaG_3_FD_92763 | JGI IMG/M metagenome (GOLD analysis project Ga0123353, IMG submission 92763) | Labiotermes labralis P3 segment gut microbial communities from Petit-Saut dam, French Guiana - Lab288 P3 | ecosystem: Host-associated > Arthropoda: Insects > Digestive system > Gut ... | reverse complement strand
GTTGGCTTCGCCGACTTTTTTATCTTCCGAAGACAGCCCCCCTGTCAGGTAGCCGAGTGCCTGTTTTTTTAATGTTTGAAACGAGGTTGGCAACCTGTTTCTGAAAAACTTGTTAGCGGACTGAACTCGCCTCTTGCGCACCACTGGACGTTGTTCTCTTTGTGCGGTATCATGCAACTATGGAACTTGCAAAAAGTATCGACTGGATCGGATGCGTCGATTGGGACGTGCGCGATTTTCATAGTTTCGATGTCCCGCACGGAACAACCTATAATTCCTATCTCATTCGGGACAATAAAACGGCAGTCATTGATGCTGTCAAAGTCCCCTATATTTCGTCTTTGCTCCATAACATTGCGAAAAAAACTGAGTTGGCAAAAGTCGATTACGTTGTTTGCAATCATGCCGAACCGGATCACACCGGCGGACTTGCCGAACTCCTCGCCGCTCTGCCAAACGCAACGCTCCTCTGCAATGCCAAATGCAAGGAAACACTGTCCGCTTATTTCGATACGAGCGGTTGGAAAATACAACTCGTTGCACCTGACACCAAAATTGCACTCGGTAGCCGAACACTGACCTTCATCGACACCCCGATGGTGCATTGGCCCGAGTCGATGTTCACGTACATTCCCGAAGATCAAATTCTCTTTTCGATGGACGCTTTCGGACAACACATTGCCTGTTCAGAGCGGTTCGACGATCAGTACGATTTCAAAACCGTCATCGAAGAAGCAAAAACGTATTACGCCAACATTGTTACACCTTACGGCAAGCAGGTTCAGCGGGTATTGGAAGCGGCGGCAACGTTACCGATCAAAATGATTGCCCCTTCACACGGACTTATATGGCGTTCGCACATTTCGGAAATAATCGAAAAATATCAACACTGGGCAGGAGGAAAATATGCTCCGAAAGTTCTGATTTTGTTTGATTCCATGTGGCACAGCACCGCCGGTATCGCAGAAGCAATCATGGGAGGAGCGGCACAAGCATCCGAGAAGATACACGTTCGATCTCTACAAGTTCGGAAGAACCCGCTCAGCCGAATTGCTGCGGAAATGTTGGATGCTGCCGCGGTTGCACTGGGATCGCCGACGATGAACATGCAAATGATGCCGCAGGTGAGTGCCGTCATAACGTACATGAAGGGACTAAAATTTACGCCGAAATCCGCGATTGCCTTCGGATCGTATGGCTGGGCAAGTGTCGGCACCAACCAACTGGATCGCTGGATCGACGAGGCAGGCTGGACACGGCTGATGCCGCCGATTCAGGCACGATTTCGACCCACGGCGGAAACGCTCAAACTTGCCGAAGAGGCAGGAAAAAAACTCGCCCAAACTGCTCTGCGAATGGCAGAGTCGTAACGATATTACCAACGATATTCCATGATTTATTTTCCTTGTAACAGTTGCCATTACGAAGTTTCGGCACCGGAAGACCGGGTGGGACAGTTTATGCTTTGTCCTTCTTGTTTTACCCGGCAACGGATTCCGCCGCCGCAAACGAACGAAAAAATCGAAGAGGCGCAGGCGACTGACCAGATTTACGGACTGTGTCCCGGTAGAGGCGAAGAAACTAAAGAAACCCAAGAAATGGTTCCGGTGTACTGTCAGGTATGTCATACATTGATGTATGCGACACGTGAACGCATCGGAGAGTATATGACCTGTCCTGACTGCGGCACAAAAAACCTTATCTGTTCGGTAAGGCAATAGGGAGGAGTCAAATATGATACGTTACGGCATTTACGGCGGAGCATTTGATCCGATTCATCTGGGACATCTTTTGCTGGCGGAGAGTTGTCTTCGACAGGCGAAACTGGATCGTGTCGTCTTCGTGCCGACCGGCGTTTCGCCGCACCGTGCCGGAAAGGAATCGTATCATGTGTCGGCAGAAGATCGGCTTAACATGATCGAGTCGGCAATTACCGGCTATGACGAATTTCTCGTGAGCCGATATGAAATTGACAGGCAGGAAACGAGTTATACTGTGGAAACGTTGCAGTATTTTCACCGGACGTTTGCACTGGTCGAACCGCAGTTGTATCTGCTGCTGGGAGCGGATATGTTCAACGATTTGCCGAACTGGTACGAGGCGGGGGAAATTTGCAAACTGGCACTGCCGCTGGTGGTTACGAGACCGGAAACTCCCTCTCCGTATTTTGCCGCCCTTGGCGGGATTGTTTCGGCGGATCGATTGGAAGAGATTCGGCAATCCGCCGTGATGATGCCGCAGATCGGCATTTCTGCCACGCAGATTCGCCATCGGACCGCCGCCAATGAAAGCATCCGCTTTCAAGTTCCTCGAAGCGTCGAATCGTACATCGCTTCCCGGCAACTGTACCGGTACAGTCAATGATTTGAAATGGACACGGGAATTATTTTGCTTCTTGCAATGCTGCTATTGCCGCTTTTGCTCTCGCTTCTTTTGCCGCCGCTGCTGCACGAGCCGCTCGATCCGTTGAAAGCACTTGCCGTAACAATGCCGAAACATCTTCATAAGGACACATGTCGGGAGAGCCCGATGCAAACTGCATCACCGAGCGCGGCGTTTTTTCTGTCAGCGAAACGAGCATCGACGAAACCGTTTTTTTGTCCGGTTTGTTGATGAGAATCCCCATCTTGCCGGAAGCGTCCGGCTTGCTCGAAAACGCCCTGCTGGCGACTGCAAAAAACGAAATCGCAGAATCGATCCGTTGCAACGTGAGGAGTCTGCGAACGAATTCCTGTCGGTAATCGTGCAGATCGTTCATTCGGCTTTCCGACACTATGTGCAGACCGGGCTTAAATGGTTCGATGTCAATATCATCACCGCCGTGAACCACACCGCCACTCATTCTGTCCACGCAGACAAAATTGCCGCCAGCATAACAACCGGTCATCAATTCACGCTGTGCCATATCAAGGGCTTCTTCGGCGTTTTGGCAACCAAGAAGTTCCCGACAGAGCAGACCCCGCGAACGCGGTTCGGCAGGAAGTATTTTTTTGGGACAGTTGACGACCGCTACAAAGAGACCATGTTGATTCACGCCTGCCCAAGTTCCGGTGGACGCATGATCGACTCCGCACACGACGCGGGGTCGCCCGGACTGAATTTTGGGAGGCAAAAATGCACGCTCCGGGCTTTCTTCTCGATTCAGTGCGATCAGCAAAGGAGCGTCGGACAATTTCCTATAATAAACGGCAATTATTCCCATCGTCGAAATTTCGGCAACTTTACTTCCACCACACTGTGCCTGATTCTACCACAGAATCGGCAACTGTGCAACCGACTTGACTAATTTTTGACTGCGCTCCAAAAACTCGGCAATTTTCGGTTTGACTGACTTTGAATAATTGACTATAATCCCCGGCACCGCCGGAATCGGCGGAAATTGTGCTATTTCACGTTTGGTGTTCACTCAACGCATTTTTCTGGTTATTTTGTTCGTTGCTCTCGGATCGGTAGCAAGGGCGCAGCCGTTGCGGCAGCCGATACCGTTCGACAAAGAACCTCCGATTTCGTCATCCGAATCCACTGCCCCAAATACGCCGTTACTGACCTCATGGGGGGCGGAAGTTACCCCGGAAAATGTTCACCCGGAATATCCAAGACCGACACTCGTCCGCTCCGAATGGCTCAATCTCAATGGCTATTGGGATTGGAAAGACAGCAGCGAAAAGCAGGAAGGTTTTACACGCCGAATTCTCGTACCGTTTCCTGTGGAATCAACATTGTCGGGAATTTCACAGCGGACGGAGCGGTGTGTCTATCGACGGACATTCACTATTCCGCAGGACTGGGCAGAGGACAGTCTCATCCTATTGCACTTCGGTGCCGTCGATTGGGAAGCGACCGTGTTCATCAACGAGCAAAAAGTCGATACGCACCGCGGCGGCTATGATCCGTTCTCCTTGGACATTACCCCCTTCATTCGCCGTAATGAACCGAATGAACTCATTGTGCATGTTTTTGATCCGACACAAAAGGGGGAGCAGCCGCGAGGGAAACAGTCCACCGTTCCATCGGGAATCTGGTACACCGCCTCGACGGGAATTTGGCAAACCGTCTGGTTGGAGCCTGTTCCGCCCCATTTTATTAAAACGCTTCAACTGATCCGTGCCGACGACAATGCCGGAACTGTTACCATCCTGCCGGTGGTCAATACTCCGCACAAGGATTTGACGGTCATTGCGGAAGTGCTCGACGGCGAAGAAGTCGTTGCAAAGTCCTATGGCGGATGCGATGGACCGCTTCTCATGCAATTCAACAAAACGAACATAGAAACGTGGTCGCCGGATTCGCCTTACCTGTACCAAATTCGTGTTCGGTTGCTCCACAAAGAGAACCCGATTGATACGGTCAGTAGTTATTTTGCGTTCCGAAAAATCGAAATTGTGAAAGACGAAAACGGCTTTCCGGCAATTCACCTGAACGGAAAGCGTCTATTTCAGATGGGCGTGATTGATCAAGGATATTGGTCTGACGGACTTTACACTGCGCCTTCGGACAGTGCGTCCCGAATGGACATTAGCGTTGCCAAATCGTTGGGATTTAACGTGATCCGAAAATATCAAAAGATCGAGCCGGAACGTTGGTATTTTTGGTGCGACCGGCTGGGAATGCTTGTTTGGCAGGACATGCCGAGTGGCGAAAACAAATCACCGGCATCGCGGGCACAGTTTCGGGCGGAATTACAACGGATGATTCAGGCACGCTCACGTCATCCGTCGATTGTGGCATGGACAGTTTTTAATGAGGGGAGGGGACAGCACAACACTGCCGAATACGCCGACGAAGTACGTCGCCTTGATCCGACGCGGCTACTCAATGTAACGAGCGGCTGGACGGACAGTCGGTTCGGAGATGTCAAGGTTTCCCACAAATTTCCGGGTCCCGAAATGCCGGCGGCGGACGCAAATCGGGCGGCGGTGATTGGTGTGTTTGGCGGTTTGACATTGATTCCTCCTTCGGAGTATCTTTGGACTCAGCCGGAAAAAATATGGGGACATCAACACATTCCCGATTCGGACGGTCTGGTGAAGCGTTACGAACAGATGCATGAGGAATTACGGCGATTGATTCAGACACAGGGACTGGCAGGGGCATTTTTTCATCAGTTAACGGACATTGAATCGGAGTGCAATGGTTTAATGCCTTACAATCGCCGCATTTTGAAAGTTCCGTTGAAATCGTTGGAGAAAATCAATCAGGAGACCCTCACGATGGGAAGCGAATAGTCGGCACAAGAGCGGTGGGCGTAAGTCCCATGAAACTGGACGTTTGGTTTCGTCGCTACCGCAGCCGGACTAAAAAACGTCTCGACAAAAATGCAATTCGTTCCCGGTTACAGTATAATATGATCGCCCCGGAATGGGTGCCGGAACATTCAACCTTTGTTTCCATCTTAAATTCTCATGCAACGACGAACTTTTTTGAAAGCCGGAAGTGCGGTCGCCTTCGGGTTAGCCGCTTTACAAACGTCGAGTTCCCAAGCACGTATTCTCGGTGCAAATGACCGGGTGCGCCTTGCGTTCCTCGGAACCGCCAACCGGGGAATGCAAGACCTTGCTGCGTTCGCCAAACTCGACGACGTTGAAATCGCCGCCCTGTGCGATGTCGATAAAAACATCCTTGCAAGAGCTGCACAGACTTATGAACAATTCAAACCCTATACGACCGGCGATTTTCGGACGATTTACGACCGAAAAGACATTGACGGTGTAGTCATTGCTACCCCCGACCATTGGCATGCCATTCAAACAGTCGATGCCTGCAAAGCCGGAAAAGATGTCTTCGTCGAAAAACCACTCTCCGTTACCGTTTATGAGGGACGCAAAATGGTCGAAGCCGCTCGAAAATACGGTCGGGTCGTCCAAGTCGGCATCCATCGCCGGAGTGGGACTCTGTACCGGAAACTCGCCGAAGAAAATCTCGACGAGAAGATCGGAAAAGTTACGGTCGCCCGGTGTTCACACATGAGTAATATGGCACCCGCCGGCATCGGACATGTCAAGCCGTCCGCACCGCCGGAACAACTCGATTGGAATATGTGGTTGGGACCGAGAGCGGAACGTCCGTTTCAAGAAAATATCGCTCCGTACAAATTCCGGTGGTGGATTGATTACTCGTCGCAGGTCGCCAACAATGGCGTGCATTTCATTGATGGAATCCGTTGGTTGCTTCGGGAGACCGCACCAGTCGCTGTGTGTGCGATGGGAGGCAAGTTCTGTGTGGATGATGACCGCACGATCCCGGATACAATGGAAGTGATCTACCAATTTGCGTCGGGACGACTGTTGATCTTCAACCATTATGAAGCAAACTCGAATCCGATCATGCCGACGGAGCCGGACAATTATTACCGCGCCTTGGGCTATATGGAATTTCGCGGCATCAATGGAACGCTCTACGTTAACGACACACGATACATGGTTAAGCCGGAAAAACCGGGACAATTTCAGGCAAAGGGGGACAGGATGAAAGAAATTGTCCATGAAGAAGGGACGGGGGCAGATCGGAATCTTGACATTACGGCACTCCATGCCCGAAACTTCGTCGATTGCATGAAATCACGGCAAAAACCGAACGCCGATGTTGAAGATGGACATCGGAGCACCACGATGAGCCTGATTGCCAACATTTCACTTGCCCTTGAAGACCGATTGAAATGGGATGCTGAAAACGAGCGGTTTCTCGGCAATGATCAAGCGAATCAGATGCTTCACTATGAGTATCGGCAACCGTGGAAACTGGAAGTATGAGGCTCAATCACATCGAGAACGAATCCAGAGGGACAGCGATGAATCCCCGAGCGGTTGAAATTTCCCGATCGGAATACTTACGCCGTTTGCAATCGGCACTTCGGAATTAACGGGATACAAAAGGGTGGGTGTACCCTTTTCTACTGAGTAGTCCATTTCCACAGCAACACCGCTGCCCGACAGGGGCTTGCAATCGCAATCAATCGGTGCTACACTTGAAGTGCCACGTTGAGGGCAGAGTTCAAAAAACCAAAATCGGCGGACGTTGATCAGAGAGGGTGCTGAACAAAAGTCATCGACCGATTTTAAGAGAGAGGCTTTTTAACAAGGAAAGTTTTTATGGCAACAACTAATAGCATTACACTGCAAACAGACAGGGATTCATTGTTTGCCGCCGCCGTTCAGATCGTTCGGGAGGGGGGATATGCCATCACCAAAACTGATGGGATTGCCAAAAAGATCGTTTACCATGTGGACCGTAAAGGTGCGTTTGGTGGTAGGTTTGAAGCGACCGTCGTCGTGTCCGAAGCGGATCCCCCCGCTGCCGGAACCGCAATGCTTCGCATGCAAGTGGCGGGGCTCCACAACCCTGCTACGGGGAGTGCCGCAAACTATCGCAAATTTGAAGTTGATTTGATCAATTTCGTTTTGGAAAAGGCGACCAAGCGATTTCAGGTTGTTACCTCTTCAACGCAGATTGCCTATACGGCGGGCAAGAGCGGCAAAAAAGGTTGGCTTGTCCTGCTTGTTGTTCTCGGCTTGCTGGCGGCGGTAGGGGTTTTCGGCGGCGTGAAACTTCTGGCGTTTCTGAAAACATTGTTAGCATCGTTTCTGTAATGTCTGAACGCAAAACCGGATGATCACTTCAAAGTGGGTAACGAACATTGAACGAGCGGTCGGGCTTGTAGCCGACGAATGAACCCGCCGCCTGCGGGCTTTGCCGCAGTCCGAAAAATGTTCTCGTATGATGTCGCCGTCCATACGTCCATGTCTTTCACATAATCGATGTCTAAACCATTATAAATTCTCGCAAAATAAGCAATACTCCGGTTGTCCCCGCTGAATTCGTCCACCGGCTTCGACAGATAATACGCAACCGGCGGCAGCAGTGAATCTGCCTGCGGCTTCGTAAAACCGTAAAGCCCGATCCCGGCTTTTAGCGCCTGGGGAATGATGACGCCGGGGTCCATGCCATTCCAGCTCGCCAGGCAGGTCAGCAGGCGCGTGTGTTCGCCCACCAGAGGACGGATTCCCTCCACACGCCCGACATCGCCGTCCTCATTCATGAAGATGTCCGCTTCCTTGAACATGTCCGACCCCTCCAGATCGCTGCTGGTCACCTGACAGCACGTAACCCAGATTTGGCAGTCGGGGTTCGTTTCCTTAGCCGTATCGTGAATCCGTCGCCAGCACCGGGCGATTGCATTCCGCCGAAACTCTTTTTCCAGTTCCGGCGTGATCTTCTCCACGCCGGGAAATGGCCGCCCCATCAATTCCACAAACATTTCCCGCTCGCAAGCCAGCCATTTCAGCGGCGGATACGGCTCCATCGTCGCACCGGGATTCCATATCCAATCGACCATGAACCCGTCCATGTCGGTCTTCTCCAAAGCGTCCTTGATCGAGTCGCAAAGATAGTCGAGATACGCCGTCGTCAGCGGAATGTGCGGGTCGCTCGGAACACCGTAACTCAACTCAGGATGATCAATCCCCCACTTGGTATTGGCTCCGACGCAAAAGTATCCAAAAACTTTCATGTTTTTCTCGTGCCCCAACTTGACCATTTCGGTCAAAAAATCATGCTTCAGTCCGGGCTGTTCGGGCACGACTCCGCCTTTGTACCACGCATAGCCGTTGCACGAAACGGCGAACGTCTGGACAACGTTGCAGCCGAGGGCTTCATACCATTCGATATGCTCCTTCGGGGCCGCATCGGCCCACAACCCGGGAGCAGGGAAAGCATTCGGCCCGCCTTCGCCCCAGTTAAAATCGATGCAAAAGGCTTTTATCGCTGTCGTCGGTGTCTGGCCGAGGCCCGTGCCGCAAATCGCAAAAAATAACGTGCCGAAAATGAATAAAAAACTTTTCTTTTTCATGTCGTAGTCCTATTGATCGGTGTTGTTGAATAAACAAATGGGAATTATATTGTCCCGGTCAACGCTCATTTTCGTTTTCCTCCTCATTGCAGAGCCCCCAAAGCATTGCGTGAAGTCGCCGGGCATCCTTTGCCACCTTGGATTCAGAATGACGAGCGACGAGTTGGTAAAGGTAAATGTGCATTGTGCTACCGTGAATTATATATAATAGTATTGAAAGGACGATTCCGTCCCTTCAGGATTTACTTCCGACATTCCTCACCTCTTTGCAATTCAGCCAGGATTTTCCGTACCAGATCGGTTTGGGAATCGCCTGTGATTTTAAGGACTTCGTCCAATACGGGCAGGCGGTCGGGGAAACGGGCACAGAGGGATTCGAGCCAGTCCTCGACGCGTTCATCTATCTTGGGGGGATACGGTTTACCGGAGCCGAGATTCTCCGGCCATTGGCGAGCGGCATCGAGCCATCGTTTCGCTTCGGACGGGTTCTGCTTTCGTAAACATTCGGCGGCAAGGAGCAGCGTCGCTTCGCGGTAAATGTTTCGACCAGCCAAACCGCCTTCGTTGGGCAGGATGGTCGCGTGTTGAATGTGTTGAATCGCCTCGCTGTATCGCTTGTTCGCAACGAGAGCCTGTGCGTGCAGCAGTTCCAGAAAATCGTTGGTCGGAAAACGGGACAGATAATCCCGGGTGACGGACAACATGGTGTCGTAGTCGCCCTTCTCGTGATACAAGCGGGCCAGGCGGACGCCGTAACGCCACGAATCCGGGTCCAGGGCGACTGCCCGTAATGTGTCGGCGAGCGCGTGATCCGGCAGCCAATCCGCTCGAACGGCGTAAAACGGGGCAAAATCAGGCTTGTCGCCGCACTGTTGCATGAGTTGTTCAGCCCGCTCCGGTTTGCCAAGATGCCGCAACAACAAAGCCAGATAATAATTTGTCTTCCAATCGTTGCCCGGAAGATCAGGCACGTTTTGACTTGTGGCCCACTCGAACACCGGCAACGCTTCAAGACGGAACGGAAAAACAAACGCCGGCGAAAGCGACTTGGCCTTGGCGAGAAGTCCTTTGTCGCGATGAAGCCAAGCGAGCCAGAAAAGTGTTTCGACATGTAGTGGGTCTTCAAATGCCAGCAATTCTGGTAATTCCAACACGGCAATTGCGTCGACATTACGACCGACAGAACAATACCAGGCGGCCAGTTCGAGGTAAGTTTCACGTGGTAGTTCAGTTTGCAGATTCGGCAAGCCCGTACAGACATTTCGGGCGAACGAACTGAACTCGCCTTCCTTAGTGACATAGTGGATATCAGCACGAACAAAAGGAATATGCTCCATCTCACCAAGCAGGAACAACTCCGCATCCGCAAAATGGTCGAGCGGGTTGAGACGTTTTATTATTTTGATGGCCTCTTTCGCAGCGTCCTTGTTTCCCGTCATGCGCTGGGCACAGGCCAACATCCGCAACGGTTCCATCGCGGTTCCGGCAAATTCGTGGGCTTTTTCGGCCAGCCGGACGGCGGAATCGTATTTTTGACACATAAATTCGACGCGAGCCTGCGTCGTCAAAGCCTGCGTCCGATGCGCCGACGAAAGCGACATGAGCGAAGCTGCTTCCCGCGCATCGGCGAATTGCCCCAAAGCCAGCGATGCCAACGCAAACTGATAGTTTGCATCGGCATCATACGTATCGATGGCCAGTGCGTGACGGCACAGTTCACACGCCTCCTGCCAGTCGCCCTGCATGTTGGCCAGTTCCGCCAAACGTACCAACGCCGGAACGAAATGGGCGTCTTGGGTCAACGATTCATTGAACAGTTGCTTTGCCTTTGCATATTGTTTCTGTCGCATCCATTCGCAACCGCTTAGAAATTTTCCGTAAACTGTTGTTCCATCGAATGTTTCAGGGGCGGCACTGGGCCTTGTCAGCGTATCGTTTGCGTTGTGTTCATAGCACAGTTCGCCGTTGTCGAATCGAACAATCAGTTTTTCGCCGGGTGCGTCCAATTTGACCGCCGTGCGGAAGGGATGCAATGGTTGCAACGTAACAGAAATCGACTTGAGCAGTTTTTCGCCGTCAAGAATTTCCAATTTTCCCTCGTAGGCTTTCACGGGCGAAACGGCGATTTTAAGGTTTTCGTCTGTTTTTTCGACGTTCATGCTCCCGAACGGCGACGCGGCGACAAATCCGCCGATACATCCAACGGGTAGCCAGTGTTCCTCCCAACAGTCAACGGCAAGCGGCTCGAAATCACGATGCTTGAACGGCGTTTCTGACGAATCGGGCGCATTTTGGATAAACAGTCGCCCGGACTGGATTTCGAGATACTGCCCTCCCGGCGGATCGGTCAGCAACTGTTCCCAGATCATGCCTTCACGGGAAAGTCCCCAAATCCAGATTTTCCGACCGCGTCGGTCTTCGGACGGCACATAAGCCGCCATGCCGGAATGTCGTCCGTGATCGTAATAACCATAGTGTTCGTTCAATTTTCCGAAAACATGATACGACTTGTACGAACCGAAATCGTTGTTCTTATACCAAGTGAGGTCGCGCCCTTTGTCGTCAATCGACCACGGGGAGCGTTCACCGCTGTGTCCGAGTGCCACCGTGCCGGGATTGATTGCCTGCCATTCGTCGGAAACGGCAACGCCGAGGTTCGCCCAGGAATAATACGGCTGATGAAACGGCGTGCCGTTGAACCAATAGACCCGCGTAACAAACCCGGCGGAATCGGCAGGAAGATTGACTTCGACTGTCCAAACGGTGCGAGTCATCAAATCGAGGTGCGAAAGAAAGCAACTCGCACTGCCGTCGGGATTGTTACGGACAAGGTAATCGACCGGCGACGAACAGTGCGGCGAGTGTCCGACCATGCCGAAATTGAATTCCATTCCCCCGCTGGTCCAAGGTCCCCGCATTGCGACATCGCGGAACTTGACGACCGGATTATCATACACCATGGATTCCCCGGTCGCTTTGACAGTCGCCGACCAGATTTTCCCACCGATTTCAGGATAAATCGCCAATTTGAGGAAGGCGTTTTCCAATTCAATGACCTTCCATTTCTGTTGCGACGGCGTTTCGGCGCAAGTGTCGAAACGGAAATACGGATAAATCTCCGGGTTCGCAATCGGACTGGGATCGGAAAATGAATAGGTCGTGCGTTCGACCTCATGTTCCTTGATTTGCGTTTGCGAGTCTGTTTGGGCAACTACGGCTTGTCCCCCAAAAATGGCAATGGCAGTGAGACACCATAATAAATGAGTAGTTCGCATACCAAATGTAAATGGCAGCACGTCGTGCCGCCGATGGAGGAGTTGTAGCACCAATTGATTGCGATTGCAATGGGGGCGTGTGAGATTTTTTGCGAAACTTTCTGCCGAGCGGCGCATTCCGATAGAGTGCTATTGTGCATGCAGTGCGGTTTCCGAAGGAGATAGTATCTGTCATTCCCACGAGGGACTGTGGACGTCGAGCGGACCTTCCGGGAACGGAACGTTTTGCAGTTCGTAGTACATGGGGCAGTTGCTCCGCATGAAAATCGGCAAATCCCGACTGTTCCACATGATGATCGAATCGTCGGCGAGTTTCCAACCTTGCGACGTGTAATACGGCACCAAAAATTCTTTACAGTACAAAATGGCAAAGAAGAATCCTCGTTTGGCGGCTTCTCGCAGGGCTTCTTGGAGCAAGCGGTGAGCCACACCGGTTCGCCGTTTTTCCGGTGCGACACAGACTCCTTGGATGCTGGCAACGTTATACCGAAAGTTCCACGTCGTCGTGATTGTCCGAACGACAATGGCAATGTGTCCGATCATTTGTCCGTCTTGTCGGGCAATGACCGAGTAGATCGGCGGTGTGCTATGCCAAATCCGGGAACACCGGAAAGTTTCTGCCCAGTCGGGAAAACAAAGGCAGAGCAGTTCCCGAATCTGCCGGTCATCGTTCGGTTGCAGATCGCTTTCTTCTACGATCTCAATCGACGGAGCAACCGGGGTGCCGAATTCAGACTCGGACATTCCTGTAACGATGGAGCAGAAAGGGGGACTGCCGGTCAATTCTACCGGACATCAACAATCGGTCAATGCCGTCATTCCCGCGAAAACGGGAATCGGACGGCATGCGATTGCTGTTTTGTGGAATCATATCTCCAATGCAAAACGAAATGTGATACAATGGTGGCACGTTGACTTTTCCCGACTCCGTCAAGAGAAAATATACAATACGATGAGCGATTCAATTCCGATGACCCGCGAGGGATACAACAAAATTCGGGCAGAACTTGACTACCTTGAAAACGAAGAGATGCCGGTCATTTTGGAGCGTCTTGCCAATGCCCGCGCCGAAGGCGATTTGAGTGAAAACGCCGAATATCACGGTGCGAGAGAAAGCCAAGGGCTGCTTCAAGCCAAGATCAACGAATTGAAAAGCAAACTCGGTCGAGCAACGATTCTCGATCCGGCTTCGATGCCGCAGGGGGAAGTCCGATTCGGAGCAACGGTCAAAGTGCGACGAAAGGGGGGACGAGGCACCGAAACATACACACTGGTCGGTGCAGGTGAAGAAGACTATGACTTGGGCAAAATTCTTGTTAATAGTCCATTGGCACAAGGATTTCTCGGGGCAAAAAAAGGGGAAACCATCACGGCTCAGTTGCCGAAGGGACCGATTGAATTCACCATTCTGGACGTGAGTTATGAGTAAGCAGGTTCTTATTCCTGTTCGCCGGGTTTCTGGACGAAGTACCGATTCAAATTGACTCCGCCACGCAATTCTTCTTCCAAGAGTTGGAGCCGACTTTCCAAATGTTCGATCCGTCGTTGCAAGAACGGTACAATGTTTTCTTCTTCTGTTGCCCGCTTTTGACACGGAACACTCGGATAGCCCAAGTGTCGGGAAAGTGCCGAAAACAAAAAGACAGGATCACGATGTCGGGTCGCAAAAGCAATGCGTCCTTCCCGTTCGCCAAAGAGTGGCACCGCATCCGTTTCGACCCCTTTGATCTTGTAAAATTCGCTCCGGTAAAAAATCATTTCGGCAAGATCAACGAGACCCATCTGTTTGCGCAGGACAGTCAACCATTCTTTCCAGTCGTCATTGTAAACGTCGTCTTGAACAAGCGTTTCCAAGCCCCGGTCATAGCCGAGTCGATTCCGGCAGAGTGTCTCGAATTGGTAAAAGAACAACCCTTGAATCGGCGGCGATTCGCTTCGGTATTTTGCTTCACGGGCAAGAATTTCCAGGGCGACCCGAAAATCGAACCGACTTTCTTCTCGTTCGCTTTCGGCAATGACAAATGTTTGAAATGGCGTGAAATAATGGGTGATCCGCCGCATTGCCGCCGAGAGAATGCCGGTATGTTTCATGTCGGTCAGCAGAAAGTCAATCGCCATCGGCAGTTGAACCGTTGTCAGGAGTTCGGAGCGGACCGCCGTCAGAAATTCCTGTGCAGAGTACCCCTCTTCGATTTGAGATCGAAACGTCTCGAAAAAAAACGTCTGCTCGATATATTCTTCCAGCGGCAATGTCATCGGTCTTCACTATTCAAACAGGGCATCGTATTGTTGCGGATTGAAAACCTTGAATTCCATCTCACGAATGTATTCTCTTGGTCCCAAACTGCGGAGATTGACAATGAGGGTCTCAATTTGCTCCTGGGACTCATAAGCGGCAATTCCCGCCAGTTTGCGCTCCAACAAATCGGGAGATGTTTTGACCTGATGCGTTGGCGGCTCAATGTAATCGCTGTATGTCGCATATTCGTACAGGCGTGGAAACTTGGCAATCGGTTCTCCTAGTTCGGGCCAAATCTTTCCATGTGCATGAAAAACGCTGATAATGAACTCTTCATGCACCGCTTTGTGAGCCGGATGAATATCCGTTTGGGAAGGCAGAAAAACCCTGCTCGGACGAATCTGACGCAAGAGCCAAGTAAATGAATTCTGATAGCCGTCCGCACCGGCAATCGCCGTCGAACTGGAAGGATCGTCGGTAAAGCGTCGTCCTGCATTTTGCAGAATATCCGTTGCCTTATAATTAAGAAAATGAAGATTTTCCCGCGACAATCCTAGAATTTCAAAAGACCGGCAACATTCTTCCCGGCGGATGTTCGCAATGGTATCTTTGTGTTCCGGTCGGCAATATCCGGCACCAATCGTCGAAACAATCGCATGGGTGGTGATGCCACACTCGATACCGGCAATAAAATGCAGCCCTGCTCCGATGGCAATATCATCGTCGTGTGGAGCCACAAAAAGCCAACGTTCGTTCTCCCCGTTCCAGCCTTGAAACACATGATCGGGACGGCTGGAAACAAGAATTCGGTTATTGGAACGGCGGGCAAAAAGTATCTCACCCATAATATAAAGCGTCTTGAAAAACCAGCAATGAATCTATTCCAAAGATGCCGGAACGTCAAGTCTCCCCCCACGAGGATTGCAAAGTAGGATTTTCATTTTTTTTGGATTTTGGCAAACATTTTCCTTCTGGAAACGTAATAGGAGATTGGAATCTTAACTTTTCACGGAGGAACCAATGAATCCCGAACGTAACGCCTGCGCTCTCACCGTCCTGCCCTCTATTTTTCGCAACCTGACCGATCCACGCGATCCTCGCGGTGTCCGGCACCCCTACGCCGCACTCTGCTCTCTCGTATTTCTCGGAATGCTCGCACCAATCGTCGAAATGGCGGTACTCAAGACTGTCGAAAAAAAAGAACCTAAAGATCACTCGTCGAGTGTATTGTACTATCAACGATGCCGAGTACCTTCGGAACGTGCTAGGTTTGACGGACTGCCAGATACGTTATTGGACGAGTCGTCCGGGCTTGGCGAAGGTTTTTGCGTCGCTCACGAATGCGGCAATGTCTGTCTTGCGATTGTTCCCGGAAACGGAAAAATCAAAAAAGTGCCAAAACTGGGTCAATTTGAGAAAAATTGCTGGACGCAACACCATCGGGCGATTACAATGACGTTGTTAGGGGTGACCTACAAATAAACAAGCCAATTTTTTTCATTATTTTGGAGGTACGGATATGCAGAAAACAATTTTTGTGGTGGATGATAACGATATGAACTTAGCCGCCGCAAAACAAGCACTGAAAGGGCACTACATAGTCAGGACACTACCATCGGCGATTAAGATGTTTTCGATGATAGAGAATTTGACACCGGATTTGATTTTGCTGGATATTGAAATGCCGGATATGGACGGATTTGAGACTCTTGCCCGTTTGAAGGAAACCAGGGCGGATATACCCGTCATATTCCTGACCAGCCTTCTCGATGCCGAGGTGGAGGTCAAAGGATTCCAACTGGGCGTAATCGACTTTATCACGAAGCCATTTTCCGCGCCGGTTCTGGTAAACCGAATCAGAACACATCTGGAAATCGACGAGTTGATCCGTGAGCGGACTGCGCAGTTGCACATGAAAACGGTGCAGCTCAAAAACCTTCAAAGTGCCATCATATTCGGATTCGCGGACGTAGTGGAATGCCGAGACGAGGGAACGGGTGGCCACATCGACCGCACGTCTACATACATAAGGATATTAGTCGACGCTATGGCGGTGGAAGGCGTGTATTTAGAGGAAACCAAAAAACTCGACATGGACCTGTTCGTTGAGTCGGCACGCCTTCATGATGTGGGCAAAATTGTAATATCGGATATGATTCTGAATAAGCCGAGCAAGTTGACCGACGAAGAGTTTAACATCATGAAGACACACACCATAGAAGGGGAAATCGCAATCGGTAAAATCGCTTCCCGGACGGACGATGTGGAGTTTTTACATAATGCCAAATTATTTGCGGGTAGCCATCATGAGCGTTGGGATGGAGGAGGATACCCGCGCGGATTGAAAGAAGCCGATATCCCGTTTCAGGGACGTGTCATGGCGATTGCCGATGTTTACGACGCGCTGGTTTCCGAGCGCCCATACAAGAAACCGTTTACACCGGATAAAGCAGTGGAAATCATCATGGAAAATGCCGGTTTGCAGTTCGATCCTTTAATAGCCGATATTTTCTACAAGGTAAGGGATAAATTCGGAGCGGTTGTGCGGGGAGGATAGCAGGGGAAGCACACGTGAAAGAAATCAAGTTGTTGCAGAAAGGTTCCATAGAAAAAGAAAGTGTGAATAGGTGTATGAGCATGGAAAATGTCAGTATTATTGAGCAGCACGGTAAAACGATCATCATATTGGCGTTGTGCCTTAGCATCCCGTTTGTGGCTATTTGGTACATCGCGTCCTATGTCAATAAAAATATTTTTTATGAGCAGAGAAGCAATAACTTAATGGCGTTCGCCAAGATACTCGATTCCAAGCTTGCCCCCGGTGGTTACAACGAAATATTGATTAACGTCGGTATGGAGAACGCTTCGCGGGAAGAGCAGATCATGACTCTGAATGACGCGTTGCGAGGAATCACTGACGATGTTGCCCACTCCACGCCAGGGTTGGGCGTAGGCTATTATTCCCGCGAACTAGATACCATACTTACTTACGGTCCTTCCGAGGAGTATCAGGACAGGGTAGGCATTTCCATAGGCGAGGACCATCCCGGACGGCGGGTCATGGCAACGGGCATCGCTGAAGTTTCCAGGGGGACGATGGTGCGCGGGAATATTATGAATGCAATGCTACCAGTAGTGCGGGACGGCGAGGTAATAGGTTATATCTGGTCCAACAATCTCGTCTCCGAACTGGAACAGACCCTTGTGCGGATGTCCTCGATCATACTGTTGTTGCTTATATTTTCATATATCACTGTGCTTGCCATTATAGTGGTGTTTATCCGCAGAATGTTACTCACGGAACAAAAATTCATGACGGCACTTTCGGAAGCCCTTGAAGAGGCAAGGGTCGCCAATCAGGCAAAAAGTGCATTCCTCAGCACGATGAGCCATGAAATCCGTACACCGATGAATGC
>Ga0123353_10004618_pt1 | contig 17776 bp, 13 predicted proteins | sample TergutLab28metaG_3_FD_92763 | JGI IMG/M metagenome (GOLD analysis project Ga0123353, IMG submission 92763) | Labiotermes labralis P3 segment gut microbial communities from Petit-Saut dam, French Guiana - Lab288 P3 | ecosystem: Host-associated > Arthropoda: Insects > Digestive system > Gut ... | reverse complement strand
TGCCGCATTACCAATGGAAGTCACATTGAACCATAACTATCCGAGGTAAAACTCGGTGTGTTTTGCTACATTTTGACAGTTCAAAACGTTGTGTATGTCCTCTGTATAAATTTCTATACGCTTCCAAAGTTGTAAAGCTCTTTTTGAAACACCCTGTTTATATGTAACGCAGGTCTAAGTGTTCTACATGGAATTCATTGTTCTTATTATGATACATGGTCTGTCACAGTACTGCAACAATATAGTCTTTTTACTGGGTCACGTTCGTATGTAGACTGATTGTCCTTACAAGCGGACTGGAGGATCAAGTCCTTTCCGGTTCATTTCAAACTCTGTGAGGAAGAAAAGTATTTCCGGCAAACAAAAAAGTGACCGATCAGTGTGAGTTCCATATTCAGAAGGTGCAGACAGCATGGAGAGAGACCCTTCTATCTATCACATCAACAATAGTGTGTTTACTCTGACGTTTGTCCGTGGCCTGGGGGTTAATGTGGAGGATATATAACCAGAATGTTGCGAGTTCGAGTCTCTCCCTGGCAGTTTTTACTTACTATTCTCATAAAATTTTTTATTATTAAATTTATAACTTTTCGTATTATTCTATTTTCCGTCATACTGTGTCATGTTCATTTGCAGATTGATATTCCTAAGGGAAGTGCATGATCCGAGTCTTCTCAGATTCGTTTCATACTTTGTAAGAATAAAGACAACCTGACAAAGCAGAATGACCAAACGGTACCACCCCGCATTCAAAACATGCAGACAAAACAAACAGAGAAGTTTCCTCTATTCCTTACCACTCTCTTCTGTCCATTACATCCTACACTTCTCCGTGGTCTAGAGGTTACGTTGGCGGTGTTAGTTATAAGAAAATTCCGAGTTCGGGTGTCATCGCAACGCTTTTTGAGGCGCTTTCGCAAAACTGCAAAAGCGACATATTAGTTTCACCATGTCTGTCCATCCGTCCGTATGGAGCGACTCGGCTCCCCTCTGGACGGATTTTCATGAAATTTGATACCTAAGTATTTTTTTTAAAATCTGTCTGGAAAATTCAAGTTTCACTAAAATCTGACAAGAATAACGGGTATTTTACAAGAACACACATAAATATTTTTGATCATATCTCGTTCAACTCTTCTTAGCATGAGAAATGTTTCAAGCGTTTTAGAGAAAATCAAAACACACATTTAATGTTCGTTCAATAATTTTTTTTAATCGTGCTGTTTATGAAATAATGTGCAAAAATATTGTACAGCCGGCTAGACCACAGACGAATATGTGGAGCATGCGCATTGCATGATGGATACCTAAGGCTACAAATACACACTCAGACTATGTAATACTTGCTTTTCAACTGCAACGGTGGTTGCAAGAAAGCGCCTCAATTTTACGTTATACGTACGTTACCTTTCTTTTTCTTTTCGTTTTTTAACAATAAGTAAATCCTCTTAGAGAGGTAAACAACTGATTCGAAGACTGAGGCAAATTAGAAGAAAATTTTCAACGAAAAGAAGAGTTATCGAAATGAAAACAACAGGTAACAAACCACTGTCATCGCAGTACATACAATTTTACTCAAACGTTTCTGTCTCAGAAAAATTCTTTCTAAAGTAAAGCTTTCAATACTTTGTAGAAACATTCTACTGGAGATTGTCCATTATTAAGCACCCACTTTGTCTTGTACTAACTTCCATATTTCTTTCATTTCTCGCCGCGATTCTATAGCACCAAAATATGGACGTGCTAATAAACAGGTGCTTGTCAAAATCAAATAGGATATATGTATACCTCTTGCTGGATCACTACTAAGGCTTCTATACCAGTATGTATGAGGTCTTACGTTTTATGGATACAGGCTTAAGAAGTGGAATTACATAAATTTAAAAAAAATCTCGAAAGTCACTTCCGGCCGCTGACAAAAAAATTCAACTGTTTAGAGAACAAATCTCTCGCAGGCTTATTTTAATGAACTGGTTTTGTAGGCAGGATTTGTGGGAAACAAAAGGACCACAACGGCAATAGGAGTGACAACCAGATTTATGTAACACGTCATACTTTAATTCTTTTCATGCAACATTTAAGAAGAACTTTTATTTTACTTTTAGAATTACATGTCTCCGAAGTAATGACACAGTAGCAGACATCACTGTAACATCTGAGCTGCCTCGCAGAAAGGCTTAGACACACAGCGGAATAGTGTATGAAGTGTGAAAGAGTTTTGTTCAAGATTTCAGCAGTTAAAGCCATGGATTCTCGGCATAATGAATTTTTATATATCCTAAAAGAAATAAATGGATGTAACAAATGGAAATGAAATTCACCAACATTCGGTATCACAAGTATCACAAGGTCAGATTTCACGCTACGGTGAAACAATCAACCTACCCCTTTTTACGACACAAGTACCTTCTAATCAGCCATCTACAGGGAAATGTTAAAATTTCCCATGCACCACGTAAGTAAGCGAGTGGAGAATTCAGTGTGTCCTACCAAGAAATAAAACATGTCACAAAATTGGGAAAGATTACAGTCTTGTGCGTAGTACAAAATAACTAAAGGCAAACTGCAGCATACAGTGGGGCACAAAGCTGCGAAGATCCGTACAATGTAAGAACGTACTCACCCACTTGTAACAGCCATTGAGCTTTAAGCTAGGCATTGCGTTTCCTTACCTGGAAAAAGAAAACAAAAGCAGCGTGTTTACAAAAAGGTTCATTTACTTCTTTAAAGCCTAACGGATATTTATGTGCCACCAAGCTGAACTTCCAAAAATTCAACGTTCTCCGCACATAGTGCATTTGTGTTCTGTGGTCCTGAGGAAAATGATTATTTCTCTACACAACATTGACTGATTTTTGTAACGGAGACGAAATATTTTTACTGTGCATTTCGAAAAGAGTCTTTAAATATAATACAGATTAATCTTGTTCCTGAAAGGAATGCGGTGAACAGTGTCTAAATTTGCAAAGAGTGAGCAAACAGCGCCGCAAAATTGTGTCCATCATTCGTAACGCCCGCTGACAATGTTGCAGATTAAATGACATTTTTTCTGTACACATTTTGTTTGATGCACATTTTGTACTTTTATTTATTTATGATTTATTTGGCGACGTTGTTGGTGGTGTAGACTGCACAGCGTTGAATGGTAGGAAAATTAGTAAAAAAACATCTGAGAGGAGAGGGTAACGACTGAGGTGGTTTAATACAAGATACTACACCAGTATTTAACTGGTTTGGTTATCCCCCCCCCCAAGAAAACAAGAACCTGAAGCCTTCATAGCCATTCTATAGGCGATAGTCAGAATTTCGGACCTGTTAATAAGGAACTACACTACTAAGAACATGAAGAAAAGTTCCCGTCATGTATACAGTAAATATGTACAATCACAAGTACAACCTAGCGCATTATTATTATTATTATTATTATTATTATTATTGTCAAGTATGAACAGGTGTAAAACAGCTGAAACTTTATTTCAGGTTGTCGCAGTCACAGTACCTAACTTAATTACTTATTTGTTAACTTATTGTCATGAGGCCTGACATAGCTCACAATACGGGCGGGCAGCAGATGTTGTGAAGAAGGCGACGACATTTTGGCTGCCATAAAAATTTCGAAATTTCCTGACGTCCCCACCATCGTTAGTTTGGCCAGTAGGGATCTTACTTTCTGAGTCAGTTAAGCTCTATAAAGACCAATGACGAATCTGAATTTCAACCTTTAATACAGTGTTAGGCAACACACTGTATGTGACACGTGCTGCAATGTAAAGAAATTCAACATTTTCTATAAAATGTAGGCTTATTTACCAGTACATATGCCGCATGATTACCGCAACAAATTCCCGGAATATCGGAAACAGATATGTCTTAATAATGGACAAGGATTTTCTGTGAGGTAGAAACTGAATTATCATACACAATTCGGACAGACTAAGTCCTAAAAAAAATCCTAATTTCGGAGTATTATCTGTTTAAATAGCAGTGGTAACTATTTGCACCACTTATTCTTTATGTTAAATAAAGCAACATTTTGCCCACAGAACGTAGTTTATTCGTAAAATAAACAGCGATTTATCCTTAAACAAAATTAACTGGCGGTTTATTTTTAATGGAAAGACAGCCTAATTACTGTGCGGTCGGAACTGAATGTTGATATACTGTTTAGATGGAATTCATCTTAACACTGCCGCAGCAACTGCTGCTTTCGATAGTTCTGTGAGCTACAAGCGCATATATATAGGGACTTTGCCCCGTCGGTGTGGGCGCGCAATGCAGGGCGTGGTATCCAGCACATGTTAATGCTTACATTGTGTCCACAGCCACCCACATTCCGTTGACACCAGGTAATGGATTCCAAACTTGAATCTTCACGTAACTTTCATTGGCATGACTTCTCCATTTGTGAACCACGTCTGACGCTCATCTGCTGTTACCGTATCAAGCTATGCATGATCCACGAGTCCTGACATGACTCTATCAAGTCAACAGTAAATACAGCGTACATAAATCGCATCAATGTTAACAATAAATCAATTTAAAAATCACAGAAGATCAGTCCAGTGTAAACATTACAAACTGTACAAACGACAGTCAGTTTATCCAATGGACAGCTATACATTTCGATACCATCGCATAAAAAGATCAACCAATTAAAAACTGTTATACAAGACGTTCACAGAAGTAAAATTTCTTATTGCCTTCTTCTGACGTGAAACCGTGTAGCCTGGTAGATGGGTACCAAAGTTTCAGAGAAATAGATTGTCCCCAACTTTTGTGTAACAGTGATGACAAATACCAAAGCCCGCTATCGAACAGAATCATAAACCAGCAACGACCAGCTACACAACATAGAAACTAAACCTAAGGTCCATTCCCTTACCGGTCTTCGGATTGGAGGTCTTCTAAGGGAATTGTTTCACAAACATTTTGTACCATTCCCAATTTTTTCCCATCCTATTCACATTCCCAGTCAGTCCTGACCTAACATCTAATGATTAAACACACACACACACACACACACACACAACATTTTACTACCTCCAAAATTCACAGCAAAATCACTGGAATAAACTTTAAATATGAATGCTGCATTTCTTATGCAGGGGAACTAATACGACAACCGGTCGAGTCACGAATTGGAATGGAAAGATAAGAGGATGGGGGAGAACCACTGTGTGTGTGTGTGTGTGTGTGTGTGTGTGCGTGCGTGTGTGTGCGTGCGTGTTTTCCTCACACACCAACAACGTGGGTGCGCATGTGCAACAATACCATAACAATGCCTCAAAACAAATTGCTAGGTAGATTCACCTCTCTCTCTCTCTCTCTCTTGAATAGGGTAACAAAGAACAAAACATTCGCTTTGTTTGTTATTCAGTAACAAAAGAAATATTTATTCAGTAACAAAAGAAATATTTAGGTCTTACTGTTTTAGTCATTAATGTCACGCATGCCAATCTTATAACGTTGTGTGGACGTAAGTAATTCATATCACGTTCAAGCTTCTGATGCACTGTCACGCTCTCATCTATTGCAGCATGAAGAGCGGGTCTTTTTATTGCTATATCCGGCGGCCAGTTACATCAAGTTGTTGGCATTGGTGCGGGATTTAGCCCATTAATTCCCCACCGATATTATCTTTTAACAGCACATTGGTAACTACAAGCACAAACCTGGTTAAATGTTGCCCTCACAACGTATTCATACGTATGGCACGTTGCTCACACTGCCAGGTAGGAAATGAATTTTTAAGAGTCCTAGACGAATCTCAGACTTAGGACGGTTAGTGGGGTGACAGAAAGTGGTAAAGGTGAGTACGTTAGAAGTACGTTCAAATATTGTACCAGAACTGAACTGTCTGTAATTTGGATCGTGACCAGCTGGCCCGAGCATGCCATTTTATTCCGATATGCACTCAATTTATTCCAGTCAGTATGTCAGCAGGTTCGCTGTATGTGTTGTAATATCGACGGTGCGCGTTTGAAACAATTTCTGCGAAGTTCCATGGACAAGACATGCTATTAATATTATCATTTTTGTGAGAGGCCATGTTACACAGGCAACAGCCATACATTCTTCGTTTGTCATTCCACAAACCTGGCACCGACCGAGGCGGTAGGGTGAGTACGTCTACTACATTGTGCTTGGGAGGTCTAGCTTTAAAATTTCGAGACGGAAAGCGGCTATACTAATTGGCGTTTTTTATGCCGTGTTTATAAGTTCCTCCAAGTAAATACCTGGGTGTTACCATCTCGACGTCCTTTCAATTAATCTCCTTTAATTTTTCCCCCTTCAGTGTGAAATGAAGCTTCTAAAGCCATCAGAAAATCGCCACGATACACCCAGGTCCTTATCTAACATGGCTGTATTAACAAATTCATCTTAAATACATACATTATATGGTGTTGTGCACATGAAATTCCTGAGGCACGGCTACACTCTAATCTGCTAACATCAATAACTCTCTCTCTCTCTGGGTTACTGATCCCACATGGTCTCCTGCCATCATGTCAGGCCGCTACTGACAGTTTAACACACAACACTGACACCGGCGCTAACACTGCAAGAACTCTCTGCGTCTTAATTAAGGACACAATAGCCCCCTGAACAGGGCGGGACAGCATTATCTATTGTGTTGCTTCTGCTGGCGCTCGTGTGTTTTCTGTGCCGTCAGCTTTTTGTCGTGTTGCTTCACTACGGTCCTTGAACTGCATCCAACTCTTCAGATCCCCAGAGAAGCTGTGTTCTTGCTGTCCACCAAACACTATTCCTTAATCCTCAAAAGACATCTTTCCTTTTTTCTGGCGTGTCTATATAGGTTATGAAGCTTTTTTTTTTTTTGTATATATGACTGCCTCTAGCTGCTCTTCATCTGTCTGCAGAGTAACTAGAAGACGAACTGCCGCCATCATCTGGACTTTGTCAGAAAACCCTCAACTGTCTTTTCTTTTATTTTGACTTGGCTCCGTGTTTTCTTCCCCAACCACGTAGTGTAGCAGGAGGAGACTTGGGTCTCCCTTTGAGGAGAATGGAACTGGCCGGAGACCTCTATTTTCTGGCAATGTGGTAGTTTCTCCTTTTGGTATGCTGCTGACAACTGTATTTTTATTTCGAGAACAGCATAAGAAAAGATGAATATTTAGAAGTCAGACCACACCAAGAAGCCCTATGCTGGCTGGATGCTCCTTTCAAACGGAGAAAGCGGTAAAGAAAGATGTTTATTGCTTCTGATTCTCTTTGACTTAATAGACAATATTTTCTATTGTGCCACTTATAAGAAGTTAAATAACTCAAAAAAATGTATAAACACCAAACAAGTTTATTTTACAATGTAAGGATAAGCCTCTCTGTCTTCTTCATTTTCATTATCCATTCTTACATAGATGTCAGCACCGTTCGTCATGTCACTTGTCTATTTAGCAGATTTTGTGTGTGTGCGTGCGTGTGCGTGTGTGTGTGTGTGAGAGAGAGAGAGACAGACAGTGAGAGATCATGCTACATCAGACCGGAATCCAATATGCAAGTAGTCAATTTTAAAAATTGTATGAACTTTTTTAAACTTTATTTTTATCAGCGACAAAAGATGTTAAAAGTAATGAGACAACAAATCAACCTGTCTCATTCATCCACTGAAGAAGTGGACGGGAACTGTCTTAATTCCGGTCACTGCTTACTGAGGGCCGCCAAAGCAATTCCGAAAGACAAACCAGTTTTTAACCCTTTAGAATACACCGGTAACTATATGTACCACACGCTCTAACATTTAATAAACCTCGCATTTTTACGACACGGTGTATTTATGTGTTTCGTATGTGTCTGAAAATAAACGGTTGCGCTCTGTAATACAGCAGAACTGTGCTTACCGTGCGGGAGGAAGTGACTATTTAAAACTTGTGGAGGCTAATTTCATTTCAGAAAGGTTGTGCTATAAATCAGACGGTTAGTCCAGGCTTGTCACCGCGGAGACCCGGGAACGATCGCGGGCCAGGCCGTGTGATATTTATGGTAGACAAAACAATATTCAGACAGGTTTTCCTTCGAGTACTTCGGTCTTCTCGGTCCGTGTCAGTCAGTCAATGCTGCATAATCATCTTAAACGTAACGCTGTTCTTATTAAAAGGACAAACGGGAGAAGTCTGGGAACCTTTAAACATGGCGATGTTTTTGCGGATATCAGGGATCATTAAAAATTTGCTTTCGATTTTTTTTCTTTTTTAGCCTGTTCTTCCAAGTTTTTCGGTTTTGCCTTGTCAGTAAATTCCTCTAACTCTCCACATTCATCTCAATCCACACTCTTACTCTTTTCAGAAATAAAAGGGTCGAAGCCTCTGGCCTTCCCAACAACAGTAATGCTCTTCCAGTATTCGGGGCCATCACTAGAGATAAGTATTATGAGGTTTCATTTTTAAATTCAGGCGACTAATCATCAGAAGGCATTCCGGAGAAACCAGTCGATAGACGGTATCTGCTAATCCCTGCGATGGAGCAAACCGACAGCCAACGTGTTCCCCAGACGATTACTACGTCATCGGACCAAGACTTGGACAGAGTGGAAATAAAAAGGCCTACTTAATGAATATAGTTTTGTTTTGACATGCGATTTAAATCATCAATAAAGCAATTCCACACATGTTAGGGGCATTTTTAGAAATTTCCAAATTTACTTGCCGGTCTGCGGGTTCTAGGCATCGTCAGTCAGCATCCGAATCCTACGACCGTCCACCTGGACACAGGCTATCTTGGTTCTTCCTCTGTTATCAAGCACACATAAATGTGGTTTCCAAGTGCAGAGCTGCTACTGCACATTTCTTACTCAACCCAATGTAATTAAATTAATCAATATTAATCCCCGTGTTCTAAAATCCAAATTATTCACTTTAACATTAACTAATAAAATAAAAAATTTGCGGTCCTTAATTCAAATCCATACTTCTCATGTCTTTATTATTATGCTACTCCTACCCGAAGAGCGGGCGAAGCCTGGGAACGTTCTAATAAAGTGGAGCGTTCCTTCACCCCACCCCTTAAAAAAAGTGTGCCTCACCTCGCCCTGATTTTCACTTTCATATATTCATCTACGCTTTCGTTTCTTTATTTCCGGTTTAAAGCCAATCACATAATAATTATAACATCAGCTTTTGTGATACAATCCAGGAGATAAATCAGACAGGACAGTGACAGTCTGGACGAGACTCACATATACATTCCACAAATACCTCGTCTCGGTCCGTGATCAAATTGTTCTCTGTGAAACTGTCCCATTCTAGTCTTGGCGTATGTGATGAATGTGCCAGCAAAAATTCAAATGTCAATTTTGGAAACACTATCAAATTATTGGGTTAAGAGCAATTTACAGTTGTGGTCAATCACGAAAGAAATATCACTATCTTCTCCTTTTAAGGACAACTTACAGCCGAGCAACTCAGTACAGTGTCTGGCAATAGTGTCCAGATCCTGTCATCAACTCAGCCTTTTATTCCATGATTAATGAGATAATCCCAGCGGTGAAGAAGTGGCCGCGGGGTGAAGCTAACCCATCACCCCCATCTACCTAATTAACGCCATGGAGAAGAGTCCTACTTGAGAATAGTCCCTCAATACTACAGAAGTTAGTCACTATTTACAGGCACCAAACGTTCAGTATCGGGGTCGCAACAGGCAGCCCCTGCTCACCAGAAACCAGTTCAGAACCTCACATTATATTTCTTTAAGATATGTTTTAATATTAGCATTCCACCAACGCCTACATCTTGTAAAAGGCCTCTTCCATTCAACTATTCTGACTAAAATTTGACACTTAATCCATGTCTGTTAGACGACATATCCATCGCGTCCTCTTTAAACCCCCGACCCACATCTGGTGTAGTGCAAAATTTATGAAATTTCTGGCTATAAAACTTCCTTCATTCTCCAGTATGAACTAACATTAAAACTGCCACACAATATTAGTTACAATTTTTTTGACTACAAAATTTAATAAAAACAAAGTCTTCATATGGAAAGATTCATTAAAGTTTGCGACTTCTACCCCACTTCGTGTCCACATGATGCGCAAGCAACGTGTAACAAAGAAATCGCTATATTTGGTAGCCACGATAAAAGAACTGTTTGTTTCCCACCGTTTCATACTGTTCCTGTTATCACGTAACTCAATACACAGAAACTACTAAATTCTCATTCATTCTCACCCCCTCACCCTAGCTTTATTTATACCATAAATAAAGGAGACCGTGACACCCTTTGGGCACAGCGCAGTCTTGTACTTCCAGAAGGTCCGTCGGTCGCTCTGTACGCAACTCCTGTCGTCATTATTAACTACCTCGGCAAGAGCAAACCTCACGACGCCATACTTATTGAGACAGATGAGAAGCGTCGTGAGGTATATTTGTCTCACCTGGCTAGAAGCCAAACCAGCCCGGTGAAGCTCTCTTTAAATTGCTGGCAACACTCCTATCAAACTTTGATGTTTTGTTGAAAAAAGAAAAAGGCTCACATTCCGTAGCTAATCGCTCTAAACTTCAACTGTAAAGATGTTAATAGGCCAACATATACTCGATTTATCATACATCGAATAATGCTGCAGTGTAATAACATGATTGCTTGTTATTCCAGTATCAAAGCATAACTTATAAAGCACAGGAAGTTATTGTGTTTTGCCAGAAGCTTTTCTATGTATTTCATTCCATACATTAGGGTCCTTTATAATTTGACAGTCTTTCAGCTGGTCAAGAATTTTCCCCGCCATTACCATGTTCACAGACCCTGTTAGTAGTCCCTATTCTGAGTAAGATAAAACCATTCTTCCGTTAACATAAAGTAGTACTACGATATATCCTGCTACAGACGCCCAAAACGCACATGGGATCTCTCCACTTCAGGTTTTCGAAATAAATATTTTATGCACGCTTATTTCCTTTCATGAGTGCTACACGTCCAGCAAATAAAACTGTTCTGATTTTATCACGCCAGCGGTATTCCGTTTAGAGTCCAAAAATATGCAAAGTGTGCGATTTGCCATCCTCTTCAGTTGCATTACACATCCTTAATTATGAAACACGAAACTTGTTATTGAAAAAAGCTGTAATAAGTTCGTATAGATATTTATTTCCTAAATAATTAACAGCAGGCAGAAGTGATCACAACGCAAAATTCAAATAAGTAATTGGGTTATCTTTGAAATAAGATATTTGAAGCTTTGGCCGGGTTTGTGGTTGAGGTTTTTGTTCTTCTGCGATGTTACGCATTGTCAATAGGCAGACTGATCGTTCCCACCTTCAAGGGTCAAAAGGTAGGCTGTCCCACAACGTCGCTAACAAACTACCCATTGAGGGTGGGCAATATGCCGGAAGACCAACGACCTTATCTCTGTAAAAGTCTGAATCGCCCCAAGCACAAACATCAGTGTAACTGTCAGAGGCACCTTCCGTGCTCTCTGCAAACATATACGGTGTATAAAGTCCCCCCCCCCCTCCACGTCTTGGTATTCTGTTGGCAAACAGTTACGAACACGAGCAGAAGATGGCAGCATTACAATATATGCTTCATTCGGTTCTAGAGTAGCCACCTATTCTGAAAATGCCCTTTAGAGTGCCACATATTCGGACAACACTGCTGTTCTGTCCAGCTTGGCACCTTAGTACAAAATGCCCTTTAGAGTGCCACATATTCGGACAACACTGCTGTTCTGTCCAGTACAAAAAAATAAATAGTCTTTCCAGAGCTGCCCGCCAGAATAATTCTCTACTCTTTTACGTTTGTTTTCAACTATTTCCAGCTTTAAGGTACTTTCAATACACTGGATCAACATCACTTTTAATCATAACGGACTTTTAGGAAAAGGGTGTAACAGGAACGGTGTGGAAGTACACGGATCTTTTAAAAACTTCACAGCTTACAGGCCTATAGGCTTCAGTAGTTTTATTGTTGCAGTATACTAGTACAGTTTACGTTTATAAAATAACAATAACGGGTACTTGCGATAAATACGCAAGCATAGTTGTCCCAGAACAAGGGCAGAGTTCGTAACAGCGCTATCGCCATCCGGGCGTTGCTTTTATTTTACCACTTCTAAATTTCACGAGGTCAGAAGGCAAAAGACTCAGAATAAGGTAATCGGTCTGTGGGTTACAGACAAGGCTTACCAGGCCTAATTGGGTAAGAAGAGGGAATGGCTTCAATGAAAGAGAGAGGTGAAAACGGATCGAAGATGTTCAGATGGTCGTACAATTACTCCTAATTTCCACGCTAAGTCTATGAAGCCTTACAAAGGAATACTGACCTTACGCTCAACATTAAGATATTCTATGCGTACCCTTAATGAGGGGGAGAAAGAGATGGAGTTCGGTAGGGTGCAGAGGGCTCTAAACGACAAAGAGAGAAGAGAACGTTTGAAGGAGATTACGTGAAATAATGTACAGTGAAAGACTTTGCTACAGCCTTCTACTTTCCCTTAATTGCCTCCTTAGGAGTGGATTATTAATTGCTTATACACAGTGTAGCCTGAGAGGCTATTATATTAAAGTTACCATAACAACTACAATTAGAACCATGAATTTGATTCATAAAATAGAACGCTAATCATTAGGAAACATGTTTTCAACATCTCAAAGATCCGCTACAAATGTTTACGAATACCGATGTTTCATGACGTAAGAACTGTGTGAAGAAACAAAGTTAGCACAAACATGATTAGAAAAGAAACCTATCGTAACTGTTTCCTTAACTTTAACGCCTAAAGTACGATTACATTCTACGTATGTTGAGGTATCTGTAAACAAGCAGCGGGCGGTTTTCTTTGACTTTGTTTACGACTTTCCACAAGATATGTAAACAAACTACAACAGTGTAACTGTTAAACTTTTGAAACCAGACACTCAACTAAATTCATAAAGTCATTTAAAAAATTCATATCACACCCCACAGAAAACATAATCCATTTCCATCATAAAGAGCAAATGGTTAGTACTGTGTAAATAAATAATCACTGTTTATTCTTACAATCAAAAGGAACACAGTAGGCAATGTGTGAGCAAAATTCAGAAAATTTTGGCAGTAATTGGGCGGTACACTGTGCTTTAATATGTAAATTTTGGAAGTGTGCTACATACTGCAAGCTGGTGACTTCAAAAGTACATGCGGGACTTCAAGAAACGGAATAACTGGTGATTTGCCAACTAATAAAATACAACCGCTTTGAATTAAAAAAAAAAAAGTTTACCATTCAAAGTGTTATTCAAGTTATAGCTGTCCCTCCACATGACATGAAGTCTTAGGAAGAAGCGGAGGTACAGATTCGCAAATAATGACTTTACACGTATCTTACATGACATTAGAAGTTTTTGGAAATTACACCTTTATTTCTAACAACTGTCTCGATGGAGTAGAGTCCTTATTGAGAATTTGCCATCTCTCAATCTACGCAACAATTTCACCTCATTTCTCAGAACCAGAAAGTTTAATACTGTAGTCACAACAGCCAGTCACTATTTTCCACCGTCGCCCAACACACCCTGCTTCTTTAAGATACATTTTAGTACTAGTATCATAGTCACATCTACGATTAGGTATCCAGGAATCCCACTTAATCTCTTCACATGTTCCGAAAAAAATTCCGTACGAATTCCTTAAGTCTCAAGCCCCCTAAATATCTCCACCATCTTATCTCCCTAGCACTGATACACCCGACAGATAGTATAAACTATTTATTATACTAAGTGTAAAGAAATGAGCCTTCAATCACAAAAAAAATGTTATTCTTTACCAGAGATTTAGTGTGTTTTACAACATGTTTCGGCCAACATGGCCATCTTCATGTAATACAAAGGTGTACGGAATACATGGAAGGAAATTATCAAAGTAATGTATTTTTAAAAAATGTAATCTAATTTTACAGAAAATTTAGTAATAAGTAAGGTTATGTTATTGAAATAAATCATGCGTGGGAGCTATAGCGAAGATGTAACACCATACAGCCGTAATAACTCCTGATCATGACTTATTTTTACACATTATAACCGTACGAATTACTACATTTTACGTAACATGAGATCTTATTTCTTTTTATAAGACTTTATGTTTATAATTTCCTCCCAAGTATTCCGTACAAAGTTGCGTTCCCTGAAGGTGGCCCGGTTGGCCGAACGTGATGCAAAACACAAAAAATCTCCGAAAAAGTAAAAACGTTTGTTGTGATTGACGGTTAATTTCCTATCACTTTGTTAATTACCAAAAGGCGATGTTCAAAAAAAGGTTCATATTATACATTTGTATCTTTCTTCCTCTAACTTCCTCTCATTGAGGTCAGAATATTCCTTTAAACATCCCATTACCACACATTCTGAAATATATTCTTCTCTTACGGTACTACATGGGAAGAGAAGTTTCTGCTCTACTAAGAAACATACTCAGAACTTACAAGCCGTAATTCCTTTGCGAATGTAATTACGATTAATTATCGTATTTTCGCCTATTGATGTAGGCTATATGCGTGTGATACTTGATCTCTCACATTAAAGGTAGGAACGTAAGCTGAGAGTGTTTCAGAAGAGTGTTCTGAGAAAGATATTAGGACCTAAAAAAGAGGAAAAATCGGGAGGACTGAGACACTTGCAAGAAGGAGGTTCACGATTTGTACTCTTCACCAGCCTTACTAGGGTAGTCAGATGAAGTAGGAAGAAATGAGAGGAAAATGTGGCATGTGCGGGAGAGACGACGGATACATACTGAGTTTTGGTAGTAAACCTGAAAGAATTAGACCACTTGGAAGACCAATAGGCATGTGGGAGATTACTGAACTGTATCTTAAACGCATACGACGGGATGGCATGGATTCTATTTACCTTGCTCAGGACAGACACAATAGCGAATTTCCTGATTCAAGAAAATGCGGCTACTCAAGAACGACTCAGCTACACGGGGCTGGTTAGTTGGGCCTACTATCGTTCCAGAATGTTCCAACTTTTGTATTTCACCTGCGAGCACTGCCAGAACTGAAGTTGCCCCTGTTAGATTAAGCACCTGAGACACACGTATCAGTGAAATTACAGCTCCAAGGATTCTTCACTGCGATAGTAGCTTGAGGTGAGTGGTCAGCTTCCCGCCCCAGCCGTTTTATCCCTCTCCCGAAGTAGCCGTCGTATCCAGTGAACAGGGGGCGCCCCAGACATGACGTGCGCGCATTGGAGAATAGAAAAATATCATACATTCGCTCGGAATCGAATCCCAAGCCCGCAATCGTCCGCGTGGCAATCTAATTACCATACTGACTGCCGTGTCCCATCTCTTTCTCTCCCGACTTCAATGAAGCAGAACTGAAGTCATAAGCGCGGACAACTATGGATATGACCCATGACATTCTGCAGCAGCTAAACAAGTTTGTGCAAAAACTGGACTGCAGAAGTGTTACGTTGCGGTTATTAAATAATTCTGACCCTGTGCTCCTACATCAATCAACAGTATCTACACTTTTGCTGCCTTTCAACAACGCTGTCTACCAGAAGGTGACGATACAGCATCAAATGGAAGTAAGTTTAGTGAACAGCGACTTCGAAAGGCAATGGAAGGAAGTGCTGGTAGCGCACTTGTTTCCTTATTCCGACATTAATGTGGAGAGAATGAAAAAGAACATGAAAACGCTGTCAGCGCAACTGGTCCGCAGGTAGAGACTTAAACCCGGGACCTTACGAATACGAATTAGAGTGCTTCTTTGGAGCTGGTCAGATATAAAACAAACTACATGTTTGTTATAAAAAGGTAGAAGTTTCAACCTGATCTGTATAAATCACAGGTCGCAATACTGACTTAACATCAAACTGTAAGTCAGACAAACTCCTCAAGAAGCCACCAGCCTACACAAACATCAAAGGAACTCTACGTTCAAGACTGCGTTATTTTTTTCTGGCACATTAAAAATAGAAATCACTTGGCTCTCTATTAGTTAGATCTCTGCTTGTGTAAGTGCTCATGGTTCCGTCTCATCAAAGCAAACAAGCGTGTCGAATACTCAAAGTTGAACTCTCAGTCTTCCAGCATGCCTAATCGCAAACTCCACTGCACAAAACATCAGCGATTTGAAGTTCCTCACATCCAACAATATTAAGATCACGGTCTTCCGGGATGTGTTGCCATGCACTCTGGCCAACAGGAATCCATGTTGAGGAACTATATACTGCCCCCATAGTGGCTTCTGCCACTCTGAGGGTGCAGTCAGCAGGTTCCGCAAAAAGTTGCTACTTGTCTACAGAAACACAGGATGATACAAATTATAAGACGACTATCACAAAATACCTGTCTCGGCTTTAATTACAGAGCTTCGGGGGAAGCAGAATATAACCGTTACAATTTAAAGTGGACCTCATTATTTTCCTGATAAGAAAAGGAAGCATGCTTACAGGCCTATTTAGGTAGCGACATGCAAACATCTTCCTCCTATTTAAGCTGTTTGAATGTTGATTTGGAATTTTAAACATTGGACAATATAAGCTACATGCACAACCTGCTTTATCATCATCATAATCATCATCATGAAAAGAAGATAATGAAACCCTCAATTCTGCCAACATTGTGTATTTATAGGCTTTCTACGATTATCACAGCAAGCAGAGAATATTCCCTTAAACAGCATTAACCGTTCGGTCTTTATACTACCGTAGTAATACATACAGGGTTCCCTGTGAAGTGGGAACTGAATTTTTATTCACTGTGAAGTTCAGGCTTCAGAGGGTTACTGATGATCTCTGAGCTTTAAAGGTAACCTGGAATGACCGGCAGTAAGGACTGTCTGTATTTGCCGCTACGAGCAGACATAATCAGAATGGCCGCCTTCACAAATGTAGGTGACAAGTGTCGTGAATCTCGTTGACATGAAGAGTCTGCCTCAACACACCGTCATTCTTCATGGGAATTCTATCACATCCCCCAGATTACTAGACCCTGGGAGGCTCCGTCTGTAAAAGGCACAGCAAATGTTCCTGTCGTGTTGTCACGTGATTTAGGTTGCAACATCCTGCAGCTCAGTCCGTACATTCGGTAGGCTGCGGACTGCAAGACTGGGTTAAATTCACGAAAGTGCTAACAGATTTTTCTCTTCTCCGAAGCGTCTATAAAGCACCGGAACCAACCGAGGCTTCCAGCCAACAGGTGCCTGTTGGTTCTTTCTCCACGCTTAAGTCGATCGGGGCGCAAAGCTGACGATTAACCTGGATGTAAAGCATGAATTTACAGGCCACCTTTATTCTCCCATACTGTTCAGGTACATGAGCTTAACTCTGAAATGGTTTCAAGTTAACCTTTATTTCTAAGTGGCTGCTGCAGCACTATGATGTCAATTAAATCTATCAGCGGTTTTTCAAATTAATGAAATGCACCTGGTCTAACGACAAACTAAGCAAACTTCTGAATTGAAGATAACGGTGTGATCATGTGCTACTTTGCATCATTTCATGGCGACGTGTATTCCGATAACTAAACGTCTCAGGACATAAGGTTGTAGCCTATAACACTGTCGACTTACTTGTTAAAAATAAATCCCTCTTTGAAGAACTGTGAACGAGCTTCTTTTAACTATATACAAGGGCTGTACCGTCCTTGGGACGTGGGTAACATTCTACAGTACTACATGACATGAACCCCCAGAAGACGGTCGGTTATCTTCAGGGTCACCATGGCTCATCTCCACGTATCCCAACTCCGTATTGTTTTCACAACAAAGGCATAAGAATTCAAGAAAATGCCACGAACGAAATCACTGCACATGCTGGAACTACTTTACAAAAGTCAT
>Ga0123353_10004615_pt1 | contig 17781 bp, 14 predicted proteins | sample TergutLab28metaG_3_FD_92763 | JGI IMG/M metagenome (GOLD analysis project Ga0123353, IMG submission 92763) | Labiotermes labralis P3 segment gut microbial communities from Petit-Saut dam, French Guiana - Lab288 P3 | ecosystem: Host-associated > Arthropoda: Insects > Digestive system > Gut ... | reverse complement strand
CTAAAAATCATAATCTGAACAAAGTTCAGACACTTTAACAAATACATTTCCTAACTTAGGAATAAAATTCAAATTCAAAGGTGACAACTGGTTAAATAATGGATCAAACATTCCACAAAAATACCAATATATTTATGACTGCATATACAATATTTCCACTTCTTTTAACATACAGGCTCCCAATACTGTTAGACCTAAACAACATCAGCTTCGCTCTTCAACTACTTTCTTCTCATAACAGAGTCCCCATCATTGCACAAACAGGAGGCTGTAACTATATGTGTGTTGTACACACTTACCTAATCTCAAAATACACAAGAGTTTGTAAAAATATGATCAAACATGGTACATAATGTGCCAAAATCCTTTAATTAAAACACCTTCAGATTCTGATAATTTTTAATTATCGATGTGAATAAACTAACCTTGAAATAAATATTTGTGAATTTTGTGAATGCATGAGAGTCAATATCATGGGGTAGATGATGAAGATGATGAGGTTCTGAATCAGAATGTCCTGCAACACCTCCAACAACTTTTACTAGATGGCGTTCTGAGTGAACTGGCTGCCAGTCTGGAATACACAAATACAGAAGCACACAAATGTTGTGTAATAATGCTGACAAAATCAAACAAATTAATGAATATTTATTAGATCTATTGATAGAAAACTCTTACTTTATAACTGTTATAGCTTCCTGATGTTTCACAATTTAAATATTTTATTTCCAAATTATATAATAAATCACTATAAGTTCCTACAATTCCGCTTCCTCCTAATGTTACTGTCCCAACGTTCCTTCTCTATGGAACATGATATTTAATAGGCAAGCGAGATAAGGCTGCAGTCTGTGTGTATTCTTCATACCAGAGACAACAGTACACTACAGTACAATTACTTTGTAAAATATTCCCCAAAAAATTTCACTGTCCATATGTAACAGATGATGTTAAAGAAAAAATGAATTTCCATTTCTCATATTAAAAACATCTAGCTGTGTCTTCTTAGCAGCAGTGTACTGTTACAGACTAACAACTGGAAAAGTACACTGCAAATATAATATTTTAAATTTTATTTCCATCTGTACATCTGCCCACCGACAATTAAAAACTCATATACTAAAACTTCATCTGAAATAATTCAATGAAAGAAATTGAGACTTCTTTTTTACTCTAAAGTTTGTAAAGTTACATGGATACCTGTCATGGTTTACAGGTTTTGACTTCCAGTGAATAAATCAGATTATAGGTAACACACTGAGTTCCGTAACAACAGACAGGCATTCTGGTAATGAGTTTTATCTTATATATTTTATCTCTGTCTGTGTTCAACTAGTGGTTTTTCATACAAGCGTCATTCTATCTGTTATTAACAACCCTTCTGTTCACTTTACCGCTATTTTGTACATAATCACAAACATACTTAAGAAAAAAAATTTAATGACAGTTCTACGCAGCCAGCAGAATGACCTTAAACGTCATTCATCCCACCATTCCTTCCACCCAGTGTTTACTGCATTACTGGAGCCTCTCATCCCCATCCACAAAAGTTGGGGATTCAGTCACTCAAGATGTGGGTTTATGTGGCATCTTAACTGACACAGTGACAGTGAGATGATGATGATGATGATTAAGCTAGTATGGTAGAAAAGAGGCTGTGACCCTGCAACCACGTGGTTGTATTCAGTTACAGGGTGTAATAACAGCAGTGTTTTACTGGTAACACTTGGAGTGTGATGTCCAGTGTGCTCCCTGGTTTCAGTTTTTGGTCTGCACTACAGGATAGATTGCAGGGTCTGGTGTCCTGATCTGTAGTTCATACATAGGCACTACCCTGTTTGCAATGTTTCACAAGATTGCATGATGATACTTTTTAATCAATAGGCCATATCTGATGACAATTTTTCCTTTTCATATTCAATTTTTGAACAGCTGGTTTCAGTAGTATTTGGTCGCTGGTTAATAGGCCATGTAACGTTGTAGGGTTAAAGCATTACAGACCCCCTTTCTCTTGCTAGACCCAGTAAGAGTTACGTGCAGTGTGCGTGCAATATGAACATGAAATCAATACTTGCCATCAAGCTTGCTAAAGATAAAGGCCAATTCAGCTGGTATCTCCAGATGGTTGACACCAGCCACTGCACGTGAAGCTCTTTCCTGCTCTTCCCGCTGGGCCTTCACCTTTGCTCGTTCCCGGGCAAGCTTTTCTACTTCTGCCCGACGTTTCAGTTCCTCCTGATGACAATAAAATATGTTGGGTAGTTAAGTAAAGAACTGCAAGCTGATGAAATACATGTCTCCACAGCCATTCAGTCTTTGTGTTCTGCTAAATAAATTTCCAATTATATATTACTGCATCTCCATTTTCCTCTCTATGCAGCTATCTCTTTATGCAAATGTGTGCACATGTTAACAGTTAATATCTGATCAACTAGCCAAAAAATTATGTGTATTTTATTGAACTCTATGTTTCATACATGCACTCACAACAATCCACAGTTCAGTAACAAATAAGTATGGTAATTCCTTGTCTTTACTCTCCCCTCAAGACTAACACCAGGAGTCCTCACAGCTGTATTCTCATAAACATGTAAATGAGTACAGGGTTTAGCACATTAAAAGATTTTTTAAACTCCAATTAAATTTAAATTGTAACTAATATCACTGGAAATGGACCAAGAATTTGTACATTACTAAATCACAAATGAACATCCCAGTTGTTTAGAAAGTACTGTACCACAAAAAGGAACTAATCACCTTAAAATTTTCTTTTGTTACTAAAACTGCAGGATAGATCTGTCACTATAGTGACTAAGCTACGGGCTGAACATCTGAAATATATGATTGAATTCCTGGCAATTCTCCAACACATCCAGCACGGTTTTGGGGCTCACACTGCTTCCAATTAAATGGGTGCAAGGATTACCTTCGCCAGGAGTATACTAGCTGAGGTGTAAGTTGTCCACACACCAACATCTAGCGCTGAGGTTTGGAAAAAGTGAAGATAAAACTCACTCTCTCATATGCTTTCATGACATGCACAGGAACAGCTTTAACCCTATTGGTCCTATGCTTTCTTGGTTAATTTATAATAAACATGTCAAGGGATATGTGCAACTTAACCTCGTGTAACTTAATATAATCTAACTCTCTTCCACATTTTGCCTGTTGTCCAGTGAATCCCAAAAACAAGAGGCAGAGCAATAACTGATTCTTATATATATATATATATATATAAATTTACCAATGACTTGTGGTGACTCCATACACTGGTGTTACTTCTTCTCATCATGCACAGTTATCCTTTTGTTTGTTTCTCTACAACCTATGCAGTCAATAAATCTTATTAACTGACCCCAGAATGGATTAGACATACAAATTCAAGAAAATTGTGCTTCAATGAAACTTCAGTTTACCAGAAGCATTTCATTCACACAAAAAAAAAGCATTAAAATATCCATTATCAAAGGGCTAAACACTCCAAATAATACAAACCACATGCAAAAATTCACATTAATTTGTGTTATATGCAATCATAGTAACCAAATTCAATGTTTCAACTGACATATTCATAACTGCACAACACTCAACTCACCTTGAGTTCCAAGTAGCGCTTCCTCTGTCTCATGGCCCTGAAGTTAGCTTGAGCTCTCACTACACCTGTTCTCACAGCATGGTACCTCTTGCGGGCTGCCCAACCTCTCATGTGGGCTTGCAGCGTGAGTGCAGCCTTGTGTGTAGCACGATATCTCCGACGTGCCAGATAACCCCTTACTGTCTTCTGCATCATGATAGCTGCAGCTCGTACTACTCTGGCACGTTCACGTTCTAGTTCCCGCTCTAACCATTCCCTGAGAAAGACTCTTGTAGTGCCAAGTTGATAGTCACCATTTGCTTCAGCTTCAGGACAGCATGTGGATAGGATCACACGACACAGTTCCCTGTTGTCACACAGCACAACCAACTGATGTTCAGCCAAGGTTTCCCAGTTTAACGGTGCAATAGTAATGTCATGAAAAATATTTTATAAACAAATTCTAGGAAATGCATGTGTGTGACATAAACTTTGAATAAACAGATAATTACATATTTCTCTTTAACTTCTCATAATCCTTGACACTATACATAAAATACATAAACTTCATACTTTACCTATTTGGAGTCCCTCTTGTGAGACCACCTGCTCGTTGAGGTAATAAGTAACGAAACCTTTCCACAAACTGAGAGAAGCGTAACCGCACAGGGTAGCCCATCTTGCGAATGCGGATCGTTTCCAGCATTCCTGTGTAACGTAACTGTTCTAGAACTATTGGCATATCAAACTTCATTGGTGCCTTGTCTGAATTGGGCTTGATGCAACGAACAAACCACGGATTGCACCTACAAAACACAAAAAATCCATAATAATGAAAACTGGTGAAAAGATTAAATGAACAAGATCTGAAGGCACTCATACCTGATGAGACGCATTTCAGATTGTGAAGAATCACACACAGTTCATGCGAACCAAGTAATTTACACTTTGGTAGCAACACTCCAAGATTCAACACCACTAATATCACATGCCACCATAAATACGATCCTAAGCCTGTTCATTCCACCTCTTATCCTTACAAGTTACATTATCCTGTCTTATTCATAGTCTTTCTCGACACTTTGTAAAAGGCTTACCCATAACACATATGTTCATATTCTTTTGCCTCCCATCTTAGCTACATGCCCTGTTCATGACAGTTCCTAGCTTTCACTATCCTAATAATGTTATTTGACCTCCACAAGTCACAAAGGTTCTTCTTATGTTATACCCCAACTGCTCCCTGCATTATTCTTAGGTCCAAACACTTTTTTGAGCAATCCATATTCAAGAATGTGTACTTTATCCCAGGGGTCCAGCTAGAGATGTATCCTATCTTAGCCTGTGTCTATGAGATACAATCTCAGAATAGGCCAGAGAAATATGTGAGTATCAGTTCCGACAGCCAGGTGGCCTTGAAAGCCCTTAAGGCCGTCAGAACAACGTCCCCTTTGGTTCACCAGTGCCAAAAGATGTTGAATGATATCTCTATCCAGCATGCGGTGGGCCTTTTTTGGGTCCCCGGACATGCCGGAATATGGGGTAGTGAAATCACCGATGGGCTTGTAAGGGGCGGCACTGCTCTGAGGTTTCTCGGACCCAAGCCGGCCCTGGGGGTCTCTAGGCGAAATTTACAAATGAGGCTCGGTCGCTGGCTGGTTAACCAGCATGGGCCCCAATGGCAAGATTTTGGTGATAACCAAAGGCAGGCTCACGAGTTTATCTCGGGACCTAGTCTGGGCACCAGGGCAAAATTTATGGCCTTTAATAGGACTCAATCCAGGGCCGTAACTGGCCTTCTCACGGGTCATAACACCCTGAGGAGACATCTCCACCTACTAGGGCTGCTTGACAGCCCGCTGTGTAGAAAGTGCGGGGTGGGAGAGGAAACTTCGGCTCACATTTTATGTGAGTGCGAGGCTCTGGCATCACTCAGGCATGCGTACCTGGGCTCCTTCTTTTTGGAGCCTGAGGATAATAGGAGTTTAGGTTTGGGGGCCACCTGGAGCTATAGCAAGGCTGTGGAGCTCCCATGATTCGATATGGGGCACAAAGGGCCCGTCTTGTAGCCTTAGGCCTTACTAGGTGCATCGGGGCTGAGAGGCCCCGAACCCAAATGCAAATCAATTAATCAATCAATAAATTATCCCAGGGGCACAAAATTCCTAGGTAGCAGGTCACCTGGAAAATTTTATTTTGCAAAAATTGAACTTGCCTCATATGACCCTTCTAGTGACTAAATTCTGAGGTAGTTCCCAGATTTCTAACTTAATTGAATACATCCAAGAAAATCTTCAAACCTCTGCTTTATGCTGTTCCTTCAAAGTAACAGACAGTAATTCATACTCATTCAGACAAATGGCAATATTATTTATTGTACATGCTGGCAATCAACATTTTGAAATAAACGTGATACAAGGTGAGTTCTTTGTGATCAAATCATGGTATCTCTTTTGGATTTTGAGTGAAGGGGAGATCATATCAGTCATGAACATAACAAATGATAAACTTGTGGACAGCCAACAAAAGCTAGTCCAGCTTGGGAGTCAGGTGCAGGGTTAAAAACCTTTAATTTTGAACCTTCCTGTGATAAAACTTCTGGGAATTGGAACAGTTTTTTGTAATTACCTGCACAGAAACTGAAGACGAAAATATCAATAGTGCATTCTGTCACTATTAGAAACAATACACGTGACCATATCTTCCAACATATTTCAGAAAACTTTCAACAAGAACAATGGTTTAAGTTAAAACTAAATTTCGGTAAATCCAAACATCCTGTGTATTGTACTCTCAAGAAAATAAATATGCTTTACCTCATTTGATATGCATGATCAATGCTCTTTACAAGCCCAAACACAACTTACTTGGACATAGATTCCAGTAAGTGTTGCAGTGAGTCATGGAAGCGAGCAGCAACTGTAGGTGTGCGAGGTTTCATTGTCACAAAACGTCCATTGGCCTTATTGATTGTCTTAGCTGCTTCGTGGCTTGATCGAACATGCTGGAACATCTTGCTCACCATCTGTTATAAATAAAAGTTCCAACTCTACAAGAACTGGCAGGATGTCATTCTGCCGACCAGTCTTATTATCACACTACATTAATTTAATGTCTCTAAACCCATATACCCACAAATGTTCACTCTTGATATTCTTTTTCTAACTTTTCTCAGGATAAGCTAAGAATATATGGGAGGATAATATTAAAATGCACTTCAAATAAACTGGATGGGAGGTTTTGGACTGGATTCATCTGGCTCAAGATAGGATGCAGTGGCAGGCTCTTGTGAAAAAGGTAATGAATCTTGGGGTTTCAAAAATACAAAGAATTTCACAAACTGCTGAGGAACTACTAGTCGCTGGTTAAGTCTGAATGTTGTTTATTCAAATACATTGGCATCTCAATTTAAAATTCATCATCTTGCTAATTACAAGTACTTACAAGCTGGAAACACAAAGACATATTTATCAAAATCGTGTGTAACTATTCTGTTGAATCGTCAGCAAGAACAGAGGAATGCCATAAAAACCTGTCAGAATAAGACAAGACTGAAGGGTTGTGACAAATGTTTATTAAATGACATACTGGAAATGTTCCATTGACTTAGTGAAGATTGTTAGAACATTTTCTGAATATAAGGCACTAAATTGTGATGTCTGGACACATACATAAATAGGACAATAATGTACAATATAATTTGCACTGCTCATAAATATAACATAGCTATTTCCAAGTGTTTGAAGTGTCACGTATTTAACATACTATAAGCAATTGTAATACAGTTCAGTCCTTGCATTTCTTTCTACATTTATTTCTAAATCAGTCACTTTACAGGTTGTCAAAGATATGCATTTATCCTCCACAATTTTGTGTCCATGTGATGAGTACAATGAAATCAATCTTTTTGGAACATCCAGTATCAATTATTCAAAATTTCTTTAATCCTCATCCCTACAAATGAACTAAGAACAATGAAGATAAAGTATCTGAGTGTCTCAAAAATTCACAGTAATGGGACTGTTCAATGGTCCTTAAAAACAAAGATTTAAATGTACCTAATTTATCTTCTCTCTCACAGAAGAGACTCATTACTGACTGCAGTACAAGTATACACTACTACTAACTGCAGCAGAGTCTTCCTTGAGAATCTAACAGACGCTCAGCTGTTTAAGAAATACCCCACCTCTTAGGGAACCTAAGTTCTATTGCAGTGTTCACAACAGTGTGCCATTTGGCCCTATCATAAAAGGTTCACCATAGAACAGGCCATGAAAGCTCAGAGGGGGAGCAGAGGTATAGCTCTACTCTTTCTTTAACCTCAGCACTAGATGTGGGGTGGGTGGTTGAAACCACACCCAGGATGCTTTACCCCTGAGAAACAGAACTACTACCCATGGTACAGGAAGCTAGGTGGGCCACAGGGCCAGTCAGGGCAGGTGTGGAATATCTCACCTCCATGGGGATTTGATCCCCAGCCCATCCAGCCCATAGGAAGTCACTATACTCGACTACAATATCCTGTTCCCCTCTTGGCCCTATCCTAAGCCAGACACGTGCAGTCTACATTCTCACAACTAATTTCTTTAAGATCATTTTTAATATCTATGTCCATCAGTGACTAAGTCCCATAAGCGGTAATTGGTCTTTATATTTTCCTACTAAAAGCCGTATTTATTTTTCACTGCGCACATGACCCTACATCTCCCACCTTCCACCCAAGTCAGGTCCTCTTTTTTATTTGATCATTCTAACAGCATATGGCAAAAGTACACATCAGCTAATTATCATTAGTCAGTTATTCTCATCTCCTGTTACTATTTCTTTCTTAGGTCCAAATATTTTCATCACCTCTTTACTCGGAAACACCCTCAGTCACAAATCTTCATTCATGGTGAGGGGGGTATGGTGGGGGGGAGATAATAAGCTTCAAACGTACACAAAACAATAAGCAGTAAAATTTGAGGGTAACTCAATGCCACCCTTGACCCATCTGACCTCATGAATTCAAACTAAATGTAAAAGTTGCTCCTGTTAATATTATAAAGGCTAAAAGATGTGCATGTACAGATCCACTCACTTTTGACTTTAGCACACTGTTGTGAGCGATTAGTTTCATAAACCAGCCACTTTAGAGCTGAAGGAAGAGCCACTGGTACCCACTGAATGGAAGACTGAGTAAGTCCCAGAGCCAGTCTCAGTGTTTTAAAGAACAGAAAATCTTTTGCCCTGCTGGGATTCAAACCACAGACCTTTGGACATTGAGCCCATAACCTAATTGCTATGCTGGCTACACTGTCTGCCTCCCATAACTAAATGTAAATAGTGTGTATAGAAGTACATGCAAGTTTTTACTAACCTGAATTTTACTGCTTATAAGCAAGTCAACAACGTCCTGCCTCAGAGTGTCCCTGTTCTTGTCTAGAAAGCCATCAACACTGTACCACACCTGTCCTGCATAATGCTTGACAGCAAACTCCATACTGGACATGCGAGGTCTAGAATACAGTTCATCCAGTGCATGGTTATAATGACACTTTTCAAGGAATGACAGATCTGTTGCTTTGGGGAAGTTTGATTCATCATCTAACAGGTGCAGAATACCCACTGGCTTCTTGGCAATTAGATGAATCACAGGTAGATTATCCTGCAAGGCAGTAAGAGAATTTCAGACTGTATATAAGTGCAGCACTTTATTAGACAGCCTGAAAGGCTGAATATTCATCTCTTCACAAATGCTACCTTGTCAGACAAAACATATGTACAACTTGCTATATAAAAAAACTTCCTTACAATGAAATATTAAATGTCTGTTTGCATCAAACAGAACCCCTCTTCGCACACTACCACAGACTATTGTACAACTGTCAGTCAAACAACCAAACCAGCAGGAAACTAATGGTCTCAATATTTACTTTATTACAATATGTTTCCGTCAACAAAACTAACATTTAAAGTATACTTTAAAGTATACTTTAAATGTTAGTTGTGTTGACAGAAACATATTGTAATAAAGTAAATATTCAAATAACACAACGGGATGACTTCATTCAAACTAATGGTTTCAGTTGAGAACCACTCGAAATGTTGACTTTCACAACACTAACAAGCTTTTTAACAGTCCATCTATGAAAAACTGGCATGCTGGAATGCTACACCTTACAATGCATAGACCAATTTTAAATTGGGCTCTTAGTTTGCAAGCTCGAGGTTTTATTATGTTTTTCTAGGCAATCAGTTTCCAACATTTTGAATGAACACAGTGCCTTCAAATTCTAAGAACTCTAAGACACTTGAAGATACCTTATATTCCTTCAAAATGTCAGTATCCAATTCCCCAGTGACATGGCATTATATCCCAGAAGAAAAAAGTCCTCTACTCTTACTTTTTTGGAAACATGTCACAGACATAATTTTTAGTATTTCTCTCTCTTTCTCTCCAACTCAGCCTCTAAATATGTTGATGACATATGACATGTCTTGACTAACAGAAATATATATACAATACACTGAATAGTTTGTGATGCAAAAATGGACTATGCAATGTTCAAGCACTGCTAGCCTAAATTACACAACAATTAAAAGTACTTACTATATAGCTAATGGTTTGCCACTCAATTTTCTCCTTGGCATACTCCTGCTGTTCCAACTTAAAAATATGCTTGTTGAAGTAGAATTGGAGATTTTCATTAGCATAATTTATACAGAGTTGCTCAAAGCTGTTTTCCTGCAATAAGCAACATAGCTATATTCTACTTAACAGATGGTGACAACTAAATCATTCACTTTAACACATCAATTCTCATAGAAACATCCAAATGTGATTAAAATCTTTTACAATGTAGGTGTCTTTTTTAAGTCTCATCATAAAAAGTGAACTGGAACAGTACTGGTATTTTACTTTCTTTATATAGCTACAATTTTCAGCCATAAACTTCACATACACACACACACACACACACACACACACACACACACACATATATATATATATATATATATATATAAAAGACTTGGTTATGGCCTGATATAATATATTATTAAATTGTGTGAAAAGGCCGAGATCTCAGATTGAATAACCAGTAATTACGGTTGTAAATTTTACCTTTTATTCACTTATTGAGCCTGATCATTGGCTCCATCACTAGCCAAAATATGAATGAGTAGCTAATTTCTAGACTTTTAAATATAAAGTTCTGTTTGATGGTCACGCAATTGATATTGTTAGCCTAAAGACTTCTTTGTGACAACATAGTGACATACCTTAAAATCCTCAAAACCAAATATATCCAATATCGAAATGGCTGCAGTACGTTTTGTACCCTTGTACACTATTTGGTTAATGCGAGACACCAACCATGAAAACAGAGCATTATACAAGGCCTTTGCAAAAGCATCGCGTGCATCCAAAGCCTGATCAATGCTCAGTGGAGTTACTACTCGTTCATTTCGAGCCTCCTGTAACATGATGAACACAGCAGTACATTAATGTAACCCATATATTACAACACCCTCTTGATCAGTTAAAATCTTTTGATATGGTCCAGTTGTAGACATATGCAGCCTTAAAATCTCATGATAATCTCTGCTTACTTTGTGTGATCATCTATACACTAACTCCATTTCATTTTTTTTTTTTGAGTGGTTATGGTCTACAAAAGCAAACATTCAACCAAAAGGAATCAACACAGTACATTAAAACCTGCGTAAATTTTTAGCTTTCCACAGCAGTACAGAAGAGGTACTAAGTCTTTTAGGATGCAGCACTGTGTCACAGGGTGCTTGGTGATCCATATTTCAAGACAATATAATAGCCTTATATTCAAGAGTCAAAATGTCCATGAACAAAGTCTCTTCAGACACATTTCAAACCCAAAACAGGAGATCACTGTGTTGTCCCAAGACACAAAACACCAAGCACTCTGTCACAAAGCACCACATCCCACAGAAATGGAAACTTAACATTAAAACCTCCTAGAAACAGAAATACAACAAATTCAAATCTTAAATCTTCCTAAAACACATGATTTCAGCGCATGGCATAACAATATTAATAAAATATGAACAAACTTCCACATTTTACTGTTGTACCAGTTGCAGGTGCTAGTGGAATATTATGTCATGGCACTTAACTTACTGTTGTTTTAGTTGTAAGAGCTCTTTTAATTCCATCTGGGCTGAGATGCAAAAGATGACCAGTCCAGCGGATCTCTGCATCTGAACCAATCTCCACTCCCTCCTGCCCATGCTTCAGTTGTTTGCGATGGAAGTACACATTTCCCAGATGAAGCACTAAAAAATTAAGGAGGAAATGGAAGATATGGTAACAAAACAGCACCTGCTATTCTTAACTTAAATTCTATGTTCACATGCTACTTTATTGATCAACTTCAAATTCTTACATTACGCAGAACTAAGAGTGACAGCTGCACACGTGTGTTCAAAAAAACGCATTTGCCACCTAACTGCTCACAGAGGACGTACTGTGCAAAGAAACATCAGTAAATGTTTCAGAGAACACAAAAAAATGTATTAATATGATGGATAAAATGCAGCTATGAGCAACAAGAATATTTAATAACTGCAATCAAATTTACTGAAAGGAATAGTTTAATAAAACAAGAAGTTTTAAATATTAAAAGTGTAGTGTGTACAATTTGACTCAGAAATATGTTAAAATTCATATATCTTTTTAGGTATTTTGTTTCAGGTCCTCAGCAGCGTTACTGCTTTATCCATTGTTCTTTAAACAAAATTTTGTAATGATGCACAACTGAAATATTCACTTGGCTGTAAAGAGAATAGTAAATTAACCATCACACTCTAGCCATACTCAATCACAATGTGTGTTAATTTACCTGAAGCCAGTATCCTAAAGATAGTATCCTGTTCGTCAGAGGTAAAGCCAAGAACCTGCATAGCAGACAGCAGAGACTGGAAGTCCTCTCCATCAAATTTTCCATCAATTTCACAATTTCCACCCTGTGACATTAATGTTCTGTTGCATAAAATTATTACAATCTACTCCTGCTTACAAAATTAGCAGGCTCCTTTAAAATAAAGTTAAAATTTTATTTCATTTGTATTAATGACCATAATTATATGTAAAGAGTACAGTGACATGAAACACCACGTCAAATTTTAAATCACATAAAAATCTACTTTAAAATATGTTTAACATTGATACAGCAACATAAACATTCACAAACATCATGCAGTTCATTGTCTACATATTGCAATTTGAAACGTCCATGCTTTGTGCCACATAAAATTTGTACAAAAAAACAAATGCCCAGGTAAGCCGTAACAAATTTCCAGTCAATAACACAGTGAACACGTCAACAACACGCAGGATACCCGAGCCAATAGGTACAATACAATGCGTTGAAAAAATCACTGCCCACAATTAGACCCTTAATTATATGTGAAATATTACAGCATCATCTATATTACTTGGGGGACATTGTCCTCTCTCATTTGTTTACTAAATGAACTTCATGTGGGACTTGAGGAAATATATGCTGTTTCTGTTTTACTGAACAGCTTTTCAAATTTGTGTGCAGCAGGAGTTTTTCCCAAAATGATGGCAGAGTTCAACTGAAGTACATGGCATCACAACCCAGAAGACAGTATTCATCACAGTCATGTCCATGGGCACCTGAAGTCTTACAAGTTTCAAATATTAAAAATTTACAACTGCCATCATTAGAACACAATACATTATTGTTAGACCACTTAAGAAAGCCATGACAGTGTAGTGAGGATAGCAACTAGGGCTAAGGATTCAACAGCTGAGGAATCAAGGTTTGACTCCCAGAAGAGATAAGGAACTTCTCTCTTCTCCAAACCATACAAACCAGCTATGGGGCCCATCCAACTCATACTTAATGGGTATTGGTGGTGCTGGCCTACTTGTGTTGTAGTTAAAAAAAATACATACAAAGAATGGAGTAACTGTGCATATCAATATGCTAGGCATGGCAAAGCACCATCTGACTAAAACAAGACAGTAACATGGATTTCATTATGCAAATTCTTATCACTTTTCATTAAGTATGGCCTACAGTTCTAAACCCTCACTATAACATGACAAGTCCTTGGCGTACCTGGTTGAGGTAGAAATACTTATCAGCTGACAATAATCCATACTTTCCCTTAGCCTCAGAAGTAAGCCCTTGCAGCATCTCATAGAAAACATGGTAGTTTCGTTCATCTGGAGCTTGAGTGACAATACGTGATTTTTCTAGAAGGTATTCAGTGATCTTGGCACCAATTATAACACCACTATGCAAGAACAAAACAAAATTGCAAGTAAAATAACATATTTTGAAAGTATGTCTTTCATATATGGTGATGCAAGCATCAGTAATTATCAAAATGTATACAACCATCTATGTTATCATAGAACCATAAACCTTTCGCTGTCAAACTGATCTTCAATAACATGTTTCAAAGTTACCATCCAGTACCACATGCATACAGCATCCAACAGAAATGAGTACCAGGCATATCTCTGAAGGGTACAGGTGGCCAGTGCATAGGGCTGAAAACCTCACCATTTTTCTGTGCCAAATTACTAGAAATTCTGGGAGCCTCAACCTCCAGTATTCCTAAAGGTCCTGTCCAGGCCTGTAATGGGATAGCTTGACCTTTATATTTACCACATGCTGTTACAGTTATCATCACATTTTTAATTTCCACTGTAATACATGTACAAAAAATGTTCAATAAGTAAGATCTCTCAGCTCACACAAATGAATCGAGAAGTCAATAAATTAAATGTAACTCATCACTGCATTGAAGTATCATTATTGCCTTTCAGTATAATAATCCTCTTGTAGCAGAAACTGAGTTCTTGTATTAACAGTCATTTATAAACAACCATTCTTCACCACAGTGGAATCAATGACCTCTCAAGTGTTGTACGTGTGCCTTTGGATTGTGTTTAAAAGTGATGATACTTCAGTGGAACAAATAAGCTACATTTAACACTGCAATGACCTATCATTCAACTTTTATGACCTAGGAAACCTTACTCATTGAACACCCCCTAGAAATGTTCAAAGGAAATTTTTCTGGCTTATAAATTGGTTATGGAAATGAAATAAATAATCATTTGTCAGAAACATGAACATTTCTAATTTTAAGAACAGTGACAGACACAGAATATGCTACAAACACCTATAAGTTAAGAGGCTAAAGAAGGTTTCACATGTTTAACCATAATCTTCTTAAGAATGAAGCACATCTGGAAAATATTTTCAGTTACCTGAACAATCTTTGGCTACAAAATGCAACGCAAGTAGTTTTGGGCACTTAAAATTCACTTACTCTTTGAAATGTACCTCCAGGTATTTCCCAAATCGAGATGAATTATCATTGCGAACAGTTTTAGCATTACCAAAACTTTCCAGTAGAGGAGATGCTTCAAGTATCTGTTCAGTGATTAGGTTAGAAGGTGATTTGTTTACTGCTGCTAAATACTGCATCACTAGCTTTGTTGACTCAGTCTTCCCTGAGCCACTTTCTCCAGAGATCACCACAACCTGACTCTCAGGTGATGAACCTTCCTTTGACATGTGGCCATATGCTGAGGATCCTATAGCAAAAAGATGCCTGTAACATGATTGAAAAAATTATTTTAGAACATACAGTGGTAATTCACATAGAAATAACTTGTTAAACCTAAATATTAGTACAATGTAAAAATAAAAATAATGTTATATACCTGCATAGTTCATAATGTTCTCTGAATGAATGTCACTTTCAGATTATTTATTTTAATATCCTATAAGAGAAATAAATGAGTGTATGACATGTCTGCCTCCAAAAATGAAGAAAAGTGTAATTGGATCAGGTTGACAAAACAAGAATCAGAATCTGACTGTAACACCTGGGTCATGTGGAAGTTTCAATCCTGTGCCAAAAGTACACATATGTCAGCAATTACAGTGTTAAAGGCTAAATTGTGTAAAGAAACCATATACCAGTAATATTGCAATATATCACTTACTTGTAAATTTTTTAAACATCTGTTCAGGGACACAGAACGTAAAGGTTGTCACTGTGCATACCATGAAGGCATGTGGGAAAACTTGCGGTATAGCTTCACTTACTTTTATCTTTCGAACTATATGGGGGAGAAAGATTAGTCTCACACCCCATCCGCTTTTACCCCTGGCAAGAAAACACCCAATATCCATTGATTGTGAAGATGGTTGGCCCCCGAGCTGGTTTGCTTCATGTAGCTACTGATAAATATAACTGGTTTTTGAAGCATAAACTTAACAGTTTGTATAGTAAGATATTTTTCTCTTAGACAGTCGAATGAAAGAGCTAGTGAAAAGGGACACTGCCTGCTCACAGACACTTAAAAGAATTCTGTCAGTTATAAAGCCCTCAGGAAGACCAAACAAAGAGAGGAAATATAGCCAAATAAAGGTCCTGCCACCATGCATTGAGTGGGCATTTAAATTTAACTATGGTCTTTTGTCCCACAATTTTCTTAGAAACTGAAGAATAAAAATACAAAACACACACATATCTATAGTAAACACCAGTCCCAAGCTAGTCATAATACCCAACCATCTATAACCAGGGGCAATAGTGTCAGATATAATTAAAAATCTTAGGGGCCAGACACATTCTTGAGACCTTGGCCACATTACTGGCAGTGCACCTGACTCAGCATTCCCAAGCAATGAATTAACAGGTATGTAAATTAAATCAAATAATTCAGTATGTTTTTATTTAATATCAATATTCAACCTGAATTTAATATTCCAATGGAAGCACCGAATATGACAAGTTACTTACGGTGGTAGAGTTCCAAGAATTTGACCTTCATATTTCTTCACCATATCCAGCCCATAGATGTCAAACATCTTGTATGGGTTCACAGCAACAAGGATACTTCCTGTGTAGGTCTGTAAGAAAATAACAATGGGGTTATCATCCAAATTCAGTTTTCCCTGCATGACATACATATTACCAACTACAACAAGCAAATACATATTCAATACACTATCAAGTTATTTCATAAATCAGTGAACTTACATAGATGAGCTCCTTGTCATAACGAATTTTCAGATTCCATAGAAGAGATGCCTCGTTCAGATCCCTGTGGGAAGACAGTCAGAGAAACATCATTGTAAAATCACACTGAATAAAGAAATGTACCTGCTGGGCACTGAATATATATCCCTTTCTAGATTTATCACATGCTGCTGATCAGCACCCACAGAACACTAAAAGTACGCATATTGTGAATAGAAATTAAATATAAAGAGATCCATAAAATGTGAAAACTCCACTAAAACTTAAAATTGTAATCAAATTAATACAACCCTAATGTGCCAGTATATTACAACAAACAGAGGTATCCGAAACTAAATTTAGTGTATAAGTCAAAAATACTCTACTGTCTTTAATGAAGCATGTTCTTTGGTATCTCAAAGAATATGTATTTTGTTTCAATAAATAATAATTTAAATATTTTCAAAACTTCATATTAAGAATTCTAAAAAAAATTTAAAAGATCTTTCTTACATCATATAATAATTACTATGCTTCAGAATTCTAAGAATCAGAAGGTACATACGATAGCTGAATCATGTCTTCAACACCTGTTTGTCCCAGATCTTGTCTCCGCCGAACACCATTAAGACTGGTAAGTGTAAACACCTGAGGCTGGAAATAAATGAAGGTTGAAAGTAAAATACATTTCCCATGTTCATCATTATTACATTATTCCACACCAACACACAGCCCATGTTTGAAATACATAAGATACTGCAATTTAATTCCAGTGGAACATTGGTTCTGTTGTACTTCATTTCTATATTGCTGGTGGTGGGACTGAAGTGTGTGTTCTATGCTGTGGTGTCATATATAAATGCCAATTTGTCACATTATATTTTCTCAGTCTTTCTCTGGCCATGGCAAAAGGTAAAATGTACAACACCACAAATAAAAATACTATTCTAAGTAAATAATACCAAAACACTGAAGCTGGAACATTCCTGAAGCAGGTGGGAGAAGAAACGAAAAAATATCAGATTTTCAATAACTTCTAGATTGGTTTCAGGCTTAACCTTTAGACGCTTAATGTCAACTATAGTGGTCGTACCACACCGCTAACCTCTAAAGTTGCATTTTATATATTTATTCAACAAATATAGGTACTGAATATTTTAAACATGGTATAT
>Ga0123353_10004613_pt1 | contig 17783 bp, 18 predicted proteins | sample TergutLab28metaG_3_FD_92763 | JGI IMG/M metagenome (GOLD analysis project Ga0123353, IMG submission 92763) | Labiotermes labralis P3 segment gut microbial communities from Petit-Saut dam, French Guiana - Lab288 P3 | ecosystem: Host-associated > Arthropoda: Insects > Digestive system > Gut ... | reverse complement strand
CGGCGTCGCCGGCATACCAGGCATAGCTCAGCGTCCCGCTTTTCCCGTCAGGGACCTTTGCGGACACCTCCAGAATGAAGTTCTGTCCTGTATACACAACAGTAAAAGAGACCGGCTGCTTGGTGATCACTGGCGCGTAGGGGTCGTCCGCCGCCGCGGCGGGAACGAGCAGGGCCAGGCCCATCAAAAGGGCCAGGGACAGGGAGAGGATACGTTTCATAGGGGTTGTCCTTTCTTGTTGGCAATTATTTCACATATAATATAGCACGCTGGCGCGCTGTTGTCAACACATTCATTCGTGACTGCACGTCAAGAAAAAGCCGTCCATCAGCGCAGGCTCCATCCCAAATAGCCTGTTCAGAAAATGCAGCTGAATATGCGGCACCAGCACCGCGTCGTCCGGCAGCGGCCGCGCCAGGATAAGCTTGCCGCCGTTTGCCCTATATGCCCCCAGCGTGACCTTGCCCGCGCAGAGCGCCGCGATGCCCTCCCGGCGCAGCAGGAGAATCCCCTGCGTCTCCATGTCCGGCTTTAACGCGCCGACGCCATGGGCCAGGTACATGACGGACAGCGCGCCGCGCTCCCCCCGTATGACCAGCACCGGGTTGCACGCTTCACGCAGATTGATTTTTTCATGCTTGCCGATGCCTTCTTCCATGAGATACGTGACGCCGCTGCCATGGAAAGCGATGTCCAGCGAGGCCTCCTCCTTGACCTCCCTGGCCGCGCATTGGAGGGCGGTTTCGTTTTTCTCGCGGTGTCCCCCAAAGCGGACCACGCCCAGCTCGCCCGCCGCGTGGTTCTGGCCGGGCCCGCACATGAAGAGGAAATAGCCGTTGTGCAGCACATAGGCGCCGGCTGTGGCCGTGTGTCTTTCGATGTTGATCATTCCGCCGTCTCCCAGCTGCCCTGCGTATATTTCGGATCCAGCATGTCGCTGACGCCCGCGAGCAGCATGATGATCCCCTGCACCCGGTGCGGCTGAATCACATAGCTGCCCCGGGTGTTTTCATCCTCTTTGACCAGATCGGCGGCCAGAAGCGGCTTCAGGTGGTGATACACCTGCCCGGTGGTGTTATAGCCGCATTGCTTCACAAGCTGGGCGGCGGTCCTGGGGGAGCGCAGCAGCGCGAGCAGCAGGTTCAGCCTGTCGTTGTTGCCGATGCAGGCGAGCACCCTGGCCGCAGCGTTGCTCTCGATGAGCTGGAGCAGGCCGTCGGTATTTACCTGGTTGCGCATCCAGTTGGACTGCCTGTCGCCGGAGGCGAACACGCCGAAGTAGGTGACAGCGCCGGTGCCCTCCGCTGTGTTGCACAGCTCCTCCATCATCCCGGTCAGGCGCTCGTCAGGGTCCATGTTTTTCAAGCTGTCCACGTATCTGATTCGTTTCTGCTTCGTCAGCGCGTCCAGCTGTTCGCGCAGGGCGTCGATCTCTTTTCCAAAGTCGCGGTCCATAATAAGCCTCCATGAAATATGATTTTACGCTTGTGCGTATTATCATTATATCATGGAGGCGAGTTTTTGTCAATACGTAATTGCGATATTGCGTATTTTTTTATTTCACCAGCTCCTCCTGCAATTCCAGCATGTTCTCCCAGTAGCGCTTGGGGCAGTGGGTCATGCGGCAGCGGTGGTTCTTGCGGGGCTGGATGGCCACCGCGTGGTAGAACTGCTTCCACAGCGCGCGGTATTGCTCCTCCTGCTCGGAAAACGCGGGGAAGTCGATGTTGTCCGCCGCGGTGATACGCATGCGCCGGTTCTCGTGCAGCAGCGCGACCTTGTGCGTCTTGTCGAAGATGAGGAAATTCTCGTTCCTGTACCGCGTGGCGAAGTGCCCGGCGATGTAGGGCAGAACGTAGTTCTTCGGCGTGATGGTGGCGACCAGGCTGCCCCCCACGTCGGCGAAGCGGATGAAGCCTTTCAGCAGGTGGGCCTCGCCCATCAGGTGCCGCCGCGCGCCGAGGAGCACCGACATCTCGGCGTCGCTGTACCCGGCATTGAGAAATTTTCCGCCCTCCTGAAACCCGCGCAGCAGGAAATAGAGCAGGCGCGTCTCCTTGTCCTCCAAAAAAGTGCAAAACACAGTCTCGGTCAAATCCAGGGCCTCGGGGGATATTTTCGCCGGGATGGCGGCCCGCACCCGCTCGGCGTGTTCGGGGTCGGTTTCGATGACCTTCGGCGGGAACAGGCGGCACTGGGCCGCGCCCTCGGGCTCCACGGCCTCGGGGCGCTCCTTTTGATAGACGCTCTCGTACACACAGCAGAAGAAGCCCTCCAGCGTGCCGTCGTATTGATAGACCAGCATGGCGTTACTCTCCTGCCTCGATCAATTCATATCCGGCCCAGCTGACAGACAATGCCTGCCCGCCGGTCAGTGAAAAATGCGGCAGAGGTAAATCCGTCCTCGCCGCCGTCCCTTTGGGGCAATGGAAGGAAAGATAGGCGTTTATCAGGCAAAGCCCCGCCGTTTCTTTGTCGTATGGCTCGCCGATATTCGGCGCGGCGATGAGGCTTCCCGCGCTTGCGCCCACATAGACCTTATTCGCATATACCATCCTTTTTACAATTTCATCAAGCCCGGTTTCTTTCATGCGCCGCAGCAGGTGCCGCGTATCGCCGCCCGTAAAATAGATTGCGTCAAATAGCATCGCCTGTTCCAAGGCCAGCGTACCGTCAATATCATAAATCTGTATGTGATTCGGTGCAATACCTGCGCATAAAAGCTCGGCAAAGCACTTGCCCGCCGCCGGACGGGATTCATCGCTGTTGGCCGCTGTCGGGATAAACAGAACCTTGGCCTGGGCGGCGGGTTTTCCAAGCATATCCCAAAACCGGCGCAGGATCATATCCGCATTGCCGCCGTCAAAGCTGCCGCTCCACCCGCTGTCTGTCAACAACACATTTTGCCATGCCTGCTTGCCTGATTCCGCCGCCCAGCTGCGGCAGGTCTCCACACGCGCGCCCTGCGGCTTGTCCCCGTGCTCCGGGTCAAGGTATGAATAGGCGTACAACTTGCCGCAGGGGATAATATCGCACTCACCACAGTGCGTATATCCCCTCTCTTGGCAGCAGACTGCAATTGGGCATTCTCCATGAAAGGGATGCCCGCCTGTTTCGATACAACCGCCGCAGCCGTGGGATTCTTTCCAGCTGCAGCCTGCGCAATGAAGCCCGCATCTTGAATCAACCATAAAAAATTCTCCGTTCAATCGTCTAGTATGGTCATCTTAGCACATTCGTTCGATTTTGTCAAGGGATTCAGGGAAAGAATTTGTTTTAATTTTCCCCTCACCCCGCCCCCCCGCCAGGCATATACTGTCCTGACAGGGGGTGCATTTTATATGGAGGCGCAATTCACCGCCGCCGTGGTGGGCGGCGACGCGCGTCTGGCCTACGCGGCGCAGACATTTGCACGCACAGGCTGGTCGGTAAAACAATACCGTGTGCCCGCCGTAGCGGGCGTAGAGGCCGGCGAACAGGTTGAATCTATGGAAGAGGCCCTGCTGGGGGCATCGGTGGTGCTGGGGCCCGCGCCGTTCCGCGCGCCGGACGGGCCGCTGGCGGAGGCGCTGGGCGAACATATCAGGCAGGGGCAGGCGCTCATCGCGGGCGGGCTGCCGCGGGCGCTGAAGGCACGCTGCGCCGACGTCGGCGCGCACGCCCACGACCTGCTCGAGCGGGAGGACTACAGCGTGCTGGGGGCCATCGCCACGGCGGAAGGGGCCATCGCCGAGGCGGTCGTGCGCAGCGGCGGCACGATCCATCTCAGCGACTGCCTGATTTTGGGCTACGGGCGCTGCGCGAGGCCTCTGGCGAAAAAGCTCTTGGGGCTGGGCGCGCGGGTGATCGTGGCCGTGCGCCGCTGGGAGGCCGCCTGCGCCGCCATCGCCGACGGCTGTGAGGTGCTGGATTTTACCATGCTGCCACGGCATATCTTTCGATTTGCCTACATCTTCAACACCGTGCCCGCCATGGTGCTGGGCGAGGAATTGCTCTGCTGCGTGACCCCCGAGGCCACGATCATCGACATCGCGGCGGCGCCGGGCGGCGTGGACTACAAGCTGGCGGAGGCGCTGGGCCTCAATGCCGCGCTGTGCCCGGGCCTGCCGGGGAAGTATTCCCCCCGCGCCGCGGGCGAGAGCGTGGCTCAGACCGCGCGCATCATTCTGGAGGAACAGGAGGGAGCCGCATGGGGCTGGAACAAGCGCGCGCCGGCATCGGACTGACCGGTTCCTTCTGCACCTTTTCCTGTGTTTTTGAAGGCTTGGAGAAAATAAAAAAAGACTGCCCGGGGTTGGACCTCACGTTCGTGCTGTCCCATCACGTGCAGATACTGCCGAACCGCTTTTGCTCCCCGGAGGAGACCCTGACACATGTAGGGAAGCTCTCGGAGCGCGAGCCCGTGCGCACCATCCCGGATGCGGAGCCGCTGGGCCCGAAGAACCTGCTGGATATCTTCGTGATCGCCCCGTGCACGGGGAATACCTTGGCCAAATTGGCCGCGGGGATCACGGACGGCCCCGTGCTCATGGCGGCCAAGGGGCACCTGCGCGGCGGCAAGCCATTGCTGGTCTTCCTCTCCAGCAACGACGCCCTGGGCCTGAACCTGAAGAATATCGGCACCCTGCTGAACACCAAGCACGTATACTTCGTGCCCTTCGGGCAGGACGCCCCCGGGACAAAGCCGAATTCCCTGGTGGCGAAGGCTGAATTGCTGCCAGCCGCGATGGAGGCGGCGCTCAGGGGGCAGCAGCTGCAGCCTCTGCTGGTGTGAGGACAGAGCTCTCGTACATTTTCGCGTAGATCCCGCCGCGCGCCAGCAGCGCTTCGTGTGAACCGCTCTCCACGATTTGGCCGCCCTCCACCACCATGATCACGTCGGCGTCACGGATGGTGGACAGCCGGTGCGCGATGACGAAGGAGGTGCAGCCCGCCGTCAGGCGCAGCAGGGCCTCCTGGATGCGCAGCTCCGTGCGGGTGTCCACGCTGGAGGTGGCCTCGTCCAGGATGAGGATGGGCGCGCGGCACAGGGCCGCCCGGGCGATGGCCAGCAGCTGCCGCTGCCCCTGTGAGAGCGAGTCGCTGTCCCCCCTGACCATGGTCTCATAGCCGTGCTTGAGCCTGCGGATGAACGCGTCGGCGTTGGCCGCTTTGGCTGCCTCGGCCACCTCCTCGTTGGTGGCTTCGGGGCGGCCATAGCGTATGTTGTCGGCAATCGTGCCGGTGAACAGGCAGGTGTCCTGCAATACAACGGAAAAGGCCCGGCGCAGGCTGTCGCGCTTGTATTGCTTGATGTCCAGGCCGTCGATATACACCGTGCCGCCATTTGCGTCGTAGAAGCGCGCGAGCAGGTTCACAATTGTCGTCTTGCCCGCGCCGGTGGCCCCCACCAGGGCCACCTTTTGCCCGGCCTTGACCTTGAAGCTGACGTGCTTCAGCACGTCCACGCCCGGCACATAGGAGAAGGTCACGTTCTCAAAGCGCACGTCGCCCTTCGGCACGCCGATGTCGATTGCGCCCGGGGCGTCGTCGGGCTCCTCGGCCTCGCCCAGGAGCTCGAAGACGCGCTCGGCCCCGGCGAGGGCGGATTGCAGGCTGTTGTACATCCCCGCGATGTTGTTCAAGGGGAAGGTGAACTGGCGCGCATAGGTGACGAAGCTGCCGATGGCTCCAACCGTGACGGTTCCCCGGGCCGCCAGCGCGCCGCCCACCAGGGCAACCCCGGCGTAGCCTAAATTCGTGATGACGTTCATGAAGGGCATGAGCAGCCCGGCCCAGACCTGCGCCTTCGTCGAATAATGCAGCAAATCTTGATTCACATCGTCGAACTGGGCGATGACCTTTTGCTCCATGCCGAAGGCCTTGATGATGCGCTGTCCGCCCACGGCCTCCTCCACGATCCCGTTGAGCGTGCCCAGCGCCCGGAACTGCCCGCCGAACAGCCTGCGGGATTTGCCCGCCACCAGCTTGGTGAGCAGGAACACCAGCGGCACGGTGCAGAGAGCCGCCAGGGTCATCTGCCAGCTGAGGGCCAGCATCATCGCCAGGGAGCCGCACACGGTGATCACCGCGCCGGCCAGCTGCGTGGTGGACTGCGCGATGGTGACGCTGATGTTGTCGATGTCGTTGGTCATGCGGCTCATCAGCTCGCCGTGGGGGTGGGTGTCGTGGTAGGTCAGGGGCAGGCGCTGCAGCTTGTCGAACAGGGCCTTGCGCAAAGTTCTCACGATGCGCTGGGAGGCCGCGTTCATGATCACCCCCTGTGCGGTGTTCAGCGCCCAGCTGGCGAGATAGGCCGCCGCCAATGCCAGCGCGCACAGGTATACGATATTGAGATCGGTGCCGGTGTCCAGCGCGTCGATGCCCTTTCCGATAATATACGGCGCGGCCACGGTGACGATTGTGTCGGTAATCAGCAGGGCCAGCACCGCGAACAGTGGCCTGGCCTCCTGAAAATAGAAGCGCAGGAGTTTGCGGAAGGCGCCTTTGGCGTCGCGGGCCTTTTCGGTCTCCGCGAAGCGCATGCCTCCGACCTTGAAGCCCCCCGGCCTGCCGATGGAGGGAGGGCCGTCGTCGCGGCGCGGCGCGGCGTTTTGGTTTTGCTGCGCCATATTATGCCGCCCCCTTTCCGGCCCGGCCGATCTGCGAGATATAGATGTCCCGGTAGACGGGGCATGTCTCCATAAGTTCCCCGTGCGGGCCGAAGCCCGCCTGCCTGCCGTTTTCCAGCACCAGGATTTTGTCGCAGGCCATGGCGGCGCTCACCCGCTGGGTGATCATCACGCAGGCCATGGGTTGGTTCAGCTCCCGCAGCGCCCGGCGGACTTTGGCTTCCGTCAGGCTGTCCAGGGCGCTGGTACAGTCGTCCAATATGAGGATATCCGGTTCCCGCAGCAGGGCCCTCGCAATAGATAGCCGCTGCTTCTGCCCGCCGGACAGGTTCACGCCGCTCTGGCCGATGAGGGTGCCGTAGCCCTCGGGCATGGCGGCGACGAACTCGTGCGCCTGCGCCGCCCGTGCGGCCAGTTCAATCTCAGCGCCCGTGGCGTCCTCCTTGCCCCAGAGCAGGTTCTCCTTCACCGTGCCGGTGAACAGCATGGCCGTCTGGGGAACAATCGACACCGTGCCATTAACACGCAGCTCCCCCTGCGTGACATCATAAAATTTCATCAGCAGGGCGGCCAGGGTGCTCTTGCCCGAGCCGGTGGGGCCGATGACGCCGAGGGTTTCGCCCGGACGCAGGGTGAAGGTGATGCCCTCGAGGGCCGCCTGGCCGGTGGAGCCGGGGTAGGAGAAGTGGACGTCCTTGCACGTTATTACATCGGCGGGCGGCAAGAATGCCGCCCCTACATCAACGATGCCTGTAGGAGCGGCATTCTTGCCGCCCGCATCCCCAAAACCCGCGCCGAATACCTCCCCGATCCTCTCGTGCGACGTCTTCATCCGCACGAACATGTTCAGCACGTTGGAGACATGGCCGAGGCTGCTCAGCAGCTGCGTCATGTAGGTGACGAAGGCGACGATCTCGCCCACACGCATGTCGCCCGCGCCCACCCAGCGCGCGCCGAGCAGGAGCATCGCGGCGAGGCCAAGGTTCACCCCCAGGGCCATGCAGGGCGAGAGAACGGCCAAAACCCAGCCCGCGCGCACGGTCTCGTCGGTCAGGCCCTCGTTTGCCCGGGAAAAGCGGCTCTCCTCCTCGCGGAACCTGCGGAAGGCCTTCACCAGCCGTATGCCCGCGAGGTATTCGCGCATGGAGGTGTTGAGCTTGTCCAATGCCCGCTGCACCCTGGCGAAGCGCGGGTAGGTCAGCTTCATGCTGATGGCGATGACGAAGCCCACGAGGATCACCACGGGCACGATCACAAAGGCCGTGCGCACGTTCAGCGTGGTGGCCATGACGATGGAGCCCACGCACATCACCGGGGCCTTGAAGAACACGCGCATCATGCCGTTGATGAAGTTCTGCAGCTGGGTGATGTCGTTGGTCATGCGCGTGACCAGGGAGCCGCCCTCGAAGCGGTCCATATCCGCCACGCACAGCGACTGTATCTTCGCGAACAGGTCGTGCCGCAGGTCCGCGCCGAAGCCCTGGGAGGCATACGACGCCGTAAGATTCCGGCTCAGGGCGAACAGCGCGCCCAGCCCGGTGACGCCCAGCATCACCAGCCCCATGCGAATGACAAAGTTCAGGTCGCCCACGGCGGCCCCGTCATCAATGAGGCGGGACATGAGGCGCGGCTGCAGAAGATCACAGGCCGCCTCGCAGGCCACGCAGGTGACCGACAGCAGAAACAGCCATTTGTATTTGAGCCAGTAGGGTTTTAAATATTCCATAGCTCCTGTAGGGGCGGCATTCTTGCCGCCCGCATTTTCGCAGCACGGGCGGCAAGAATGCCGCCCTACAGCCTATTTATTCTCCAAGCACAGCTTCACCAGATCGTCCACGTGCGCCGTGGCGAGATACGTCTCGATGTCGCCCGCGCCGTAGTAAATCTTCACCTCGCCGCCGTCCTCCAAAATCATCCCGCAGGGGAAGATGGCATGGTTGCGGAAGCCGCCCTCGATCTCGCGGCCCGCCTCGGGGGCCAATAGGGGATGCTGATAGTTGCCCAGCACCTTCGAGGGGTCGTCCAAATCGAGGAGCATGATGCCCGCGCAGTAGCGCTTCCGCCAGCTGTCCTCCCAGCCGTTTTTGCCCCGGGGGTCATCCCGGTCCACCCCGTGGTAGGTGGCCAGCCAGCCGTGCTTGGTCTTCACGGGCGGGGCGGCGGGGCCGGTCTTGTCGTTGGCCCAGGGCACGTCCTCCACGGCCAGCACCAGCCGGGAGTCCCCCCAGTAGCGCAGGTCGGGGGAGTAGGACAGCCAGGTGTCGAACCTGTCCCTGCCGCCCCGGGAATACACGGGCATAGGCCGCTCCAGGCGGCAGTAGCGCCCGCCGAGCTTCTCCGGGAACAGCACCATGTTGCGGTTATCAGGCACGGACAGGCTGATGATCTCGAAGTCGGTGAAGTCTGTTGTTTTGGCGATACCGCCGCGCAGGCCGTGGCGGGTGTCCATGGCGAAGCAGAGATAGACCTCGTCCTCAATGATCGTCAATCGCGGGTCATAAATGCGCGAGACCTCATCCGTGCGCACGTTCTCCAGGGGGAGATAGGGCGCGGGCGCGACGTCCCACCGGATGCCGTCGTCGCTGAAGGCAAGGCCCAGGTTCGTGTAGAGCCTGGTGGGCCAGCTTGTGCCGGGCTCCATATAGTCGTTGCGGAAGACCATGACGTAGCGCCCCTGATATTTCGCGATGCCCGCGTTGAAGATCAGGTCGGCGGGGTAGGGGACGTCTTTTTTCGAGAGCACGGGGTTGCCGGGGTGGCGCTTCATGCAGGGCGCCGAGGTCAATGGGGGTTTGAGCATAACGAACCTCCTGTAGGGGCGGCATTCTTGCCGCCCGCATATTACAGCCTAGATTATCCTCGTGTCCTTGTGTATCCCCGTGATGGAGAAGATCACCCACTCCGCGATGTTCACCGCGTGGTCGCCGATGCGCTCGAAGTACTTGGCGATCTGCATCAGGTCGAAGGCCTGCTCGCCGAAGGCCGCGTTTTCGTGCACCAGGGCGATCATGTCCGCGCGCATGGCCACGAACAGCGCGTCCACCCTGTCGTCCCGGGCGATGACCGCGCGGGCCAGGTCCAGGTCCTTGCGCACGTAGGCCTCGATGGCCTCGGTGACCATGCGGATGGTCTCGGCGGCCATGAGCAGGAGGGTGTCCGTGTGGCCGATGTGGTTTTCCGCGGGCAACAGGGCGCACAGCTCCGCGATGTCCGCGGCCTGGTCGCCGATGCGCTCCATGTCGGTGATCATCTTCAGCGCCGTGGAGATCATGCGGAGATCCCCCGCCACGGGCTGCTGGTGGAGCAGCAATTTGAGGCACAGGCTCTCGATCTCTTTTTCCTTGCCGTTGATCACGCGGTCGCCCCGGGCGATCCCCCGCGCGGCCTCCACGTCGCGCGCCCGCAGGGCCTGCGCCGTGCCCGCGATGGCCTCCTCGATCAGCGCGCCCATCTCGATCAAATGCTCATTCAACTGGCTGAGCTGCTCGTTGAAGTGTGTACGCATCACCCGAACCTCCCCGTGATGTAGTCCTCGGTGCGTTTGTCCGCCGGCATGGAGAAGAGCTCCTCGGTTTTGCCGTACTCCACCACCTCGCCCAGCAGGAAGAAGGCCGTGCGGTCGCTCACGCGGGTGGCCTGCTGCATGTTGTGCGTCACTATTATAATACTATACTTTTCCTTCAATTGCAAGAGCAGTTCCTCGATTTTTCCCGTGGAGATGGGGTCCAGGGCGCTGGTGGGCTCGTCCATCAGCAGCACCTCCGGCTCCACGGCGAGAGCCCTGGCGATGCAAAGCCGCTGCTGCTGCCCGCCCGAGAGCGCCAGGGCCGACTTCTTCAGCCGGTCCTTCACCTCGTCCCAGATGGCGGCGTCCCGCAGGGAGCGCTCGACGATCTCGTCCAGCTCGCCGCGATTGCGAATCCCATGCGTGCGCGGGCCGAAGGCGATGTTGTCGTAGGCGCTCATGGGGAAGGGGTTGGGCTTCTGGAACACCATGCCCACCCGCTTGCGCAGCAGGCTGACGTCCATGCCGCCGGCGTAGATGTCCTGCCCGCACAGCTTGACCTCCCCGGTGATTTTACAGCCCTCCACCAGGTCGTTCATGCGGTTGAGGGTTTTCAGCAGTGTGGACTTCCCGCAGCCGGAGGGGCCGATGCAGGCGGTGATCTGCCGGGCCTCCAGGTCCATGGTGACGTCCTTGAGGGCCTGGAAGGAGCCGTAGAACAGCTCCAGGTGATTGATTTCAAATACGTTCATGGGCGTGCTTTCCTCCCGATCCGTTTGGCGATGAGGCTGGACAGCGCGTTGATGCCCGCCACGAGGGCCAGCAGTACGACCGCCGTGGCGTAGCTCTCGCTCATATACAGGCCCTCGTTGGACAGGGCGTACATATGCACCGAGAGCGTGCGCGCCGAGGCCATGGCGTCCGGCGGGATCTGCGCCACGGTGCCCGCAGTGTAGATCAGCGCGGCGGTCTCCCCCACGATGCGGCCGATGGCGAGAATCACCCCGGTTAGGATGCCCGGCGTGGCGCTGGGCAGCACCACCCGGAACACCGTGCGCAGCCGGCCCGCCCCGATGCCGAAGGAGGCCTCGCGGTAGGTGTCGGGCACGGCCTGCAGGGCCTCCTCGCTGGCGCGGAGGATCAGCGGCAATATCATGATGGACAGGGTGAACGTGCCCGCCAGCACGGAGTAGCCCCACTTCAGCGCCGAGACGAAGAACAGGAACCCGAACAGCCCGTAGACAATCGACGGGATGCCCGAGAGGGTCTCGGCGGTCACGCGGATCAGCTTGACGATCTTGCTGCCCCGTTTGGCGTATTCGGCAAGGTAGATGGCCGAGAACACGCCCAGCGGCACGGCGATGAGCAGCGCGAACAGCGTGATCTGCGCCGTGGCGATCAGCGGCGGGAGCAGGGACACGTTCTCGCTGGTATACTCCAGGGCGAACAGCGAGGGCTTTAGATTTGGGATACCCCGGACTAAAATGAACAGGATCAAAAAGGCCAGAGTGCCCAAGGTCACGATCGCGGCGGCCCAGGTGACGGCGGCGAGCGCCTTTTCGCTGTGCTTTTTCATGAGCGTTCACGTCCTTTCAGGGCCGAAAAGCTCAGGTTGATGATCATGATGAACACGAACAGCACCACCCCCGTGGCGAACAGCGCGCGGCGGTGCAGGCCCTCGGCATAGCCCATCTCCAGCACGATGTTGGCCGTGAGCGTGCGCGCGCCCTTGAACAGCGAGACCGGCATGCGCGCCTGGTTGCCCGCCACCATGATCACCGCCATGGTCTCGCCGATGGCGCGGCCGATGCCCAGCACCACCGAGGCCAATACCCCGGAGCGCGCGGCGGGCAGGATCACGCGGAACACGCTGCGGTAGTGCCCCGCCCCCAGGGCCAATGCGCCCTCGTAGTAGCTCTCGGGCACGGCGCGCAGGGCGCTTTCGGCCAGGCCGATCACCGTGGGCAGGATCATCACGCCCAGCAGCAGGCTGGCCGAGAGGATGCTGTTGCCCGCCAGGGGCAGCAGGACCATCATGCCGAAAAAGCCGTAGACCACCGAGGGGATGCCCGCCAGCAGGTCCACGCCGGGCTTGACGAGCTTGTACAGCCTGCCGGGGCAGGCGCGGGCGAGGAAGACGGCCGTCAAAATCCCCACCGGCACGCCGATGAGGATCGCGCCCGCCGTGATGGTGAGGCTGCCCATGATCATGGGCAGAAGGCCGAAGGCAGGCGGCACGTCCGTGGGGGACCACTCCGTGCCCAGGAGGAACTTGAACGCGCCGATCTCGCCGATGGCCGGCACGCCATTGGCAAACAAAAACAGGCAGATGAACAGCACGGCCAAAACCGAGGTGAGGGCCGCGGCGAGAAACACGGCCCTCATGGCGATTTCGGAGAACTTTCTCAGAGACCGCCTCATGCGATCACACCGTCCCAGGTGAGGGTTTCGCCGATGAAGATGGACTTGACCTGTTCCTTGGTGAGGTTATCGGCGGGGTTGTCGTTGCTGACGATCACGGCGATGCCGTCCAGGGCGATCTGCACGGGCATGAGGGTCTCCAGCTCGCTGTCCTTCAGGTCACGGCTGGACATGGCGATGTCGCAGGTGCCGCCGGTCAGCGACAGCAGGCCGCCGGAGGAGTCGGTCTGCTGGATCTCGATTACAGCGTCAGGGTTGAGGGCCAGGTAGGCCTCACGCAGCTTTTCCATCGCCGGGGTGACCGAGCTGCTGCCCTCCACCACCAGCTTGCCGCCCTGGGCTTCGCCCTCATAGGCCGGTGCGTCGTCGTCGATGGCGATGTGCCCGCGGGCGTTCACCACGGCCTGTCCCTCGGCGGACAGAATGAAGGCGATGAAATCCTGGGCCAGGCCCCCGGCCTCGCCCCTGGTGGCCACATAGAAGGGCCGCGAGATCGCGTAGCTGCCGTTCTTGACGTTTTCCACCGTGGCCGCCGCGCCCTCGATGTCCAGGGCCTTCACCCTGTCGCTCATGGAGCCCAGGGAGATGTAGCCGACGGCGTACTGGTTCTGCGTCACGTTGGTGATCATGATGTCGGTCTGCCGGGCGGTGATGGCCTCCCTGGTGGTGCGGTCCTTCTTGCTGCCGTCCGCCAGCTTTTCCTCGATGCCGAACAGCTCGATGAAGGCGCTGCGGGTGCCCGAGCCGTCCTCGCGGGTGATGACCTCGATGCCCTTGGAGGAGTCGAACCCGGCGGCGGGCTTGCCGCAGGCGAACAGGCCAAGCAGCAGCAGGGCGGTGAGCAGCAGGGTGATGGTCTTCTTTGTCATGGTCTGTGATCTCCTTTTGATTTTGGTTTTTTTGCATAAAGAAATTTGCCAAGCCCAGTATAGCATGATGCACTGCGCTTGGCAAGATGGGATTTCGGCGAACTTTATTATATTTGGTGGATAGTTTTTGTCCTCATTTGGGCATTTTGGCCACTGTCGCGCCGCCAGCAAACGCGGCGACATGCGGATCATCGCCCGGGTCGCCGCGGGGCGGGAAGTCCGTGGTGAGGATGAACGCCCCGGTGGCCATGGCCTGGGCCTCCCATTCGTCGTCGCGCCAGGGGAAGACGTCGGCGCGGGTGCGCACGAGCATGTTTTTTACCTGCGTGTTCTCCCGCATATAGGGGGAGTCCGACCAGTTGTCGATCAGGAAGCAGGCGTAGCTGTCGTCGGTCTCCGCGTCTTCGTAATACGCCCACTGCCCGATGGAGGGGAACATGCCCCGCGTGCGCAGCGTGGGGTCGTGGGCGGCGTAGGCCTGCGTGGTGGCGTCGTTATAGTGATAGATCACGATGATTTTGCCCAGCAGCCCGGCCAGCGCGGGGTAATCATTGGCGGACCGCAGCCGCGCGAAGGTCCCGTAGTCCCCCAGCATCTCCGACGGGGTGTAGAGGCGCGCCCCGAGTGCGTCGGCGACGAGCGCGTCGAGGGCGAGCGCGTCGTCCAGGCTGAATCGGTGGAACAGCATGCCGCCGGAGAGAAGCGTCTCCTTCGGCTCGATCAAAACCGTGAGGGGCAGGTGGCCCGGGTGGGCGTCGGACCATAGGGCGATCTCCCGCAGCGCCAGGGCGAAATCGGGGCAGACGGACGCGATATCCACCACCGGGATGTGCGCGCAGCGAAAGCCGTCCCGCTCGCGCATGACGTCCATCTCGATACTGCGTATGCCCCTGTCGAACTGCTCGGCCAGCGGCTCGGAGCCGTAGGACCACTCCCGGGCGTCCGCCAGATGCAGGGGCGCGATGAGGCGCTGCATGAGCTTTTCCGCCGAGGGGTTGTAGGCCTTGTAGCTGTTGTGTGTGCCCAGGAAGCGGATTTCGTTCAGGCGGGCATCCAGATTGGCAGCGGCGTCGAAGCCGGTCATGGCCGCCTCATCCGCCGGGGCGTAATCGGGCCGGCTGTAGGCCTCCTCCAGCGCGGCGAGGCGCTCCATTTGCGCGGTTGCGAAGGCCTTTTTGTCCCGCGCGGAATAGGCGAGGATGGAGGCCCCCAGGCACAGCAGGGCAACAAAAACCAGGCCGAGGAGCGATAGCACGGCGGCTAGGGCGATTTTCAAAAATTTTTTCATGGAGGGCCTCAGTCCAGGTACGCGTCCGGGTCGTCGCTTGTCTTCCAGTAAACCCGGCCGTCAAAGCTGAACATCTCCTTGGGCAGGTCGTAGAACACCCCCAGGTACTGGGCGGAGATCTCCTTCGGCTCGGGGTAGGCGACGGTCTTTTCCGTGCCGCCCTCCAGCACGTAGCCCACGATCTCGTCCTCTACCCATGTGCCGCCCTCCATCGCCGTGCTCTTTGCCATCAGCAGCACCACGTAGTCGCCTTCCACCTGATAGGCGCCCTCCGAAGCGGGCGGGATGTACCCTTCAGGGTCGAACACGAATTCGCTGGGGGTGAAGGTGTATGTGCCGTCCCCGTAGAACCGGTAGCATTCCCCGATGCCGGAGCCGACCACCGGAGAGGCGATCCACAGCCCGGGCAGCATCTCGTCAAATGCCGGGGGCGTTGGGTCGTCTGTGGGCTGGGTGCCTGAGCTCGCAGGCTGCGTGGTTGGTTTTTCATCGCCCGGATTCGAATGGGCGCCAAGGTAGTAGGCTCCGGCCGCCGCGGCGGCCAGGACAACGAGGATTCCCAGGATCGCGAGTGCTTTTTTCATGTGAAACGCCTCCTTTAAATGACAAATGAAAAACCGGAAAACGTGCTTTCGACGTCTTCCGGTTATCTTCCGTGTGGCGGCAGGCGGGCTTTGCCGGGCTAGAACCCCAATCCAAAAAGACCGAAAAGGGGCCGGATGACCAGGATTAGTATCCAGTGCAGCGGTGCAATAATCAGTGTAGCCAGCATAATTGTCAGAACCTCCTTCCCTTCAGACTGTGTTCGTTTGCAGCTATGTTCCATTGTGTTCATCATTATAGCACAGCCGCGCAGCGATTTCAACATAAATTTTTATCTTTTAATAAAAAATAACATGCACACCAGATATTTCTTATCCTTTAGACAGGCGGAGTGAGTTCTCATCAAAGGGATGCGGTGCGGGAACAAAATTCACGCACCCACAAAAATGAGTGCGCGATTTGTGAGCGGCGACCCGCCGCTGGAGCGGGTGACTGAAAAAGATGCCGGTGTGCAATGTTTCCTCCTGCGGAATCTAGGAAGCTGCAGGTTTCGCCGAAGAGGGATTGGCCCTGCGTTCCTTCAGCTCCTCCAGCACCTGCTCCTGGAATTTTCCCTCAAACTTGTAAAACAGCATGGGGATCACTTGCAGTAAAAACGCGGTCGTCAGGGACAGCGTACTCAGCATGAAAATCATGTTGAGCACCTGGGGGTAGGTCTGCGAGATGCTGCCGCCCGCCGCCTGCGTGGCTTGCATGGCCTCGGAATTGTAATTGACAAAGCCCAGCATGAACATGGTGAGCGCCGAGATCGCGGCGGCGCTGATTTTCCCGATGAGCTTGGTGGCGGAGAAGGTGACGCCCTCGGTGCGCTCGCCGGTTTTCCACTCGGCGTATTCGATGCTGTCGGAGGTCATCAGGTTCGTCAGCGTGGCGATGATGCCCCCCGGAAAGTTCGAGAAGAATTTGATGATGAGAAGCAGCCAAATTCTCTGGTAGCCGATGACATACAGCCCTGCGTTGATCGCGGCCCCCGCGATGCACGCGGCTATGAACAGCCTCTTCTTGCTGAAACGCTTGAGCAAATAGGGTACGCAGAGAATCGAGAGCATCCAGGAGGCGCCGGAGGTAACCTGCAGCAGTGGGAACAGCAGCGCGGTGCCAAGGCCCGTGTCGGCGAAGTTCCAGGTGCAGAAATAGACCGTGCTGTTGCCGGCCAGATTGGTCACGCCGTTGAACAGGCCCACAAGGAGAAGGATCAGCAGGGGCTTGTTTTTGAGCAAGGGCTTAATTGTCTGGAAAAAGGGCGCTTTTTTATCTTCATCTTGGCGCGGAACAATCTTCTCCTTGAGGTGGCGGGAGGAAAGTATCATGCACACGCAGCCGATGCCAATGATCACCGTAGCGACGATAAAATTGCCCATGGGGCTTTTTTCGGAGCCGCCCACCAGCAGCACCAGCGCGAAGTATAGACCGCCCGGCAGGATCGTTCCGGTGGAGCCAAGCGTGGAGCTGACGGAAACGGCCTTGTTGCGCTCCTGCTGGTCGATGAACAGCAGGGGCTGCAGGCCCTGCAGGGGAATTTCAATGGCTGTAAAAACAGCGTCGAACATAATATAAAAAATAAGGGCCATCACCGTCTTTGTCGCAAGGGGCAGTTGGACGATGGGCAGAAACATGAGAACGCTGATAAAAAACAGGGGGATAGGTACATAGCGCAGATAGGGTATGCATTTTCCCCGTTTTGTGCGCGTCCTGTCCACGATGATGCCCATCATCGGGTCGTTGACCGCATCCCAGATTCTCGCCACCAGGAAGATCGTCCCCACTGCCGCCGTGGACAGGAACAGCACCTCCGTATAGAAGAACGACAGCGCCGAGCCCAGCAGGGCGCTGACCATGCTGGAGCCAAAAATCGCGAAGCTGTAGGCGAGGACTTCTTTCCCGCCGATGAGGGCCATTGCCTTATCTCTTAATTTATGCATGCGCTTCTCCCAACATTTCTGAATTTTCGAGTGAATCTATTAGATCATATGCGATTCCCGTCATCCAAGCAGGCCCTAATAAACTGCAAAGCTTTTCAATACAGGTTCGGCTTTCGTCTCGATTATCTCCAAAACGACTTCTTTTGTCTCGGGCGGCACCGCAAGAATCCTCTTGTGCCCGATGCATTTTCCCTTGATCGTTTTGCCGCCCGCCATGACCCTGTACCCCTGTACGCGCTCACCGAAGGCGATATCCTCCTCCATAACGAGATAGCGCGGCGACGCGCCATCCGGCAGCGCCAGGCGATGCTTGTACGGATCGGGCACCAATCGCAGGCCGTCCCGCTCCAGAGACGCGATCGGCGCGCCGAAGGTTTGCCGCATCCTGTCGCCGAACTGCGCGAACACAGCCGCGTCGGCATCGGGAACCAGGCCCCGGTTGTCGATCACCATGCCGATGAGCATATTGGTATTGCGGCCGGCGGATGTCAGATAATTCTTGAATAAGGCTTTGGCGGAGCGCAGGGAATTGTCCTCGCCGGCGCGCCAAAACCAGCCGCCCTG
>Ga0123353_10004612_pt1 | contig 17784 bp, 10 predicted proteins | sample TergutLab28metaG_3_FD_92763 | JGI IMG/M metagenome (GOLD analysis project Ga0123353, IMG submission 92763) | Labiotermes labralis P3 segment gut microbial communities from Petit-Saut dam, French Guiana - Lab288 P3 | ecosystem: Host-associated > Arthropoda: Insects > Digestive system > Gut ... | reverse complement strand
TTAAAATATTCAGTACCTATATTTGTTGAATAAGTATATAAAATGCAAATTTAGAGGTTAGCGGTGCGGTACGACCACTATAGTTGACATTAGGCGTCAAAAGGTTAAATGGAAAAGGTACATTATCCCTTTACACACCATAAAGACATATGAAGGTGTGGGGGTACAGCTCCACTCATTCTTACCCTCAGCAAAAGTTGGATGGAGGTGAGTCCATAAACTTTAAACCGGGGAAAAGTTCTCCCGGTACCCACTGAAGAGGGAACTGGGTTGGCCCCAAAGACGATTTGGATGTTTTAAAGAGAAAAATATCTTGTCTCTGCAGAAAAACAAACCACAATTCCGACATCGTCCCCAAGTAACGTTATCACTACACCCACTGCGCTACACCGGTTCACACTGTAAAGTACCCAGCTGGAATCTCGAACGGCACACAGACAATACCGTTTGCGTCAGTACCTTCTACCCACCACTTGATGCGAAATAACCTGAGCAGTTAATACAGATTCGTAAAGCAACCTGAAAGCCTCTGACACGGCTGTAACATTATGTTCCAAATACGGAAAACAGAAAGCCAAAACATATAGTCCAAAGCTGTAAAGAACTGAGAGATCTTCAGCGCACAGATGAAATGAGCTTGCCGAAACAGAAAATTACGCCTAGTCCAGATGTTCAGGGAGATCGCTAACCAAAAAAACAGGTTTAGTTTTATACAGACGATCCCAGACTTGCGCAAAAAGTAAAGAAGTAAAAGAAATATGATAAATTGTAAATAAAGCCAAATTGGTGCACAATTTTTCTTAGTATGTCTATTTCTTTTCTCTACATGTTTCAGGCGACTATGTGCCCATCATCAGGAGAAACAACTGTGTTTATGCGACACTTGGTACTTGTTAGTCTGTATGGATGACAGTCATCCATACAGAATAACAAGTACCCAATTGGCTTTATTTACAAGATTATACAGGGATGCATGGTCAACAAAACATAAAGAATATGATAACATTCTTGAAACGTGTGTCGAATTTATCCTTGCACGAATGAAAGCGCAATGAGACGAAGGTGGCAGAAGAGTACTGCTGGGCGATAACACAGGTGGTGGGGCGGTCACGCTGCGGGCGATTAAGTTCTAGTGTGTTGCAGTTCTGTTTTCGACTGGGCCTCCTTGCATAGACACACCCCAGTTCACAAAATGTATACTCAGTTCCGACTTGCGCAAAATTCGACTTGCGACGGACCTTCCGAAACATAACTACTGCGTTAAGCCGTATAAAAAATTCTGTATTAGTAACATATGAACAACACCAATGGCTGCAGTAACTTCACCCGTATACCGCACTTTGCTGGCCACTGACCTAACGAAACAAAGATGAGTCTCCATGCCTCTAGCACCACTCGGTCCGTTCCATACAACCTCCCTTTACCGATAAGAAGCTTATCTATACGAATGCAAATCCTACCCAACGCAAACAAGCTCCAAATTAATTTACCACTCTGAAGCATGTAACACACATATACATACATACTTACAGCTACAACCAGAATGTCCAACAAAGCACGACGTCAAACACTTGTGCGACCCGAGTGCACGGGCAGCTCTCTTGTATCACACTGACCGCAATGAACTTACAAACAACCCAACACTGTACCAACAATTCCACGAAACCAAAAAGGTCTTAGTAATACTAGAAACGTACAAAAAGGGTGATACCACACCCATAACATCACACAGTGTAATTAATGTGCCATCATCCTAACAACCACACCCACCGACCATTTACACACGTAAAGAACAAGGCTACGTATGACACGAATTCACAAGCGAAAAGACATAAAATCCTGGGAGCAACCTCTTCCTCAAAAAAAAATTAAGTCACTCCGTCAAGCAGTCACTTGTTTTGTCTTCTTCGACATACGTATTTGGATCACTTGAAGTAAGGTGCGGTGAAAGTGGGAGTGCTCGTTTCGGTGGAAGCAACACAACCAACGCGCCACACACTGGATATGTTCCTCTGTTCATTCACACATGTCTGAGGAAAACCCTTACGAAATTACAAAAAAAAAAGTGTCCCAAGAATGAGTACGTTTCTCCTGAGCACGTAACGCAGGCAGTGTCTGAAGTCCTGTCCTCTGCAGTTTTCTCAAGAACTCTTCACTAAGGAGATTAAGGGTTTCGGGGTTTGCCGCGTCTGACGAAGTACTACACACCCAGTGCAGGGAAAACCAAAATGTCTTCGCGTGACGCGAACTGTCTACAACACGCCTCTGCACTTCAGATGGTATCGGCACAACTACAAAGCTACCTACAATTCCATCTCAGAAAAAATGTAATCATTTTTGGAACTTCAGTAACTCGAGCCCATTAAATGGAGCACATTTTGCAATCTCACATCCCCACAACGCACAGGACTACAAAATATGACTACAACACGCCTTCAGAAGGAGCGTGCGGGTGTTCCTCGCCTATAGCTTGCGCCGAGTTTAAGTATGAGTGAAATTACACCACCACTTCCCCATCGTCTTTAAGGCGTGCACAGCGACAAATTTAACCGACTTCAGTTACGAAATGTTTTGTAAATCTGTCGATTCGTACAGACCTATTCAGAGAGTTGGTTAAAAGGCTGATCACCTGCTAGACAAGAGATCACTCAGATCCCTTGCTCTTTACGATGTCCTGGTCACGAAGGGGACGAGGAAATCGCGTGCAAAATGATACCGTACAAACGCATTCCGTTCTCTTTTACGCCAATTATTCTTCTGATTCTGATTTCTGTGAACGGAAGGTCCGTGGTCGAAAGGTCAAGAAACACAATTGTCCTATAATACATTACACATATAATTCAGCATATTTTCAAGGTCACTGTCCTGTTCCATAACGAAATTTTAATGACAATAAACAGCGACATCATGCACGTTAAAAGCAGAACGTCGTAATATGTCAAATTCTCGCAGTAAATAATTGTTCTCAAACACAGTCTCGCTTAGTAAATGTGCTTTCTGCAGCCACAACCAGAATTTACTTATATGCATGTAGGGAGAGAATGGTTTTACGGGCACGGAATGACAAAGCGTACATCAGGATAGCGTGCGCTGTGCTACTGCGGGACCACCAGGCACGTTAATGAAGGGGGGCGACAAATTCCAAAATACGCAAATAAATCATGCACGTCACCACGATACAGGACTGTGTATCGCAATAAATCAAAGGCTTGTCTTTGGTTTGAAATCTTTCACTATTAATCCTAGTGACGGCTACACGGGTACGACACTATAGGTGAATGATTCATTCATTGATTGGTATTGCCTAATAGATTCTTACTTACTCGAAGTTATTTGTCGATGACGCATGCACTTTGAAATGCAAAGAATCCAAACGAACAGTATTCTAAGCGCATAAATACGTTTTAAATTATAAGATATAAATATAAAGGAAGGGAAAGATATTTACTCCGTCAAGTTAGGCCTACTGGACAGATATTTGGCCGCTCACATATTTTTCTCTTTACGTCGCCCTTCCCTGCATGTTGCGACTCCTACAAAGTTATCTCCAAAAATCAGCACCTCTAATACTGCAGACACCGGGCTGCAACTGAACAAGCCAGAACTCGTCTCTTGAGTAATTGACAGGACAGCAAGTCACAACGATTACCGAAACGGGTAACTGAGGTCACAGAAGGAAGACCCTTGGTTGGGGAAAATAACCACATGCATTGCTAACGCGCTTCTGTGTGCTGCTGTATTCCTGTCCATCCCCAACAGCATACGTTAACCATCCCAAAACGCGCATCGCTAACTCAGGTTTCCAACTTACCGCTACCTATATTACCCTTAACATAATGGTTAGATGACTGGCGGAGAGGATAATTACTTTTGCTGGACGGAATGCGTAGCTGCTGGGGAAATCTGGAGGTCTGATGTGCGTGGCTTCCCGTGTTTGAACAACCTGAGGTAAAGTACAGACCTTCATCTATATGGGCTCCGTCTGTACACACACCTAAGAAAGCTGATAAGAGGTCCGTGTAAAGAAAAACATTTACTAGAATGTCAAAAAAAGCCCCAAAAAATTTGTAAAGTCAGAAAAAACACAGGTTGGCTCATAACCGATAGTAGCGACGACTGCATACCTGCTTCTAAATCAACACGTTCCCGGTTCGATTTCCGCACCCAGACCGACTATCCTGACTATACTGAGGTCACGAGGTTATAAGCTTCCCCTCTATCTGCACCTACTGTAATATTTCCCCTCCAGCAACCCGCCCTGTTAACAAGTTCAAAGCGCTGGGCACTAACGAAAGTAATATCACTACCAGCATCCTATGAGCACAACGGCTAAATGACTGGAAGGATGTATAAAAAGGGGAGAGGGGGGACAGCTCACGGGATCTGCGGAAGGGGTCAAGCCGTCGGACTACTGTCCGTGGTCTCGGTATACGTTGCGGTGGTGTTCCTGACCGTCTGCAGCGTCACCATGTTAGTACCCTGCCTTCGTCTTTCACAATCAAGCTCCTATCAAAATTAAATCGCCCAGCTACGCTATTTATAAACCGCCGTTAAATAAACCAAACGTCAAATACCAAGCTGTAAAAAAAACCAAACGATACGGTAAGATGAAAATCCTCAGTTACCTTTCTCTTCTGATGACCTCAAGCCAAAATACACTCGGCCCTTTAAGTGCAAAGGAAAACAATGCAACCCCAAAATGAACACATCAAAATGGACTCCCTGTTGCCAGGACACCATCACACATAAGCTTGACTACATGTTATGATCAGCAACAATCATCTCACTAGGCGGAATTCTTTGCAAGTGTGTTCATTTATGAATGCCATACCACACACCACAGATGAACAGAGCAAAATATTATATAGAAGCACTGCCACACATTTGTTGTGTATCCCACGACAGTTTCAAAAGGAACACACACACACATATACATCATCGGATCTTCACTTTCCCTGCTAACTTTATCACGCCTCAAGGTCGCAGCGGACTTCAATTACATAAAACATTATGCAATGGTCTATGCACAGATCTTCTTCGCATTTCGTTAAATATATAGCAAAGCGGCACCGAAAAATACTGCAGTAAAGCTGAAGACCTCAATAACATGCACATTGTAAGCCCCTTTCTTGTTACAACACTGATCAGTTTCCAGGTTTTTTACATAAAGGCACAAACAAAAATGTGGTCCGCTCAACTGAATTACGATGTCAAATTTGATCTAAATCAATAAACGTTTAAGAAATGAAACAAAGATGCACAGACAGGGACCTCCCATAGTGTGTTAATTTCAAGAACTTAGTGCTACCAAGGACAAGCAGTGAAGTCTAGTACAAAATGTCACCTGTTCACTCTATAATTTTAATTTACGTACGACCAGATGAAACGCAATTTCTCTGTCATGAAGCAATATCGCTTGTGAGTTGAGAAAGTAGTCCTACCTACTCAGAAATCAGATTTCTTACTGTTACCCCATGAAACCACCCTACTTTCCAAATGCTTAAACCCCTCTCCACCCTAAGAACGAGCATTTTTTTTAAACTACGTATACTGACAATTAGAATTTTTTCCCGTCATCTTTTGAAAGTGATACCCATCTATGACTTTCATATATAAAAACTAACCAACAATCAAAAGTATGCAAAGGATATTTATCCGATCAAATTAAACTTTGTAGGTCTACGCAAGCGTCATCGAAATACGCTGTTCGTCCCACTGCACTCACTCACTCACTCAATCTCTGGCCGTGCCCCTATGATGTAGGCCACAGATTGTTACAAATATTTATAACAGACTTTACTTCAGCGACAAACTGCAGTTAGTAGAGAGAACGCTATGTCTCTTCCATGCAACATTTGCCACTGTCCTACAATCTACCTCACATCTTAGTGAAAATTTTTTGTCCCATCCGTGTAACCATTGTACAAAGAAGTGACCTTGCGATTTGCATATTCGATATTCCTGTGCCTGACACAACCGCAATGCAGCTAACGCATATAGGCCTACGCAAATCCAGACCTCAAACCTGACGCTAGAGTAAGAACCAATAAACTCACCTTAATCCAGTACCGCTTTCGGCCTTCAAAATATATACATTCACTAGGGATCAAAAATGTAAACATTGTAGGAAATGTACTGGCGTTTTCTGAGAGGAATGTGTGGATACAAACTCAAGGACAAGTCAGAGAACCAACTTGCTCACAAGCCTCCAAGCACAGAACTGAAAATAGCTTATACAAATACAATGAGAGAATACCAAACAAGATGGCTGAAACACTAAGGAAGGATAAATAATAATAAATTTTCGCGGTCTTAAATGTCATGCATATTTTCACTTTCAGAGAGAGAAATTCAGGGGCAGCAGTTTCCCAACCACTTCAGTCAAGACAGCAAGTATTCATGGCGCCCAGGTATCTCTGTTTATCGTTTATCTGTGCCATATCGTTTTGCTTTCGGCTTTGTGTTTCGGACACAAAAGAATTCTCTTCCACTGCCCCAGCATCGGTGTGTGTGTGTGTATACGCGTGTGTGTGTATGTATATATGTGTGTGTGTGTGTGTGTGTGTGTATGTATGTGTGTGTGTGTATGTATGTATGTGTGTGTGTGTGTGTGTATGTATGTATGTGTGTGTGTGTGTGTGTGTGTGTATGTATACAAACTACTGCACAGGTGTATAAACCAATTACGGAACTACACAAATCCAACCTATTTTAGCACTGTTATCTAGAATTGTATGGAAATGAAATTTCGTCCAGTGAATCATCAAGACAAAGCAGCTTTTCGTACTCCTTTCTGGTGCAATTACCACGCGACAAACAGCTGTTTTTCAGCGTATGCATAAATCTATACATGAACGATACTTAAGGTTCTGCTAATTTCTTTCGAGGAGAACTTTTACGACAGGGACAGTGTGGCCTCTTCTTGCTTATTCAATGTCAGTAAGTGTTCCAAGACTTTGAATGCCAGGAATTCCACCCACATCATTAAGCAGTAACTTACGTGCGTTTTATTAATTTATTAAACAGTCTCAGGAACCAGGTCGCAGGCGGCTTACACAGCACAGCCAGTAATAACACTGCGCTCTGCCTGGCACCCGCATAATGACAAAAATCCTTTTAAACCAGTAAAATATTGCGTACTGTTACTTAACATAATACCTAGCCCATACTACATACAGGGAGGTACTGTCTATCCATTTATTGTTACATGTTTCAAACCCGTTTAAAAAAAAAGTAATCAGATGTTAACACTATTTTGGGGTAAAAGTAATAAAACAAGATTTAATGTGGTTCTTTGTTGCAATGCGCAACACATGAGAAATACAGTTCGAGGATTGATTTACTGAACCATATGAAAGCGGTTATTAGCGTCCGACCAGTTCGTAAGCCGTTATAAATAAGAACGGTGTCGGTGAGGTTTTAGAAGGAAGCAGCTGTTGTGTTTGAAGTGCTGTCTGGTTCTGCCTAGCGTGGCTCGGCGCAGCTTCTCAATCGGGTCTTCCCGGCAGAAATTGAAACGCGGTGGGTCCATCACTACACCGACTGAACTAACCCGCCTTTGCGTTCCAACTAAAATTCTGGGTCCTTTTCTTATTTCCCCATGCTCGCTTACTTACTTATCTTTACCAGTTTTATGGCTCTAAAATCAGCACAAACCGTGCTGGTACGTGCCTCCATTATTCCACCATTTTCTATTTCTTCGATTCAGGAATGCTCTACAACACCGTGCGCTTAGACGTCCTCAACCTATGCGCTTGCTTCATGGTGAACGAATCTTCACATTAACACAAAATATTAGGTGAGGTTTCATAAATCTGGTGTGCCCCGGAACTAAATTACAGACGTTTCGAACATAAACAGACCTATATATTATCGGCATCACTCACCAACACGGCGCATGCCCTCTGGGAGTGGGCATCACTATGCACATACCTTCATATCGTAGTCCTCATCCTGGTCCACATCGTACAAGAACGAATCCACGGGTCTCTTCATATTCGGCAGTGGGTTAATTTTTTTTTTTTTTTTAACTTGTGCAGCTACTCAGCTACGTACCAACCACCGTCAGTGAATTTCGATAATGAAAGCTAGTGTAACAGGTTATCAGCCTTACCTGCAACAAACACAAAATATGAATGGTTAAATGTGGGAATCGTAATGTCAAGTGAAAATTTAATTAACATACTACAAATATGTTACTTTACGTGTACCGTATTTGCCACACATACACACACACACACACACACACACAAAATATTACTTTACAAATAGTGAATGACATATTTACATATTTCACAGTTTCCATTCCGTACATTACAATTAAAATTCTATAATTTAAACCATTCAAATCAAACACTTGTATTAGATTTACAGTGAGACTATAAAAGCCACTAACTCCTACTACACCATCATAAAGGAGTAAAATAAGGCCCGAAGCATGTAGGAGTTTAGCGGCCTTTATAATATTCTTTAAATATAATACAACTGTGTACGTATGTTGGTTTAAATTATAGTAATATTTACCTGTGTTCAAGGCAGATAGTTTCATAAAGATACGCAAAATTTACACGCCTGTTCAGTAAGGTACTTCAACAACCTATGAAGCAAATAACGTGTGTGTGTCCTACTTACGTATGTATACATTAACTCTGTGGCCCTCAGGTCGAAATAGCGTTTCAAAGAAACCGTGCGCTGCATTTCACACACCAAATGCTGCATGGTGAGTCGTTCTGAGAAACTGCGACTTCAACGTCCCATGCTCCTAACAGAAAGGCTGCATCAAACTGACACGAAACAAAAGAGCCATAACTTTTTTACGCAAACCTCATATACCACTTAATTGGCACACCAACTAATGCACATACATGAAACTTTTTTACATTAAAACATTTAAAATCGCTCCAACATGTTTCGATCCTAAGATCATCATCATGGAGCTACACTGTTTCTTGCTAAAATCACATTTTTAAAAACACCCACTGATTAACTTCCTTATATTAACTCGGCACTGTGGCAGCATGTCGTATTGTGTAAGTCGTACGCCGCTGAGAATGCGCCTCAGGCACATTCTCAGCGGCGTGTTTTTAAAAATGTGATTTTAGCAAGGAACAGTGTAGCTCCCTGAAGATGATCTTAGGATCGAAACATGTTGAAGCGATTTTAAATGTTTTAATGTAAAAAAGTTTCATGTATGTGCAATAGTTGGTGTGCTAATTAAATGACTCTACGAAATGCACGGTGCAACGGTAAAGACACATATACCATATTACATCGAAATCAGTTGTCGTTTCAGATACGGAACTTGTGGACAAGACATCCCCCTTTATGCGCTCGTTGGTGCCTTTACAAACAACGTGAAAACAGACGAACTCCTGCTGCCAGGTTACATACGAATAAATGGCAAAAACTGCGCACTTCAAAAACAGTCGCTAAACGAAGGTAAAGTGACGTCACTCTATACTCCAGGCAGGGACGTGCCTGTAATACAACTAGAGCTGAACTTATTCTTAACCTAGGCACTGGATGAAAGCGAATGGTCCGCTTAACGTCCGGGCTGCTCACCACCGGGGAAAGAACCCACAGCATCCAATGAATAGGAGGTCAGATTGGTCCTAGGGACGGTCTAGAGAACATTAGTGAAAATGAAAACACAGCATAGACAATGCACGACGACAATACCTCTGAAAACACAAAGGCCTGCACAGACATATCAGAAAGCAGAAATAAAAAAAACCATGAAGACGCCGGGATGGACAGAAGAGTGCAATTTAAATTCTAAATGTCGAACAGGGTTTCGAAACATTCAATTCTTGCGGACGGCACGTAACTTAGTATATTTTGTAGCAGCAAGCAGAAAATAACTGCGATGCTAATACTTCAACTTAACAAATAAGACAATTATGACAATTATTTAACCTCTAAACATTTAATAACAGCCCCGTGATGAATTAATCTATAGGTCAGAACGCAACGGGAGTATGACGCGAAATGCAATATATGAAGCAATGGGTGGCAAGGAAATAAGCCTTGGTCTGGCATTCCAACCCTCTAGAACAGCAGGAGACTTCATATAGCTTCAGACCCCCATGTTCTTGCACCTCGTATCGCGATTTCAAATTCAGACTTCGAGAAAATTAATTTTATGTCATACAATAGGTTTAGTCCCCTACCTCCTTAACACGAGGGAGTTTTATGGCTGACATAACTTTCATGGCCTGATTTTGTTATGAAAGGTCCAACGTGTCTTTTTGAAGAAATTATGGCTAACACCTGGATACAAAAGAGAATGAATATAATACACGTAGGTGCCTAATCTCTACAGTGTACCGACTTTCGAGTGTTGAGTGAAATTCATTCTCTACAGTATTTTAACACTACCTGCAGCAAACTGAAGGAGGCCTAAAGATAATTTAATGAAATAAGCGGAAATGCATTTGTCAGTTTCGTACGCAGTCGCCTTTCTGAACACCTTTATAAAACGAATTAAATATACAAACTTAAGGTACACTATTTTGCAGAGCAGATAATGTAATATAAACGTACACCTGGATACGAGTTTGTGCTTCACCAAGAGTGTATATTATTCACTCATACAGGACGCAGCTACACGGCGCTAATCATCAAGCAGCCCACATTCCTATAACAATTCTCGTTGAGTATTTAACGCGCATTTGCCACTAGTAACGGTAAAGCTATCCCTGTACAGGCTCCGAGGGTTCCAGAAGGTTGAGGTTCCCACATTTCATGACAATTAGCACATGAAGGTCAGCCCTATGCACAGGCAGCCTTTATCCCCAGGAAATACTCCAGGTACTCAGTTCTGCTAGAGGCTGAGTCGACCCCACGGACATAGTGAGGCCAGAAGGATTATGACATCGTCAGGAATCGAAATTGCGACGTTCCGACTTATAGCGCAGTGCCTCAACCACCTGCGGCACAGCGCGCCCCCATTTACCACTAGGACAATTCCTAATTTCCGAGTAAGAACACGCCCCGCCCCCGACCTTAACAGCCCCCGCACTTAAGAAATGTTCGAATAAAATCTCACAAACCACCTTTCAGGATTAATCTCTTTTTTTCGACCCAACACGGGATGGTATTTTTTAATTTTTTCCACCATGCTGTGAATGCCCCAAATATCACCAAAAATTACGATTTATTATACAATATACATCGAGCCCGGAGTATTGTTTAAGCTGCGACCTACAGCCGTGTCCACGCTATGTTTACTACTGCCAATTCGACGTATTTTGCTAGTACACATATTTCCATAGCATCTCCAGTAGTAAAGACATAAAAGCACAGACAGAATTAGAGAGACATGAGTGATTTCCTTCAATGATAGTGACAAACTTCAAAGGAATTCAGCGCAGGCTGACGCTTTTAAATGACACAACCAACCGTATCTGAGTCGAAAGCAACTCGGATTTATTCCGTCCAGAGCACCATCCGGACACATGGCAAAGCAATGAGACATATATGGTTAACGCGTTATGGAAGGAAATTCGGTTGGCATTAACGAAATAATAAACTGGGTAGTATATGTAAGATTTCCCCCTACTGCTTTAAACGTGGGCCTGTCAGTAGTACTAGGATATTCAGAGCAACTGAAGATGCACTCTAATTATACCTTCGCACCAAATGAAGCAGACAGCCTCCTCAACAAATTCTCACAAGGCCACCACCCACAAAGAAAGGAACTTTTCACTTAGTTCTAAACATCAATACGTTCATCACACTGGCTTACTAAACAGCCCCATTTCTATGATACCTGAAATGCTGAAGTCTCCCACTGTGGCTTCTAGTTCCACCCTACCCTCTGATGAAAGACTTCTATCCCACGTGGCAAACATTTCATAATGTTTCGATCCCACAGACCGCGTTAAATTAGGAACCCGCTGTGTATCTAGGAGTACAAACCGTAAGGAATACACGGTATCTCTAAGGAGATGGCTTGTTCTTTCGACATCCTTTCGAAGGGACGTGATTTTCACTAAACTGGGACGCAGAAACTCCTGTTTAACTCCAGGCCGCTTCCAAATCACTTCCCACGAGAAAAAGAAACGTCCGCTTTCCCGTAACGAATAAACACTCTGTAGCTGGTTATTTTCCTCGTTTCGCGTGGAAACAAGAGGGCCTAGAGGGAGCCTACCAGTCTTTTGTGTGTGGTTACATTGTGCACTAATTAGGGTGCGGCCAGGTACAGATTCCGTGCGCCTGTAACTCTGTATGAATGTGAGCATGTTGGTGACTGGACAGCCGATAATGGAGCCTCAGATTTTGTCTCCATGTATTAACGACACATGTTCCTGTAGCTAACAAGTGCCACCTACTGGTCTCCTGATCGACATGTAGCTGTACAAGAGGACGTAACTACATGTCTTCAGCAAACACTTCTGACAAAAACAACACTCGAATTTTATTTCCAGTACGTGTCTAAATGCCGTGCGATCTCAAGCGCCACTGGACTGATTTAAACTTTTAAACGCCGAATTAAATCCCATCTGCCATTTGCTGGCATTATTAGGAACTCACCATATTCTCCGCGTTAGCAGAATAAGGGTTAAATCCATTTTACAGGCCTCGTGGACTTTCTCAGTTGTTCGCACTGCCTGTTAATGGCAACAAGTTCAAAAAATGGAAATTAGAGATTATGAGAAAGCTAGTGCGCCCCATGGTAAAAAAAAAAAAAGGTAAAGATGGCCCCACACGAACTACGAAACCACAAAGGGAGAATAAAGGTACAGCACCCCTCACTCGTAACATCGGCGCTAGATGGAAGCTGCGTGGTCAGCTTCACGCCACGGTCCCTTCACTCCGCAGGAAAGAGGCCCTGTATCGGACTGAATTATGAGGTTGGGCGGGCCCCAGACCCGGTCTGGATGTCTTGCAGATCTCTTGAACCTGCCGGGATTCGAAACCCAGAATCGTTTAGCCCGTTGCCTAGTCACCATACCGACTATACTATCGCGGCTCGAACACTGTGATTGCATTTTCAACTTTGTTATTCTTCGCCATTTGTGACAGAAATATTCCTTCCAAGACAAATACCAGAAGCTACAGGGCGGAACACAACTGCATAAACATAAAAATAAAGTACCTATCCATGCGATGAAGGAATTATGAGGCGTAAAGCTTCATTCATACTCGACCTCGACGCTGGTTAACATCACGCTACAGAAACAAACCCGGTGTCGAGAAGAGAACTGTGCTCTTCTGCGTTGTTATGCAGCGAGTAATGGTACTACGTAATTCGTTGCCAACATTTCGGTCCCACCTTCAAGAGTCAAGAACCCAACCCGATGTCCACTGAATATGAGGTCGGGTGGGCCACAGAACCGGTTTGGACGATTTGCAGAAAGTAAAATCTCAAGCCGCTGCCAGGATTCGAATCGCGGATCGTCTAGCCTGTAGCGAAGTCACCAACTACATTATCCCGGTTCTACTGTATAAAAGCAAAACTAACATTTCAGAAGACAATTTTACGTTCCTTTCTCTGTTCACTTTCGTCTCAGTGTCCCTTCAAATAAGACGGCCTGTCTTGGAGGTCGATTGACATTAATATAATAATAAGATACATCTCAGCAAAATCATCTGTGAAGATGGGGAACAGCTCACGTTAATGTACAATGACAAGATGGTGTGAAAGCGCTGAAACCTTGAGGTTCAATTACCAGAATTACTTAACATTAGGCCACGCGTAATAGCAAACACTTAAATATTTACACAATCTGTTTCAAGATAAACAGCCCTTACTACGCAACTAAATGCCAACCAGTGAGGGTTACTTCTCCGGTCAAGGCACTGTCGAAAACCTTCTTTGTACTCCGTAGGATTACTTCGACTTCCCTTCCACACAATTCAAAGCTTCGCGATTCGACTGGTCCTGTCAAAAGGAACATACGATGCTCGATGTGCTCCCATTTGGCTGAATACTTCCTGCGACAAGCTACCGCCGGCTTCTGATTAGGACGACCAACTGCCTCTTTGAGCCTGTCTGCTATATTAAGTCGTACATGCATGCTTATGCTGTGCAGTGAAGCAACTAGTTTGCAACATCGCAGTGCTTTGTTCAGTACCAGTAATAAACGTGCATATTTACTGCTTCGGAACGTCACCGATACATTCAGACATAAAACAAGCACATGAACTGAGCTGCTGCAAACTGAAGGTGGTACGGTGCAACAACAACCAACTACTGAAAAACACATCCCAAATCCATCGCATAAATTCGTAATTACAATATAAAGACACACGTCACACAAAATACGATATACAAATGTAAATTTTACAGTTTGATCCGGTCTTTTTTTCCTTTGTGATTTCGATGATGTAATCGTTCAATGCAACATTTAAGACAACCAAACTTTATGGTTTTGTGCTTTAATTCCCTATGTTAAAAGTCAAAATAATGACGCTCTAATAGCTCAGATGCAGCTAGCGGTTAGAACAGCTACCAACCAGGGCTTAGAAAGAATGCCTGGGAATACACACCTTCAAGATTCGAGCAATGGATGACTACAAGGCACAGAAATTAAACAAGACATCAAACGGAAATGCAATCTTTAAATTTACGACATCTTAATCGCAACTTACGACCGATGTTCTTGCCCTTCTTCACATTTTCGTAACAGCAATAACAACATTAAGGCTGGAGACAACAGATTTAGTCCTTCTCCCAAGCAAATCCTCACACACAAATGACCCACTGCAATGACGCTTTAATTTATATACATGCAGTTAACATCTCGCATATACAATTGTACCAAACAAGTAAATCGGTAAAATTTGTATGGAACATCCCCGCTGGTGTATCAATCAGAAAGGTATAAAGAATCTCCGGTCACAACCAACACACTTTTATGAATAAGTTTATTAAGCGGCGACTAGTTTCGACCCAAGCTTGGCCCATCATCAGGCCATAATAACACAAGAAACAAGGAGCTAAAAATATTAAGCAGATCTCCCCTGTTACATGAACATACATTTAAAACATATACCAGGAATGCACGGTAAAAACAGTACACAAAATAGTACAAAGAACACAAAAGCCCCCAAAGACGTGTTTAAAAATAACTATTTTGGTATAAAATAGTTATTTAAAATACTAATTCAAAGAATTTTGAGAAATATGAGTGCGGCGTACGTCAATTGTGTAAATCCATAATAAACATATTAAGAAGATTGCAATATACTAGGACAGCGCACGCCACTGGCTCTTTATCATAGGTCACGTTTATAGATATTTTTACAAAAGCAGGACGTGAATTCATTGGTGGAAGAACTATGATGGAGATGAAATAATGTTCTTGCAGATTTGCATATATAATAAAGAATTTCCGGTTTTATGTTACAATGACGATCCTGAAATTTAATCATTACAAAATAAACAGATAAGAATAAAAAACAAACAAGACATAAACAAGATAAACAAATTTTGTCGTTTTACTGACCGTGCATCTCAGTATATTTATCTTAGTAATTAACCAACTTGATGCACAAAATTTTTGCTTTACAATAAGTTTATTTCATGCCTCTACATGTTTCGAGCACATGTGATCATCATCAGGAGGTCAAAATTGCATTACACAGCCTCTGGTATCATCATACCTATAGATGTGATGATACCAGAGGCTGTGTAATGCAATTCTGACCTCCTGATGATGATCACATGTGCTCGAAACATGTAGAGGCATGAAATAAACTTACTGTAAAACAAAAATTTTGTGAACCAAGTTGGTTAACTACTGAGATACAGATAAAGATAAACTTACACAAACTGGAAACTTATAATGCATACTGATATTAATGTGACTGTAAATCTTGTGCAAGGCGCTTGGTGAATTCCGTGTGATTTATGCCGTATGGAGAATGGACAGTACAAGGCATAATGAACAGAACGCACAAGGCATGGCCTACTCATTCCTACAGCACAGCTGCGATGCCGAAAACCTTGTATTTTAATATCATACTAGTAACGTAAATGTTTCATCGAACAAAAAACATTTGATATGGCATATGGGATAGGGAGAGTGTGCTCAACTTGTGCGCAGGTGGCTGTCCGATCGCATTCCAGTTAATTCAGAATTATTCTGTTTGCTGTTGTTAATATGTTACAAGCATTCCGATTTGCACGGCCAGCAGTGCAGCGATAATGGGTTTTGGGTTGCACATTGCTGGGGTTACTGTTGTTACTGCTGCTGCTGCGGCCACTGGTGGAGGTGACGGTGCTGCTGCTGCTATTGTTCGGATGATTTTATTACACAACTTCAGGAAATATTTAGAATATAAGCCAAGGCTTCGTCCTGTCGCCATGTTTGTATCTACTGACTTGTCAACAGTATGACATACATTATTAGTAATTATGTTAACTTGCCAGGCTTTAGTGCTTCATCATTTACCATCACCTAACCGATAATAAAATAGATTTCGCGCGGCTGTATACGGTGGCATTACACTCCATGGATTGTTACCGTACGCAGACCATTCTTCGAAGACGTATTACCACATGCAATGTCAATATTTTCTCACATTATCTCATAATCCGTACAATTTCCTGAAAACAAGGTACTGAACATGAAATGTGTGTTTTGATTTCCTTCACAACTTTTATCGGAAATGCTTCTCATTCTGAGAAGGAATGGGCAAGATATAATCATAAATGTATACTGGGCTTCATATAGCGTGCCTGTTATTCTTGTCAGGTTTTAATGAAACTCGATTTTTCTCGACAGATTTTTGAAAAATATTCAAAATATCAAATTTCATGAAAATTCGTTGAGTGAGAGTCGAGTTGTTCCATGCGGACAGACGGAAGGGTAGACAGACATGACGAAGCTAACAGTCGCTTTTCGCAATTTTGCGAACGCGCCTAAAATCCCCGGGCTAACGTAGCTGCCACCTTAAGCACCACTAATCCGTCACATGTGAATCTGGGATCGAATCCGGCTCTTCGCAAGGTCCAAGCAAATTCTAATCCAGACACTTCTAGAAATGTATAATTTTAAAAACGCACTGCCTAGCATGTGGGTGAGGTAGGTGAAGCTGAAATTTACCCCACACTTCACCGAAGCACAACTTCGTATTACGCGATAACGAACAGACCCAAAGGACACTCAAAACTGAAAAGGCAAGATTTATGAAATATCTGTTTATACACTTTTACGTAGTGTTGGTTGGGATGGAGGCACGTGCTATATATGATAAAAACGTATCGAAAGTATATTTAGGAAACGCGTTACGAGAATGACCTACACTAAACCGACATAGGATCGTGACCAACGACAGGCTCTACCCTGACACCTTCGGGTAATTTGTCCAAAAAATCGGATGTAACGTCATAACTCGTTAATTTTGGGCTGTGTGGATTTTACCTTCTCCACTTTTTATTCGCCGTGTTAATTACATCTGATCCTTGCTGCTTTGTTCATGTCAATTGGTATTTGATCCTCGTGCGATTCTAGTCGCATGCAGTTTAAACACACCCCTTCCACTCTGCTATATGCATGCACAAACAGCACCATCGGCCAGCAAGAGTGCCATATCTACCCTACCGTACTGAAATTCGTGATATCAGATTTTTTCGCTTATTTGTTTGGTCACTCCTCCCCTGCAAATTAACCTTTTGGCGCCGGAATTGTTTATTTAATTTTAGCACATCCTGTATATAAAATGTGATTAATACAGGAACCAAGTAAGTTAGAATTATGAAACAAACTGTATTTTGAAGAGAAGAAAACGGAGAATATATACCATGTTTAAAATATTCAGTACCTATATTTGTTG
>Ga0123353_10004610_pt1 | contig 17793 bp, 16 predicted proteins | sample TergutLab28metaG_3_FD_92763 | JGI IMG/M metagenome (GOLD analysis project Ga0123353, IMG submission 92763) | Labiotermes labralis P3 segment gut microbial communities from Petit-Saut dam, French Guiana - Lab288 P3 | ecosystem: Host-associated > Arthropoda: Insects > Digestive system > Gut ... | reverse complement strand
TTATCCGACAACGTCATGGGCACCTTGAGGGCGATGCTCATCGACTGAGTGAGGTCGGCAAGGCACATAAGACAGGGGCGGCCAGCAAGGTCTGTACACGACAAGACCAAGATGTGGGCTGCGGCTCCCTCCTCGGGTCGCAGCCTACGTGTATGCGGTGCGCAACTGGCGCGTTTAGCCAGAATTTGTGGCAGGCCACTACTGCGTGGCGGACAGGCGCAGGGTGATAGACGGCCTGCAGACACCGGGGCCTAAGATCAACCGTGCGCTCGTGAGCCACACCGAGCCTGAGTCAACGGCACCTAACGCGTACCGCGACAACCTGGCGATAAACGACAAGCTCCGCGACTACGGCATCGAGCGGTGGGGCAACGAGCCGACGGACGGCAACACAAGCGACGCAAGGGTGCTCGCAAAGATCGCCGTCGAGCGCGGGCTCGACATGGAGGGCGCCATCACCATCAACGGCCCCATCAAGGACGCGCAAGGCCAGGACGTCTACCCATGCGAGATACAGTCCGGGCGCGTCATATCCATCATGCGCAGCACCGGTGCCGTAGTAGGTCGCATCGCCGAGGTCACCAAGACCGGGGAGCTTGCCGCGGCCGTGACGCTTTCCGACGAGCGCGTCGTGCAGCGGAGGAGGGGCTCGTCTAACAGGAGGTTCCTCCCGGCCGCACAGGCGCAGCAGTGGAGCTCGGCGTTCGCCACCAGGCCGAGGTGACGGCGCAATGTGGCTATAACGGCGCCACATGGGAATTACGCGCTATGTGTCCTTGACCTTGCCCCCTAATCCTGTACCACTTTCAATGCTATTATTCTACTAGCATTGAAAGTGGTACAGGATTAGGGGGCAAGGTCATTCTCGGTCAACCATTTCTTGGCGAACCGGGATCAGCTTGTACGGAAACATATTTATACATTGGTGACTTTGACAATCCTGAAGAGCCGAAGAGTCTGATGTCATATATCTCCACACGTTTTTTCCGTTTTCTTGTGTTGCTAAACAAGCCCGCTCAACACGCTACCAAAAAAGTCTATCATTTCGTTCCTGTCCAAGACTTCTCTGAGCCATGGACTGATGAAAAACTCTATGCGAAATATGGCATTACTGAAGAAGAGATTGCCTTCATTGAAAGTATCGTTCGTCCGATGGAACTTAACGGCGGTGACAGCAATGAGTAATATCATAAGTGTGAATGAGGGAAAAATCGCTCTTTATGCCATTGGCGACACCAATGTCTTTGTGGACGTTATCTTCAAGGATGAAACATTTTGGATGACCCAAAAAGCTATTGCCGAACTATTCGATGCTGAGCGAAGCGTGATTACTAAGCATATTAATAACATTTTCGATGAAGAGGAACTTGAGCGTGAGGCAACATGTGCAAAAATTGCACTAGTTCAAAAAGAGGGCAACCGCGAGGTAAGCAGATCGCCTGAGTTTTATAGCCTTGATGCAATTATCGCAGTCGGCTACCGCGTCAACTCAAAGCAGGCAACTAGGTTTCGCCAGTGGGCAACACAAGCTCTAAAGGAATACATCCAAAAGGGTTATCTGCTCAATATGGATCTGCTGAAAAATGGACGGCAATTCGGGCAGGACTACTTCGATGAACTGCTTGAGAAGATTCGAGAGATTCGCGCAAGTGAACGCCGTGCCTATCAAAAGATCGCTGATGTGTTCGAGCAGTGTAGCTTTGACTACGACAAGAACAGCGAGACAACAAAGGCGTTCTATGCTTTTGTGCAAAACAAACTCCACTTCGCTGTCACGGGTAAGACAGCAGCAGAGCTTATCGCAGAGCGCGTCAGCCTCGATCACCCAACAATGGGTCTGACCACATGGAAAGATGCTCCTCACGGAAAGATACTCAAACGCGATATTGGTATTGCCAAGAACTATCTTAACGAAAAGGAGTTGAACCGACTCAACCGCCTTGTCACCATGTTTATCGACTATGCTGAATTGATGGCAGAAGACGGCATACCCATGAGTATGCAAGATTGGCTGACCGAAACAGACAACTTCCTGAGCAATAATCGTCGTCGTGTACTGGACGGCAAAGGAGTTGTATCGCATGAAGATGCGATGAGAACGGCTTCTAGGGCTTACGAGCAGTTCCGTATTCAACAGGACGCTGATTATGTTTCCAACTTTGACGAAGAGATGTCCTACTACCTGCGAGGAGCGATAGAAGCGGGAGATAGCGACAATGCCTAATGCGGAGTTCTTCCCACTTCGTCCAGAAGCACAACCAACCGTTTATGCCTATGAGGATAGTCACCCTCAATACGAGGGCTTGCTAAAGGTTGGTTACACAACTATTGGAGCGCAGCAACGTGTTGCGCAGCAGTATCCTACCAAACGACCCGATGGAAAGGTTCCATACCGTATCGTGTTTGAGGAATCTGCTATGTACTCAGATGGTGGAAACTTCAGCGATCATGATATTCACCGCGCCCTCGACAGGCGTCGGTTTGAGCGCGTCGGTGGCGAATGGTTCCGCTGCAGCGTCGATGGTCTGAAAGCAACCTACATTGCCGTTCGCGACAAGGTAGAAAACATCGAAAGTCGCACTCGCGAGCTTCCTCTGCGCCCTGAACAAGAAGAAGCTGTCAGCAAGACGCTTGAATACTTCCAGTCAGCAGCTAAGGAAAGTGGGACGCGCTCTGCAAAGTTCCTCTGGAATGCCAAGATGCGCTTCGGAAAGACCTTCGCTTCGTATCAACTCGCAAAACGCATGGGCATGTCAAAAGTGCTCATTCTCACCTTCAAGCCTGCTGTGCAGAGCGCATGGGAAGAAGACCTGCTCACACACGTTGACTTCGAGGGCTGGCAGTTTATCAGCCGCACCTCTGATCTGGACTTCGAATCTGCTGACAAATCAAGACCAATCGTTTGCTTTGGCTCGTTTCAAGACTATCTGGGAACCAGTGATTCCGGCGGTATCAAAGCTAAGAACGAATGGGTGCACACAACTCATTGGGACATGGTCGTCTTCGATGAGTACCATTTCGGCGCATGGCGTGACAGCGCAAAGAAAATCTTCCAGAAGGAAGATGAGGATGACTATGAAGCTCTCGACCTTGAGCAGTATGCTCGCGATGAAGAGGGCAACGCCATAAACGAATCGTGGCTGCCTATCACTTCATCAAACTACCTTTACTTGTCTGGCACTCCTTTTAGAGCGATAAACTCTGGAGAGTTCATTGAGGATCAAATCTACAACTGGACGTACTCTGACGAGCAAAGAGCAAAGGAAGGCTGGGTAGAGCCTCCGGCAAATCCTTATGCGGCACTTCCCCGCATGGTAATGATGACCTACAAAATACCAGACAGCATTCGTCAGATAGTTATGCAAGGTGAGTTTGATGAGTTTGACCTAAACGTATTCTTTTCCGCAGAGGGCAAAGGTGACGAGGCAAAGTTCAAGCATGAGGAGTACGTTCAGAAGTGGCTCGATCTAATTCGAGGCGCATATCTCGGCACAACAACTGATGACTTGAAGCTCGGTGCAAAGAAGCCGGAGATGCCCTACTCAAACAGTCGGCTCTTGTCGATTCTCTCCCATACGTTATGGTTCTTGCCTAATGTTGCTTCATGCTTTGCAATGCGAAATCTGCTCAAGCAAAGACAAAACACTTTCTTCCACGACTATGAAATCAATGTTTGTGCAGGCAGTAGAGCAGGTATTGGCGTAGACGCACTTGCTCCTGTACAAAAATCTATGCGAGATCCGCTGACAAGCAAGACGATTACTCTTTCCTGCGGCAAACTGACAACAGGGGTTACAGTGAAACCGTGGACTGGCATATTCATGCTCCGCAATCTATCCAGTCCAGAAACCTACTTCCAAGCAGCATTCAGGGTGCAGAGTCCGTGGGAAGTCGATGTGGGCGCAGGTGATCGAGAGATCATGAAGCACGAGTGCTACATATTCGATTTCGCACTTGACCGTGCTTTACGTCAGATTTCTGATTACAGTTGCAGGCTGGATGTGAACGAGAGCAATCCTGAGAAAAAAGTTGCTGAGTTCATCAATTTCTTACCAGTTATCGCCTATGACGGAAGCACAATGAAGCAGATAAGTGCTAGTGACATTCTTGATATTGCTATGGCAGGAACATCTGCAACACTACTTGCCCGTCGCTGGGAAAGTGCGTTACTTGTCAACGTAGACAACGACACCCTTTCACGCCTTATGGCAAACGAAGCTGCCATGAAAGCCTTAATGGGTATTGAGGGATTCCGCAGCCTGAACAATGAGATTAGTGAAATCATCATAGCCTCCGAAAAAGTGAAGAAGGCAAAAGCCAGTGGAGAGAAGCTCTCGAAGAAAGAAAAGAAAGAGCTTACCGCAGAAGAAAAAGAATACAAGTCCAAGCGTAAGATGATACAAGAAAAGCTCATCAAGTTTGCGACCCGCATTCCTATCTTTATGTACTTGACAGATTTTCGTGAGCATAGCCTAAAAGATGTAATTACCCAACTAGAACCGGGATTATTCAAGCGTGTTACTGGCTTAGATGTAAAAGACTTTGAACTGCTGGTTTCTCTTGGCGTCTTCAATGGCTCGCTGATGAATGATGCCGTCTACAAGTTCAAGCGGTATGAGGATTCGAGCTTATCCTATGCAGGGATTGATAAACATGAAGGCGAGGCTGTCGGTGGATACGACACCGTTATCACACGAGAAGAATATGACCTACTGTTCGGAACACAACAAGGATCAATGCTCGGTGCTATTCATGCGCCTGACGATATGCCAGTTGAAGTGGTCGCATCGGATAAGCCGATCCCTGCAAAGCCTTCATCTGAGAGCAAGAGTGGAAAACAAGAGAAGGCTACCGCAGGAATGGCGGAAACCTCTCGCCCAAAACGCAAATCGCTCTATGATGCACCGAAACCTGTCGAGAAGAAAATCTCCGTTGATCTGTCGAGCATAAATGAAGGCACTTCCGTTAAGCACAAGTCGTTTGGCGAAGGAACAATTACCAAGATGGAAGATGGCAGTATCTTTGTCACCTTCGATATTGGTGAAAAGAGATTCATGTTCCCCAACGCATTCGAGGATGGCTTTCTATTCCAGAAATAGTATCCCTGATAACGTATTCAATTGATCAGCATAGCATTATTTATCAATTATTTGATAAGTATGCTTACTATCTCGCCTAATTGTTCCACATTCATATTCATCATCTTTTTTCGCAAGGGAGTACCATGAAAATCACTTCCGGCAGTAGTAAATCCAAAAAAGTATCGCATTCCATAACAACTTGTACTAGAATCGAACACCCGTTCGATTAGGAGTTAGTATGGGCGACATATTCTATATGGCTGCCGAGGCTGCTGACATACCAGAAAAGCTACGAGACGAGATCGTTATGGAGACGAAAATCGACCTTGAAGACGAGATATTAAACGCGCTTTCAGAGCGTATGCATAACCGTGCAGTCTCAGGAAGCTTGATGCTGTTGGCGACTTTTGGCGACAAAACGACTGTTCTGATTTGATGTGATATCAATGAAACCATCACATTCCAGCTGGTGAAACAGCTGGTGCCCGGGGTGGGATTCGAACCCACACGTCCATAGGACAAAGGTTTTTGAGACCTCCGCGTCTGCCATTCCGCCACCCGGGCATACCCGTCGAATGAAACGCGCTCGCAGCGCGTTAAGACAGGTGCTCGCATAGTATAGGCCAAAGACGGGGGTGCGCGGGGATCGCACTCTTTCTTCGCCGTCATCGAAGTCGGGCATCTCAACAGGGAGCGTAGCATCGGTTTTCAAATCCTCTTCGCCGCCGATAAAGTCTGCCATCAAAGTCGGGCATCTCGGCGGAATAATACTTATACTGAGGACATGGAAGGCATGGTTGCGCGCATGACCCCGGACATGGTCTCGGGCACGGCTTCGGCAGGCATCGAGGCGCACCTCGGCAATATGGGTGAGAACCTCCAGCTCTTGGCCGACCTCGCATATGGCGACGTTGCGCTGGCGGTGCGCCAGGACGACGGCAGTCTTCTTGTCATTGCCGATGCGCGTCCTAACACCGCGATCGCCCCGGTGCCGACCACGCGCTCTGGCACCACCCTTGACCCTGCCGAGGAGCCCGAGGCATACCAGGCGCTCGACTCGGCCCGCGCAACCGCGCCGCGCCGCAGCCGCACTGCACGTGGCATCAAGTACACCACATCGGCGTACCCCATCGGCGGACAGCGCCCCTACGCGGTCGTCGTCTGCAACCTGGCCGATCAGGTCGCCGAGTCCTCCGGCGCGATGGAGGCGGCATTCATGGCGGCGGGCGATGAGCTGCTCGGCCTGCTTGCCGAGCAACCCCTGCGCGACGCAAAGACCGGAGAGCCGTTTTCGACGCAGCGGACCGCCGGCGACGGCGTCATGCGCGTGGATGCCCACGGTGTTGTTGCTTACGCGTCGCCGAATGCGGTCAACATCATGAGGAGCGCGGGGCACGACGGGCCGCTTCCGGGAACAGCGGCATCGTCGCTGCCGGGGGGCGGGTTCGGGATCGCGCCCGTGCTCGGCACGACGGGGGCGATCATGGCCGACGTGGAGTTCGGCGACCGCACATTCATGTACCGCTCGATAGCGCTTGCCGAGAGCGTGCTCGTCCTCGTGCAAGATGTCACGGAGGCCCGGCGGCGCGAGGCCGAACTCAAGGTAAAGGAAGCGACGATCCGTGAAGTGCACCATCGGGCGAAGAACAACCTCCAAACGATAGCATCCCTTTTGCGCATCCAAGCTCGGCGAAGCGACGGGCCCGCTGCCCGAGCGCTTGAGGAGGCCACCGGGCGGGTAAGTGCGATGGCGGTCGTGCACGACCTGTTGGCCGGCTCGGATGAGGAGCGGGTCGATTTCTCGCAAGCGGCAGACATGGTGGCCGGACTGGTGCGACGCGGGTTTCTCGGCGAGGACTCGGCGATCATCGTGCATGTCGAGGGGGAGTCCGGGGAGGTCGGCCCGCAGACGGCGACGGCGCTTGCGCTCGCGCTCGCCGAGCTTGTCCACAACGCGCTTGAGCACGGGCTGCGTCTGCGCGACGAGGGGGAGGTGGAGGTGCGGCTCAGGCGTGGTGCGGGCGAGCTCACGCTCACCGTGCGCGACAACGGGCAGGGGCTTCCCGAGGGGTTCGATCCCGTCCGCTCGGCAAACCTCGGGCTTGAGATCGTGCGCACGATGGTCGAGGACGACCTGCGCGGGACGCTCGCATTCGCAAGCGGGCATGGCACGGTCGTGACGATCCGTCTGCCGCTTGCTCCCGCTCGGTGTGGTGGGAATGGTGGGCGCGACCGCGACGACGGCAGCCGCAACGGCAGCAACAGTGGCAACGACCGCGATGACGACAGCCGCGATGACGACAACAGCCGCGACGACGGCGACATGGGCGGCGGTGTCTGATGCGGGTGCTCATCGCAGAGGACGAGGCTATCATCAGGATGGATCTCAAAGACATGCTTGCTGCCGAGGGGCACGAGGTCGTAGGCGAGGCGCGTGACGGCGCCGAGGCGGTCGAGCTAGTGCGCAGCCTCGCCCCCGATGTGGCCTTCATGGACATCACCATGCCAGGCATGAGCGGGATCGAGGCGGCGCGCATCATCGGCGAGGAGCGACTTGCGCCCGTCGTTATGGTCACGGCGTTCTCGCAGGCATCATACGTCGCGGATGCGGCCGATGCCGGTGCGATGGCCTACGTGGTCAAGCCCTTCTCGGCGGCCGACATCATCCCGGCCATGCACGTGGCGGTCTCCCGGTTCGCCGAGGCCCGCGCACTTGCCGAGGAGGTCTCCGGCCTCACCGAGCGGCTGGAGACCCGCAAGGTCGTCGACCGGGCCAAGGGCATCCTCATGGCGCAGGGGATGAGCGAGCCCGAGGCGTTCAAGCGCCTCCAGAGGTTCGCGATGGACAAGCGGCGCACGCTCCGCGAGGTCGCCGAGGCGGTCATGCTGGCAGACGAGGTCTAGTCAGAAAACCAGCCAGCAACCGGTCGGCAGCCGGCCAGGAGCAGCCAGCAATCGACCCACAATCAACTCGAATCCATGTTGCTCATAAGCGCTGTCGTCCCCTTTACAAAAAAACAACGAACCCTACCGTATGTTTACGCAGCTTTAACCGATTGGTTGCGCACACCACGTACGCTTGTCCCGTACGCAAGCCCGCTTCTTCGAGAAAGGCGCTGCTGTTATGGGACAAAGATTCAAAAGAGCGTTGGTACTGCTGATCGGGGTGGCATTGATGTTTTCGCTGGTACCTGCCGGCGCATTCGCAACTGCTGAGCCGGTCGCGAAAGGAAGCATCGGGATTTCTTTTGGTGAGAGGGACTCGGTTATCTGCGGGGAGACGCTTGAGGGCCGTGTCTACTCCTACGATATCGAGGGGACTGACGCGTTTCATTTGAGCTTTTCTTATGACCAGACCGCATTTTCAAAGGTAACGGTAGAAGCAGTCCCGGGTGTGACTATCCTTGCATGTGAGCAGGTTGAGAACCTCGTGAACGTCGTTTTTATGGCGAGCGGCGACGCTGACTACTCGAACCTGCTCAAGGTCGCAGCAACCGCTGGCGCGGACGAGGCTGCAGGCGGCATCGGTATCGCCAGTGCCGTTGCTGCCAAGAAGGGCGGAACGGTTGCACTCACGATCATCGACGGCAAGGCCGTTGAGATCATAAGTGACAGCCTGATCGACGAGTTCACGATCGAGACGCTGTCCGCGGCAATGACGTTTTTCATGGTCGACAAGACCTCTCCAAACTGGCCGCGGGCTGCCAAGTACGATCTGAACAAAGATGGTGTTATCGACATCGCCGATTTCACCAAGATCGCAAATGCAATCCTCGATGCCCAGAGGATAAGCCAGCTGAAGTTTGGCCAAAACGGCAAATTCAAGATCATGCAGATGACCGACATCCAGGATTATGTCGGCCTTCTCAAGCCGAACATGAACGCCAGCACAAGGAACCTGATGAATGCGGCGCTCGATGCCGAGAAGCCGGACCTGGTTGTTATCACGGGCGATCAGCTCGGCGGGAACATGAACGCAGACCAGCTGCAGGCTTACATCACCCAGATAGCTGCTCCGATGGAGGCACGCGGCATTCCATGGATGGTCACCTACGGGAACCACGACGAGGATGCCACGACGGCGCTTAACTCCGGCTGGAACAAGATCCAGCAGCTGGCTTTCTATCGCAGCTTCAAGTACAACGTCAATCGCGCAAGCATGAGCGGCGCTCAGGGTTTTGACCGCAACGGCAGGAACACCCACGCCGTTGGCGATATGTACCAGCTGATTTACGACAATACCGGCAAGAACCCGCTGTTCAATGTCTGGGCGCTTGACTCGAACCGCTACGATGACTCGGGCAAAGGGATCGGCGGATACGATTGGATCCGGCCTGGTCAGATCCAGTGGTACTCGAACACCTCCAAGCTGCTTGAGGCCAAGTATGGCAAGAAGATCCCGTCGCTCATGTTCTACCACATCCCCACTCTTGAGTGGGAAGCCATGTGGGCGCAAAAGGACAAGTACGGTGTAACGGGCGAGCGCAATGAGGGCGAGTGCCCCGCAAACGTAAACAGCGGACTTTTCACTGCAGTACTTGAGCGCGGCGATGTGCTGGGCATGTTCGTCGGGCACGAGCACGTCAATGACTATGTCGGTGACTACCACGGCGTGAAGCTGGGGTACTCCGCGAATACCGGTTACCAGACATACGGTCTGGGTGGCACGACTGCGAACAACCACCGTATGCGTGGTGTCAGGATCCTTGAGCTTGACCAGGGCAGCCTCGACAAGTTCGAGACCAGAATGGTGTTTGCAAGCGATCTGGGCCTCTAACCTGCAGGCAGGCAAGTCAGAGAGATCGGGCAGACCGTAGCAAGTAGCCGATCACAATAGTTACCGCTGCTCCCCTGACGGACTCTCAGGGGGGCAGCAACGTCTTTTTAATCCGGGGTCGCGTGAGCGGCTTCGAGAAGGACCCGGTAAGACTTGGAAGAAGGCTCAAAGAAGGGGAGCTTATGAGAAAGCTCGCACTGTCTTTCATAGTGGTCTGCATCTTGTTGCTGGGTGTCGGCACGGCTTTTGCGAAGCCGACAAACGAGGCACCGATCATCGACACCGAAGACGCGAATCTCAGCACCGTCAGCCCGAAAATCGAGTACTCCCTGTCCGAGCCGGTCGTCTCGGCAGGAAAAGGGAACACGATATACGCGGTGACCCTCTCGGTTAAGGGCATCGAGGAGTTTTATGGATACCAGATCGAGGTTGTTTCAGGCACGCAGGGGGCGGTCACGGTTGCGAGCCTGGTAGACGGGCTAGAGACTGAGCTGGTTTACAAGAACGGCAAGCAGCATCTTGCCGTGATGACCGGCGTGACGCCGCTTTCCGGCGATGTTGAGATCTGCGATATCCTGGTGAGGTATCCGTATTCGGACAAGAACCACAGCCGGAAGTTAGAGATCGATAGGCTTCAGGTCGTGACGAGCGTCGCGGCTGAAAAAATCGAGACGATCCTCTCGATAACACTTGATCTGCCGTATGTCGATCGTCCGTTTTACACGCAGTGGTGGTTCTACGCTGCTGTGATCGCTGTCCTTATGGCAGGCACCGGCACGGCGCTCTATATCAAAAAGAAGAAGGACGCTGAAAGGGGCATCGAAAAAGGCGGGAAAGACATTCAGGGAGACTCAGCGGACGCGCCCACGCTCCATACGCCCACGCCTCAAACCATGGTGCGGCCTGACGTGCTATAATCATTATAGTCAACGCCGAGCAACGACGCTCGCACGGCCTCGGGATCCACGTTGGATTCCTAATGGGGCTTGTGTGGGCGTTTTGTGTTTGAGGAGCGTGTTCACCAGGGAATGATCTAGGCTATATGCGCATCACGCTTCATGCGCGGTGTGCCACGCACGACACACGGCGCACTACCGCACCACGCGTCACCGCACTACCGAACAGGCAAGGTACAGAGAAAGGCGCACATACTATGAAAGAGTTCGCAGTTTTTTGGGGGTGCACAATCCCCGCGAGGTTCCCGTTCATCGAAAAATCGGTGCGGCTTGTCTTTGATGACCTGGGCGCTCGCGTCCATGAGTTGCCCGGGCACACCTGCTGCCCCGAGGGCACGCTCGTGAAAGCGAACGACCCCGACTCGTTTTTCACGGCGGCCGCCCGCAACCTGGCGATCGTCGAGCGCGCAGGCCTCGATGTCGTGACCCCGTGCAACGGCTGCTATTCCACGTTCAAAGAAACGCAGAGCCACCTCCAAACGCAGTGGCGGGAGCGCGATGCCGTGAACGAGCGGCTCGGCAAGGAGGATCTGCGGTACAACGGCAGGCTCCAGGTCATCCATTTCGCCGAGTGGCTTGCCGAGCAGATGGGCGCAGGCCTTATCGCGAGCAAGGCAAAGCAGCCGTTCTGGGGCATGGACATCGCGGTGCACTACGGATGCCACATGCTGCGCCCCCAGCCGGCGGTGAAGTGGGACGACCCGCTGAGCCCCACGAAAGTCGAGGCGCTTGTCGCCGCGCTCGGCGCACGTCTTGTCGATTATCCCACCAAAATGCAGTGTTGCGGCGGGTACCTCGACCGCGTCGGGCAGCGCGAGGCATCACTCGCCTTCAACCGCCGCAAGCTCTACGACCTGCAAAGCAACGGGGCCGACGCGCTTGTGGTCGTCTGCCCGAGCTGCTTCCAGCAGTTCGACCTCAACCAGGCCGCGCTGCAACGCGCAAACGAGCAGATCCACATCCCCGTGCTCTACCTCTCGGAGCTGATCGGTCTTGCCTACGGGCACAGCCCCGAGGAGCTGGGGCTTGACATGCACCGGGTGGGTGTCGAGCCGTTCCTTGAGAAATGGCAGCAAAGGACTGCCGACAAGACCCGCCTCGCCGAGGACTTCGACGTAGCCCTGCTCAACAAATGCGACAGCTGCCAGGCGTGCAAGGACGACTGCCCGGTCTGCAAGATCGACCCGGCCTTCCAGCCCAACGACATCATCCGGGCGCTCATCGAGGGCAGGCTCGACGAGGTCCTAGACGATCCCAACCTGTGGAAATGCCTCGAGTGTTTCACCTGCTTGGAGCTTTGTCACAGCGATATCGGTATGGCCGAGGTGTTCCGCAAGCTCAAGGAGCTCTCGCTCAAGCGCGGCAGCGCGCCGGAGGCTATCTCTCAGAGCTATCGGATGTTCATGGAGACCGGGTTGCTCGGCAAGCCGAGGGAAAGCGCACGGAAGAAGCTTGGACTCGGCCCGCTTCCGGCAACCGGCGGCGACGCGGTCATGCGTTTGATGGAAGGGGAGGACTAGATGGAATACGGATCGCGCCCGGCCTACTCGGCGGAGTCGCCATTTAAGATCCATGGCGGCTGCGGGCTGATGGGCATATGTGACGAGTCGGGAAGCCTGATGAGCGGTGAGCTTGCCATCCGGGCGATGGCAGCCCAACACGATCGCGGCAATGGGCTCGGCGGCGGGTTTGCCGGCTACGGTATCTACCCGGAGTTCCCCGATCATTTCTGTTTTCACATGATGTACCACGATGCCCAGGGCAAGGAGGCGGCGGAGGCGGTGTTCGATCAGTACTTCGTGGTCGATCTTGCCGAGCCGCTGCCCACACGTCCGGTCAAGGGGATTGTCGATGCCCCGCTTTTATGGCGTTATTTCTTGACGCTCTCCGAAAGCAGGCTCGAGTCGATGGGGATGACGCCCGAGGACTATATCGTCCACGTGGTCATGTTCATCAACACGACGGTCGACGGTGCCTTTGTCGCTTCCAGCGGTAAGAACATGGGGGCGTTTAAGGGGGTCGGGTTCCCTGAGGAGATCGGCCATTACTTCCTTGTGGAGGAGTATGAAGGGCATACGTGGGTCGGGCACAACCGCTTTCCGACCAACACGCCGGGCTGGTGGGGAGGTGCCCACCCGTTTACCCTGATCGACTGGTCGATCGTGCACAACGGGGAGATATCGAGCTACGGCATCAACAGCCGCTACCTGGACGCGTTTGGCTACAAGTGCACGCTCGGCACCGACACCGAGGTCGTCGCGTACCTGTTCGACCTCTTGTTACGGTGTCACAAGTTGCCGCTTGAGCTTGCGTGCAAAGTGCTTGCGAGCCCGCTGTGGAGCGAGATCGACCGGATGCCCGAGGACGAACAGGCTGTCATGCAGAGCCTACGCGCCGTCTATGGCCCCGCGATGCTCAACGGCCCGTTCGCCATCGTGCTCGGCTTCAATGGGGGCATGGTTGCGTTAAACGACCGCATCAAGCTGCGTCCGCTTGCGGCTGCTCGGCAGGGCAGCATCCTCATGGTCGCGTCCGAGGAAAGCGCCATACGCGAGGTGCTGACCTCTCCCGATGAGGCCTGGGCCCCCAAAGCCGGCGAGCCGGTTATCGCACGTGTCAAAGGTCTTGACTGGCCGATCCATGGCGATCTTTATCCGCCCTCCGGTGACGAATCCTGCGCCGCGGCGGACGTTAAAGACAGCCGCGAAACTGTCGAAGTGAGCTGATCGTATGCCCATGAGTCTCATTCAACCCGCGTTCAGGGTCCACATCGATTACGACAAGTGCCACAAGTGCGGTCGGTGCGTGCAGCAGTGTGGCTGGAGCGTCTACACGTTTAACGGGCGCCCGTTTCCAGACGACAGCCGGTGCCGCGCGTGCCACCGCTGCGTGACGTACTGCCCCGCGCATTGCATCAGCATCCAGAAAAACGAGCTTGCCCTACGGGAGAACCCTAACTGGATGCCCGGGCTGAGGCAAAACATCTGGCGTCAGGCCGAGTCAGGCGGTGTCATGCTGACCGGTATGGGCAACGACAAGCCATATTTGAGCATCTTCGACCATCTGGTGCTTGATGCCTGCCAGGTCACAAACCCCTCCATCGACCCGTTGCGTGAGCCGATGGAGCTTCGCACCTATTTGGGGTGCAAGCCAGACAGGGTCGAGGTCGAGCCGAATGGGCGCGGCGGCTTCCGCGTGAGACCCGGGACGGGCCTCGAGAAGAACGTGAGACTCGACACCCCCATCATGTTTTCGCCGATGTCATACGGCTCGGTGTCGCTTAACGTGCATAAGTCCCTTGCAATGGCGGCGGAGCGTTGTGGCATCCTTATGAACACCGGTGAGGGCGGGCTTCATGCCGACCTCTATCCGTATCAGGACAATGTGATCGTCCAGGTCGCCTCGGGGCGTTTCGGGGTCAACCCGGAATACCTCAACCGTGGCGTGGCTATTGAGATCAAGGTCGGCCAGGGTGCCAAGCCGGGCATCGGCGGGCATCTTCCGGGCGAGAAGATCAACCGGGAGGTCTCGGTCACGCGCATGATCCCGCAGGGGACCGACGCGATCAGCCCGGCACCGCACCACGACATCTACTCGATCGAGGACTTGAAGCAGCTCATCTACTCGCTCAAGGAGGCGAGTGGGTACAAGCCAGTGGGTGTCAAGATCGCCACTGTGCACAATGTCGCCGCGATCGCCTCAGGGATAGTGCGTGCTGGAGCCGACTACGTCTACCTTGACGGCTTCAAGGGTGGCACGGGTGCCGCGCCGAGCATCATCCGCGACCATATCGGCATTCCGATAGAGATCGCTATCGCTGCGGTGGATACCCGCTTACGTGCCGAGGGCATCCGCAACCGTGCCTCGATCGTGGCTGCAGGCTCGATCCGGTCATCGGCGGATCTTGCAAAGGCGATCGCACTTGGCGCAGATGCGGTGGCGATCGGCTCGGCTACACTCATGGCTCTTGGCTGTCACCTCTGCCAGGGCTGTCACACCGGGAACTGCAGCTGGGGGCTTACCACCCAAAAGCCCGAGCTCACCCGCAGGGTCGATCCGGAGTGGGGTGCCGAGCGGCTCACCAACCTGGTGCATGCGTGGAGCCATGAGCTGCAAGAGATACTTGGGGCGCTTGGCGTGAACGCCGTTGAGTCGCTGCGCGGTAGCAGGGAGCGGTTGCGTGCCGTGGGTCTTGATGCTCAGACCTGCGAGATCCTTGATGTCAAGCCCGCAGGGCGTTAGGGGAGAGGCGAGATGAATACTGCCACAACGAAAAATCCCATCGAGGGCCATTACGAACGCGGGCCGTCCGTGATAGCTGACAGTGATGTCACGACGGTCGAGTGCCAGAAGATCTACTACAGGCAGGTCAATGAGGCGGTGCGGGCAGCGTTTGGTGCTGGCGCAAAGAGCGTGAGGCTTGTTGGTGTCAACGGGCAGCGCTACATCGGCACGGGCATCAAAGGCAAGGATCTGCGCATAGAGGTACATGGCACGCCCGGGCAGGACCTTGCAATGCTGATGGACGGCCCCACGCTCGAGGTGTTTGGCAACGCCCAGGACGGCGTGGGCAACACCATGAATGCCGGTACCGTCATCATCCATGGCAACGCGGGCGATGTGCTGGGGTACGGCATGCGCGGAGGGCGGGTGTTCATCAAAGGCGACGTCGGCTATCGGGTCGGGATCCACATGAAAGCCTACGAGGACCTGCGACCGATCATGATTTGCGGCGGCAAGGCCCGTGACTTCTTTGGCGAGTACATGGCGGGCGGGCTGCTCGTTTTGCTCGGCATGGAGTCTGCGCTGGACGGCCCGCTCGTAGGCGGGTACCTCGGCACGGGCATGCACGGCGGCGAGATCTACCTGCGTGGGGAGGTCGAGCCGTGGCAGGTCGGCAAGGAGTGTGGCATCTTCGCGGCCACCGACGAGGAGATGGCTGCGCTGAGGCCGCTGCTTGCCGAGTACTGCGAGGCGGTCGGGTTTGACCTCGAGGCGGTGCTTGCCAAGGGGTTCACGCGGCTTGTGCCTATAAGCCACCGTCCGTACGGCAAGCTCTATACGTATTTGTAGATGGCCTAATGAAGCCTTGCATGAGCTTGCAAAATGACCCGGGGCGTAGAGCGTTTTGAACACAAGGTTGCCCGATTAGATAGGTAACCGATAGAATCTGTCAGCAAGTGTAGCAGGCAGGATATGGGCGATTAACTCAGCGGGAGAGTGCCACCTTCACACGGTGGAAGCCACTGGTTCAAATCCAGTATCGCCCACCATAGTTCGATAAATTGAACCCCAACAAGCGGTATAACGATGTCAGAGGCATACCGTACCATAACTGCAGAAACCAACTGGGCTAAGGAGCGGTTATGGCAGACACAAAAACCAAGGTGCGCACGATCATGGAGCTTTTCGGCACGTTTCCTGATGAGGAGACTTGTGAGGGATACCTGATTATCGACCCAACCCACGGCTAACACGCAGGAGGCTTCGACCGAATCATCGGTCATATCTTCTTAAAGGGGGACTGCGCCTCATATTCAAGATGACGCCTGATACGGCGGAAGCAGGGTTCGACCTGTGGCTCGAGCGTGCGGCCAGCTGCGGCATCGACGTGTTCGAGGGGCTCGGTCGGAAGGTGGGGAGGCGCAAGGCATCCATACTGGCCGCGGTCTCATCAGGTGTCTCCAACGCCCGGGTGGAGGCCATGAACAACAAGATCAAGCTGATCGTCAGGAGAGGCTACGGCTTCCGCAACACCGACAACCTCATGGCGCTCGTCATGCTCTGCTGCTCAAGCCTGCCGCTCGCGCTCCCTGGCCGCTGAGGCCGGCAACGCTAAGTCCTCCCGCGACACAGAAGGACCCTTATCACGGCCACCTGGCGGGCATGGCCTCGCGGCCCCGGCATGGGACAGGCCTGCGCGCCAAGGCGTCCATCGACGAGGCAAACGGTGCCTTGGGCTCAGGGCACAGGGCCACGCCCTTCGCGCAAGGCACCGTTTGTGGACATCTGCTTCAGGGTAGTCCCCCATGCATCCTGGCGGAGCCTCTTTTAGCTTGGCCACGGGGACAGGCGAGATCTATGAATTTGAGGGGGCAATAGGGTGCAGATGGTATCAGCTGCCAGGGCGAGCGGAGACAGACCTAACCATAATCTGACGGGAATTTGAGTGCTTAGGCAGATTTTGGAATATGAGGGATGTGGCGGGTTAAGCCGGTACACTTTTCGGACACGCAAAAAAGAGGCGGAGAGAGCAATCACCTCGCGGCGCAGGTAGTTTGCGGTGTTTTGTATAGCTTGTTACAACCTAAACTCCGCCCTGGTTTAGGCATATACATCCCTATGTGCCTGGCACACCGGTGACATAGGCCGTAAGGTCGTCCTCGGTAAGGCCGAACGCCTCGAGTATCTGCCGCTGCGTCCTCGTGGCCGGGCTCATCAGCCGCCTGCCCCCTGATGCGGTGACCACCTTTATCTTCTCAAGCTCGGCGATAACGGCGTCCTTGCTCCAAGGCCTCTCCCTCATCACGGCCCCGAGCCGGGCATGCACCTCGGAGACGGCGATGAGCGCGACGAATGCGTATTCCGGCGGCATGCGGACACTGATTCCAATGACATGCGGACACTGATCCGATAGCACGCGGACAACGTTCCGATTCTATCCGGACAACGTTCCGGAAGCATGCGGACACCTGTTGACTGACGGTGGCTACCATCTCCTATGCCGCAAGACATAGGAGGCCAGCTATGAAGAGTCAATAGGTTTTTGAAAGATTTTGAGAGATTTTCTCGGTGCACTTTGATAGTTGAATATGGGACAAAATGCGGGTCACATGTGGGTTTGGGGTAGCAGCCAACTGCGGATGACAGAATCGCCCGCTGATGGGTGCTGTGACCCGCCTGGCCCTTTTAGGCCGCAGGGCAGACGTATCCGGTGTTGCCCGTCAAGACAGCGAAGACGGTGTTGCAGAGCTTTCTT